>RBWB01582399.1_pt1 | contig 15370 bp, 14 predicted proteins | sample 2014201 | NCBI WGS metagenome assembly RBWB01 (sample SAMN10133834, study PRJNA383868) | Human oral metagenome, whole genome shotgun sequencing project. | isolation source: supragingival plaque isolated from 88 juvenile twins | host: Homo sapiens | place: Australia
ACAAAGTTCTCAAAACACTTGGATATGTCAGAAATTTCACCTATCTTGGTGCTACCAACAAATAAAATATCTGACATGACAAAGGTAGCAATTAAAAATGAGAATATCACTTCTTTCGGTGGAATTTATCATATTATGGACGTTTTCTCAAAGTTGAGCTTTGAAAGACAAGGATGGCAGGGATCAGACGGATATGTTCGGAGTGATACACTACTCGTCAGTTGATTGGAGTCTCACTCGCACACCAGCGTGCCGGACAAGCACCAATAACTGATGCTGCTGCCTTCGGGGGCTCCCTGTGGGATTTTGATAGTGAGCACATGGTCGCCGGCGGTGAGCGCCCCCAGCGGGATGCGTTCTGGCGTGGTCACCGTGGCCGGACACCAATTGGAGCGACTCAAATCGCTGGACGAAAGGCCGTTGTCGAAGTTGCCGCTGCAAGGGTTCTGATGGCGATAAGTGCCGCAGTCATCACGCCAAGGGATGAAACTGATGACGGGCCGCCCATCAAGCACAATGGTGTTGGGCTTGGGATTGAACTCGTCGCCGCCGCCCCATCCGCCGTGGCCCGTGGTGAGATAGACGAGGGTGGCGGCAGGCGTGTCGTGGTCAAGGTGGAAAGGCACAGTGAGGGAGTCTGTGCGCAGGAAGTCGGGATAGGGTTGCCCGGCCTGCTCAAGATAGTTGACCGTGTTGAAGAGCGGAAGGGTGAGGCGCTCCGCCGTCGGACCGCCGGGATAGTATTTGAGTGCGAGGGAGAGTTTGTGCCCATCCTTGTCCCAGTTGCCCACGTAAGCTCCGACCCACACTTCGCCCTTGAGCGCGGCAGCGATGTCGGTGATTTCGATTTTGTAGAACACGGAGTCGGCCCACGTCTGTCCCGGCACTTCTATGCTGTTGCAGCGGCGCACACCGAAGCCCGTGATGAAGCGCATCAGTTCGAGTGGTGCATCGTAGGTCGGTGTGGAGACGAGCGCGTGAAAGTCTTTGCCATCCAGTCGGCGGCTCGGCACGCTCTTCAAGTCGTGGATGGCATCAAGAAAACTCTGCGCCTTGCCGGTGGGCACGACAAAGACGGAGCCGGTGCGGTCGTAGGCATCGCCATCGCTATACTGCGTGAGTTCGACAAACACCTGTCGGTCAACGGCCGTTTCGGGCAGGCGCACTTTCTTCAAAATGATGCTGCCGCCTCCGCAACGATAGACCCTCTCGGACATCAGGCTGTCGGGGCGGGGCAACCTGCTGCCGTCGAAGCACACCCGCTCTTGATCGAACACGCGCACCGTCTCCACCCGGCTTTGTCGAAGGGTGTGGTAGAACACCGGTTCGCGCAGGCTGCGCCCAACACTAAACGTCTGCCGATCCAGCGGACGGACGATCGGGACAAGGACGGTGGCGCGCATCTCGCGGTCGCCGTTGCGCACGATTTTGAGTACCAGGCCATCGGGCACACCGGTCTGATACTGCGGTGTGCCACGAAAGGGAAGACTCCGCGTCACCCACATCTCATAAGTGTTGGAATTGAGCACCATGCGATAAATACTACACGGCAATCCCAGTAGTTTGCCGCTGCCCACCGGCTGCGCCAGCCCTTCGTTGAGACGGAAAGGACGTCGGGACGAAATCACCTCGCCGCCTTTCAGCTCGGCCCGCAGCCGCACCAGCAGCGAGTCGAAATCGAGGATGGTTTGCACCTCTCCTTGCCCGAGGAGCAAGGCGCGGGTACTATCGGCCAGCAGTTGCAGAGTGGGAGCGGTGGAGCGCCCTTTCTCAAACGTCTGGTAGGTCACTTCAATGGCGGGCGCCTTTTTGAGCCGGCGAAGAGGGGTTTGTGCTGCCGCCCCCAGGGTCAAGGCGAGCAGAAGCAGCGTGAGTAGAAGAGATTTCATAAGTCTAAGGAGGAAAAGAGATTACAATGCAGAGTGCAGGATGTCCACCCCATATTCATGCTTGACGGACTCCATGACAAAAGTCGACTCGATGTGGGCCAGCGTGTCCAGCCGCCCGAGCACTTCGAGCACAAACCTCTGGTAGTACTTCATATTGGGGCAGTGCACTTTGAGCAGATAGTCGAACGCCCCACTGATGTTGTAGCATTCGGTCACTTCGGGGATGTTGCGCACAAACTCGGCAAAGTCGTTGGCAATGGCATTATTGACCCGCTTCAGTTTGACGGAACAAAACACGACAAAGCCCTGATTGAGTTTTTCGGCATTGAGGATGGCGACATAGCGCTCGATGTAGCCACTGCGCTCCAAGCGGCGGATGCGCTCGTAGACGGGGGTGGTGGAAAGATTGACGCGCGCCGCCATCTCTTTGGTGGTCAGGCGGCCGTCCTGCTGGAGGATGCGCAGGATTTCGAGATCTTTGGCATCTAACATAGGAGAAAGGGGAGACAGAATGAAAAGATAAATTTTCCGACAAACGTGCTTCATCTTCGACCAAACAGACGTTCGTCCTAAATAGAGAAGCAAAAATAGCAATATCTTCCGACTTTTGCAAATCCCTTGGCAGATATTTCCATTATTCGTAATTTTGCAGTGAAAAAGGAACAAGTTTCCTTCCAGTTATCTTCAGATATTCACATTCATCATTTTTATAACTCTGCTTTTCTAGTTTGTGTTGCAGCCGGCATCGCTCCTTTCGAGCGAGCCGGCTGTTTTTGTCCACCCTTGCGAAAAACTTCTCTAAGTGAGGGACAATCTATAAACCAAACCTTGGTTTATATAAACCAAACTTTGAATTACATAAACCAAACCTTGAATTATATAAACCAAGGTTTGGTTTATAGTTTATCTTTGGAGAAATCAAGTTTTTCACTCACCCAACGAAGAATATCAAAAGGAAGAATGAGTTTTGGGCAATGGAGGGACGAAAGAAAACGTCCGTAGGTCGAAGCAAAAAGAACTGCTTTTCATTGCTCATATCATTGAGAAATAATAACTTTGCAGAAAAGAAGGGCTGTCGGAGCACAGTTTGCCCCGACAGCCCTTCCTGCTCAACAGAAATCTATGAACATTGCCCTCCTTCTCTCCGGCGGCGTAGACAGCGCCGTGGCCACCCACCTGCTGATGGAGCGCGGACTGCGCCCCGACCTCTTCTACATCAAAATCGGTATGGACAACGATGACGAACTCACGTGCACTGCCGAAGAAGACCTCGAACTCTGCCAGGCCATCGCCCGACGCTACGGGTTGCCGCTCCAGACCATCGACCTTCAAAAGGAGTATTGGGAGCGCGTGGTGAGCTATACGATGGAGCATGTGCAACAAGGGCTTACTCCCAACCCCGACGTGATGTGCAACCGCCTCATCAAGTTTGGTGCGTTTGAGGAGCAGGTGGGTCATACCTACGACCGCATCTGCACCGGTCATTATGCACGCTGCATCCGCGACAATGAGGTGTTTTGCGACCCGATTTCCGGCGAAAACATCGACCTCTCCTCCCATCCCGTTTGGCTCGGCACCGCTCCCGATCCGGTGAAAGATCAAACCGACTTTTTAGCACAGCTCGAACGCCGACAAGTGGAAAAAATCATGCTTCCTCTCGGGCATCTGCAAAAGGAGGAAGTGCGCCAAATAGCCCTTGACAACCGCCTGGCTCCTGCACGCCGCAAAGATTCGCAAGGCATCTGTTTTTTAGGAAAAATCAATTACAACGATTTTGTGCGCCGCTTCTTAGGGGAGCGCAAAGGCGATGTCATCGAACTCGAGACAGGCAAGAAAGTGGGCGAACACAAAGGTTATTGGTTTCACACCATCGGGCAGCGCAAAGGCTTGGGTTTGGGCGGCGGCCCTTGGTTTGTCGTGAAAAAAGACCTTGCCGACAACATCCTTTACGTCTCCCACGGCTACGACAACCTCCTGCAATATGGTCGATCCTTCAACCTCGCCGGTTTCCACTTCATCACAGGCGACCCTTTCCCTCCATCGGGTACAATGGACATCACGTTCAAAGTGCGCCACACCGACCGTTGGCGCGTCGGTACACTCACCCGCACCACGGACGGCACTTTCCACATCGACGGACGCGACCCGATTCAAGGCATTGCTCCGGGACAATTCGGCGTGGTCTACTCGCCGGATGGTAGAGTGTGCATCGGATCGGGAGAAATCAGCCTCTAAGCCTTCACATTATGCTTCAAAAAATCGAAAATGCCATTCGCTCACTTCCCTTCCCCACCCAACCGGAAGGACTTTATGAGCCGATTGAATATGTACTCTCAATGGGAGGAAAGCGCCTGCGGCCGATGCTCCTCCTCACGGCCTATCGCCTGTTTCGTCCTGATTATGAGCGCGCCATGAGCGCTGCTGTGGGCATCGAAACCTACCACAACCACACCCTCCTGCACGATGACCTTATGGACCGCGCGGAGATGCGGCGCGGACAAGCAACGGTGCATTGTCGCTGGAACGATAACACGGCCGTACTCTCGGGCGACACCATGCTCCTGCTTGCCTACCGCCTCATTGCCTCTACCGCTGTCGGACGCATGGAGGAGGTAATGGCGCTCTTCACCCAAAGCGCCATCCAAATCTGTGAGGGGCAGCAGATGGATGTCAATTTTGAAACCCGCGCCGATGTGTCGGAGGCAGAATATATCGAAATGATTCGCCTCAAAACCTCCGTTCTCCTCGGTTGTGCCGCAAAAATGGGTGCCCTCTTGGCCGATGCTCCCGCTGCCGACTGCAACACTCTCTACGCCTTTGCAGAAAAGGTGGGTTTGGCTTTCCAACTCCAAGACGACTATCTCGACACTTTCGGCGATCCGGAGGTGTTTGGCAAGAAAATCGGGGGCGACATCCTTTGCGGGAAAAAGACATTTCTCGTTCATGCCACCCTCGCCCGCATGTCGGCCACCGAAGCCGCCGACTTCCTCGCGCTCCTCAATTGCACCGACCTGCCGAGCGAGGAGAAGATAGCCCGTGTAACGGAGGTCTATCGCCGTCACGATGTGCCCGCCGTCTGCGAAGCGCGCATCGCCGACTTCTTTGAGGAAGCCCACCGATTGCTCGCCCACCTCAGCGTTGATGCCGCCCCGCTTTGGGCTTATGCCGAGACATTATTAAGAAGAAAGAAATAAGGAGAAAAACATGTCTCTCACCTTTATCGACACCCACACCCACCTCTATACCGAGGAGTTCGACACCGACCGCGACGAAGTTGTGGCACGCGCAGTGGCAGCAGGCGCCCGACACCTTCTCCTGCCCAACATTGATGCCAACAGCGTTGGCCCGATGCTCGCCTTGTGCGACGCCTACCCTGATCTCTGCCGCCCGATGATGGGGCTGCACCCCACCGAACTGCCGCCCGACCCTGCACCGCTGCTTGAACAGATGGAGCGGATGCTGAGCGTGCCGGGCCATCCTTTCGTAGCCGTTGGCGAGGTGGGCGTAGATTTCTATTGGGACGCTTCCCGCAAGACAGAACAGATGGACGTGTTTCGCCGACAAGTGGAATGGAGTCTCCGCTTCGACCTCCCTTTGGTGATACACACGCGCTCCGCCCACTCCGAACTCCTTGAGGTGCTCACTCCTTTCAAAGCCGACCTCAAACGCGGCATCTTCCATTGTTTCGGAGGTAATGCGAAGGAGGCGTCAGAGCTTTTATCGTTCGAGGGTTTTGCTTTGGGCATCGGTGGCGTTGTCACGTTCAAAAAGAGCATACTGCCTGCGGTGCTCGAGACGACAGTGCCCCTCAACCGCATCGTACTCGAAACCGACGCCCCTTATCTCGCTCCCACACCTTATCGCGGCCAGCGCAACGAACCGGCCCACCTCCCCCTCGTCATCCACCGCTTGGCCGAAATCTACCAAACCACGCCCGAACACATCGCCCAAGTCACTACGCAAACGGCAGAACGCATCTTTCAACGATAATTCCCTTCTCCCTACATGTCCTACCTCGACCATTTTAGCCACGAACGCGCCACCAGCATCTATCTCGAAGTGCTCCGTCTTTTGGAAGTGGAGCATTGGAGTCGCGATGCCGAAATGAGCGCACAGCGGTTGGCTGCGCACATCGGCTGCGACCACCGCGCCCTCAGTGCCGCACTGGCCATCTCCACAGGGAGCAACTACCACAACCTCGTGGCAAGTGTGCGCGTCAAAGAAGCCGCACGCTGCTTGAAAGACCCCAAATATCGCGATTGGAACATCGAAGATATCGGCCTACTCTGCGGTTTTGCCACACGCCAATCTTTCTACAACGCTTTCCGAAAATTTATAGGGCAGCCCCCAAAACAATATCAAAAGCAACACCATGTTAACTGAAAACACTCGACAAGACATCCTCGCATTGGTGCGCCGGCAGGTCGTCCCGGCCATCGGTTGCACTGAGCCCATCTGCGTAGCGTTGGCTACCGCTCGCGCCACCGAGCGACTGGGCACACTGCCCACCCGAATTTGTGCCCGCCTCAGTGCCAACATCCTCAAAAATGCAATGGGCGTCGGCATCCCCGGCACAGGAATGGTGGGGCTGCCCATTGCCATTGCCCTCGGGGCGATTGTGGGCAAGTCGGCCTATGGACTGGAAGTGCTCCGCGATGCCACACCCGCCGATGTGGAGCGCGGAAAAAACTACATCGACGAGGGGCGCATCGACATCACGCTGGCCGATGATGTTGAGGAAAAATTGTATGTCGACATCATCGCCACCGATGCCGAAGGGCACACCGCACAAGCCACCATTGCCCACGAGCACACCCGATTTGTAGACTGCGACTCTCACGCCGCCGCACAAGCGCTGGCCGACCAGAGCGACCTCACCACTCACGACAGCGATGCCGGAAGCGGTGGAGGCGATGCTGAGCAAGACCTCCCCAACAACGGCATCGGCCGGCAGCTTAATATGCAGTTGGTCTACGACTTCGCCACAACTGCACCGCTCGAAGAGATTGAGTTCATCAACGAAGCGGGACGTGTCAATATGGAGGCTTCTTCCCTCTCGCTCCGTGGCAACTACGGCCATCGGTTGGGCAAAGCCCTCACCCGACCCATGGGACGCGGCATCATGGGCGACAACATCTTCTCCCACATCCTCTCGGCCACCTCTTCGGCTTGCGACGCCCGCATGGCCGGAGCGATGATTCCGGTGATGTCCAACTCCGGTAGCGGCAACCAAGGCATCTGCGCCACCAACCCCGTGATGGTCTTTGCGCGGGAGAACCACAACACGCCCGAAGAACTCACCCGCGCACTCATGCTCTCCCACCTCACCGCCATCTACATCAAGCAGCACCTCGGCAGCCTCTCCGCCCTCTGCGGCTGCATCGTGGCTTCGACGGGCAGTGCCTGCGGCATCACCTATCTGATGGGCGGCGACTACGAGCAGATTTGTGCTGCCGTCAAAAACATGATTGCCAACCTCACGGGCATGATTTGCGATGGGGCAAAACCTTCCTGCGCCCTCAAACTCACCTCGGGCGTATCGACCGCCGTTCTCTCGGCCATGCTCGCCATGCAGGGCGAATGCGTCTCATCGGTCGAAGGCATCATCGACGACTGCGTCGACCACAGCATCCGCAACCTCGCCGACATCGGCAAGAATGCCATGAACGAGACCGACAAAAAGGTGCTCGACATCATGACCCACAAAAGCAAATGACGCCGAAGTCGAGAAGAATTGTAGATATTCTCACACGACCGACATTCTTTTTTCGCCCTTTTCTTGAAGAAATCATCAAAAAGACGAAGAAAAGTTTGGAGGTTTCGGAAAAACTACGTACTTTTGCATCGCCTTTCGGAAGAAAGGTCGATTATGGTGACTGTAGTTCAGCTGGTTAGAGCGTCAGATTGTGGTTCTGAATGTCGTGGGTTCGAATCCCATCAGTCACCCTCTCATCTCCCTGCAAGCTTTGGCTTGTGGGGATTTTTTGTGGACGACAGCGCTTTTTTCGCTTTCGGTTTCCCCTTCTCCATTTTATTCTCTACCTTTGTAGAAGCAAAGCGGCGCTGTGCCCTTTCCCTCATCTTCTACTCCCCTACCCCAATGAATTCTACCCTGCAACAATACTGGTCGGCCCATCCCGACCTGGCCCGGCAGGCAAGTGCCGAAGGGCTCGACCTCTCCAACGACCGCCTACCCCTCCGTGCCGTGCTTTTCGACATGGATGGCGTCTTGTTTGACTCCATGCCCGCCCACGCCAAGTCGTGGGCAAAGGTGTGTCACGACCTCGGTCTGCAACTCACCGAGATAGAAGCCTTCATGCACGAAGGTCGCACCGCTTTCTCCACCATCAACTGGATCACCCAGCGGCAGTTTGGCCGCGGCACCACCGAGGAAGAGGTCAATCGCATCTATGCCCTCAAATGCGAGGAGTTCAACCACTATCCCGAAGCGCCCAAGATGCCCGGTGCCGTGGAAGTGCTGCAACAAGTGGCGCAGACCGGACTGGACCGCCTTGTAGTGACCGGCAGCGGACAAGCCAGTCTGCTCGACCGCCTCACCACCAACTATCCCGGTTGCTTCGGTCGGGACAAAATCGTGTCGTCCAAGGACACCCTTCGAGGCAAGCCTCATCCCGACCCCTATCTGCTGGGACTGCAGCGCGCCGGCACGTTGCAGCCATGGCAGGCGCTCGTGGTCGAAAACGCGCCTTTGGGAGTGCAGGCCGCAGTGACTGCCGGCATCTTCACCATTGCCGTCAACACGGGGCCACTCCCCGAAAGCGCCTTGGCCGAAGCCGGAGCCAACCTCCTCTTCCCCTCTATGACCGCCTTGGCCGAAGCTTGGCCCAAAATCATCGCGCAGCTGATGGCACCCACCTCGCAACCGCTCTAACCACTCTTCCGCCTGCTGCCCTATGCTACACACCTTGGCCCTCAGTCTTCTGCGCGGCATGACTCAAGCACAGACACTTGAGTTGTTGCGCCATGTGTCCGATGCACGCGCCATCTTCGAACGCCCCGACGATGTCCTCACCGAGGTGCACCCCACTATGCGGCGGCGCATCGAGACGGCGCTGCAATCTCATGGAAGCGAGGCACTGGCGCGCGCTGCGTGCGAACTGGAATTTTGCGAACGCCACAACATCCGTGCGCTCGGCCTGCACCACCCTGACTATCCGCAGCGCTTGGCCGAATGTCCCGATGCTCCGGCCATGGTGTTCTATCGCGGCAACGCCGACCTCAATGCGCAGCACGTGCTGGCGGTGGTGGGCACGAGACGCATCACGCCCTACGGCAAAGACCTCTGCCAAAGCCTCTGCGCCGACCTCCGGCGCCTCCTCCCCGACGTGCTCGTGGTGAGCGGGCTGGCCTATGGTGTGGACATCCACGCTCATCGGGGTTGCTTGAAGCAGGGATTGTCCACGGTGGGGATTTTGGCACACGGCCTCGACCAGATTTATCCCTCCTCACATCGCGAAACGGCCAAAGCCATGCTCCGGCAAGGCGGTTTGCTCACGGAGTACATCTCACAGACGCGCGCCCACGCCGGCAACTTCGTGCGGCGCAACCGCATCGTGGCGGGAATGGCCGATGCCACCCTTGTCGTGGAAAGTGCGCAAAAGGGCGGAGCACTCATCACCGCCCGCCTCAGCATGGACTACGATCGGCTCGTCTGCGCCTTCCCCGGACGCACGGCCGACCCTTACAGCGAGGGGTGCAACAGGCTCATCCGCGACCGACAGGCCGAACTGGTCACCTCGGCCTACGACCTCCTCGATCTCCTCAACTGGAACACACCGGCAGCCTCTACGCAAAGAGAACCCGAACTCAACTTTCTCCCCACGCTCACCCCGGAACAACAAGCGGTGGTGGAGGCGCTAAAAGGCAAAGACGGGCTGAACCTCACGCAACTGTGCATCAAAACCAACATGGAGCAAAGCACAATGACCACCCTGCTGTTTGAACTCGAAATGAGCGGCATCGTCCGCCTGATGGCCGGTGGTCTCTATCGGTTGCTGCCCCAATGAGGTCTGTGCGATTTTCTACGAACGCTCCCATTTATAAATAGACATCTCGACTTCATTTTCAGCCACAAGTCCCACACTTTAACACAACTTTAACACACCGACGTCCTGTTTCATTGTGTTGTCATGAACCGGCCCCTACAAGATTGTTTGAAAACATTTGTTTTCTTCAGAGGGAGTGAAATTTATCTCAGAGGTAGTTTCATTTTTCTCAGAGGTAGGAAAAACTACCTCTGAGGAAGTTCGTACGATGTCCGACTCCCCCTCGCGCGCGTACGCTACACTCTGATTGACGTTTTTTGCCTTCACTGCCTTCACCCACACGGGCAAATGGTGCAGCATGAGGCGTTGGGAGGTAGGGCAATCCAAGCCGGCATGCAGCGAGGTGGTGGGTTCCGGCATGGGCGCGAAAGTTTCCCTTCGGAAAACATTCACCCACAAACAACTGCCAGTCAGTCGCTTATCGGCATCGGTGAAGGAGTGAAGGCAAAAAACACCACTTATATAGTAGGGTACACGCGCGCGAGGCCTCTCTCCTCACAGCTCCCTTTTTTGGGGCCTCATCCCCAATGCTTCTTTGAGAGCGGGCGAGAGGGATGAGAGCGGAAGAGAGCAAATGTATCGGGAGAAATGCACATTTTATCGACAAAAAGAGGAGAAAAACATGGATTTTTCAACTTCGCAAGCAAGAAAGCAAGTATTTATTTCGGAGATTAGCACAGAAATAGTAAATTTGCACTATTAAGTAGGTATTCAGAATTCATGGATACTATATTTGTTTCATTTTTTCGTCAGGTCGCCTTTGCGAAGAAGGAGTGTAGCGCGGGCTACACGACTGATGGACAAAGGTGAGAGGACAGAAAATGGATACAAAGAGAGTATCAAAGTAGAGAACCGCCTACGACTAAGATAACTACGATTAATTTTGAACACCTACTTAAATAGGTTACTATAAATGGAATTTAACGCCCAGCAGATAGCAAGTTATCTTGGCGGCACCGTTGAAGGAAATCCTGAGGCTGCTGTCAAAACCTTTGCCAAAATTGAAGAAGGGCAGGAAGGAGCCATCTCTTTCTTGGCCAATCCGAAATATGCCCACTATCTTTACGAAACCCTCTCTTCGGTGGTGTTGGTGAACCAAGACTTCGTGCTCGAACGTCCCGTGAAAGCCACTTTGGTGCGCGTGCCGAACGCCTACGAAGCCATTGCGCGCCTGCTCTCGCTCTACGAGTCGATGACCCAGAAGCGCACCGGCATCCATCCGCTGGCCTGCGTGAGCGAAACTGCCACTTTGGGCGAAGGCGTCTATGTCGGCCCCTTTGCCTATGTGGGCGAAGGCGTAAGCATCGGCAACGGCACGCAGATTTATGCCCATGTGGTGCTGGAAGAAAACACCACGGTGGGCGACAACTGCACGATTTACCCCAACGTGAGCGTCTACAAGGAGTGTCGCATCGGCAACGGCGTCATCCTGCACAGCGGATGCGTGATTGGGGCCGATGGCTTCGGTTTTGCGCCGGCGGCCGATGGCTATGAGAAAATTCCACAGATTGGTATCGTCACCATCGAAGACAATGTGGAGATTGGCGCCAACGCTTGCGTGGACCGCTCCACAATGGGCAGCACCTACGTGCGCCGTGGGGCTAAAATCGACAACCTCGTGCAGATTGCCCACAACGTCGAGGTGGGGGCACACACCGTGATGTCGGCCCAAGTGGGCGTGGCCGGCAGCACCAAGATTGGCGAATGGTGCATGTTTGCCGGACAAGTGGGCATGGCCGGCCATTTGACCCTCCCCGACCGCACCACAGCGGGTGCCCAGGCCGGCATCCACACTTCCCGCACGGGCGGCGTCCCCTTGATGGGCACTCCCGCCATCGATGCCCGCACCTTTGCCCGCAGCAGTGCGGTGTTCAAGAATCTTCCCGACCTTCGCGAAGAGGTGCGCAACCTCCGCAAAGAAATCGAACAACTCAAAGCGCAACTGGGACAATAAGTCGACCGCGAGCGACGTTATGCAAGCGTCCCCCCACTTGCGATACACATTATCATGCAACAGACTCTCAAAGATAAGTTTTCCCTTTCCAGCAAAGGACTCCACACGGGGCTGCACCTGACCGTGACTTTCTGTCCCGCCCCCGTCCACCACGGCATCAAAATCCAACGCATCGACCTCGAAGGGCAGCCCATCATTGAAGCCCTCGCCGAAAACGTCATCGACACTTCACGCGGCACGGTGGTCGGCACTCCTGAAGTGCGCGTTTCGACCATCGAGCACGGCATGGCAGCACTCGTGGCTTTCGGCATCGACAACTGCTTGATTCAGGTGGACGGCCCCGAGTTTCCCATCCTCGACGGAAGTTCCATCTACTTCGCCCGAGAGATTGAGCGCGTCGGCGTGGTGGAGCAAGACGCTCCGCGCAACTACATCGAAATCAAAGAACCCATCGAATACTACGATGAGATTTCGGGCTCTTGCCTGCGCCTCGAACCGGCCGGCAAATTGAGCGTAGACTCTACCATCGAGTTTTTCGACAGCCAGTTTATCAAAACCCAACGCGCCGTGCTCCATGATTTGAGCGAGTTTCCCAAGGAATTTGCCTCTGCCCGCACCTTCGTCTTTGTGCGCGAGGTGGAAATGCTCCTCCAGATGGGGCTCATCAAGGGAGGCGACCTCTCCAACGCCTTGGTGATCTACGAGCGACAACTCTCTCAAGAGCGCCTGGACGCCCTGGCCGACATGCTCGGCGTGGAGCACCGCGATGCTTCGCAACTGGGCTATCTGCAACAAAAACCCATCACGTGGAACAACGAGTGTGCGCGCCACAAACTCTTGGACATCCTCGGCGACATCGCCCTCATCGGCCGTCCTCTCAAGGGACACATTATCGCCATCCGCCCCGGCCACAAAGCCAACAACAAGTTTGCACGCCTCGTACGTCAGCGCTACCAATAAGCGCTCCGTCATCCTCCTCCACTTTTTCACCCTTTCATCCTTTCCTTATGATTTCTCCTCTTGCCCACATTCATCCCGACGCCGTCATTGGTGACAACTGCGAAATCGGCCCGTTCTGTTTTGTCGACGCCAATGTGGTGATTGGCGACAACAATCATCTGATGAACTCGGTGACGCTGCTGAGCGGCACACGCATGGGGAACGACAACACGCTCTTTCCGGGCGCTGTGATTGGTGCCATCCCGCAGGATTTGAAATTTCGTGGTGAAGAGACCACGGCCGAAATCGGCGACAACAATACCATCCGCGAAAATGTGACGATCAACCGCGGCACGGCTGCCAAAGGTCGCACCGTCGTGGGGAGCAACAACCTGCTGATGGAAGGGATGCACGTGGGGCACGACTGCTTCATCGGCAGCGGCTGCATCATCGGCAACAGCACGAAGATTGCCGGCGAGGTGGTGATCGACGATTTTGCCATCATCAGCGCGAGTGTGCTCATCCACCAGTTTTGTCACATCGGATCGTACGTGATGGTGAGCGGCGGCACTCGCACCGGACAGGACGTTCCACCTTTCTGCATCGCCGCTCGCGAGCCGGTGGCCTACTGCGGGCTCAACCTCGTCGGGCTGAAGCGTCGTAACTTCCCCACCGAGGTCATCAATGCCCTCCACTCGGCCTACCTCATCCTCTATCAAAACTCCAAGCTCTTCAACGAGCGCATCGCCGAAATCCGCGAAAACGTGATGCCTTGCAAGGAAATCGACTATCTCCTCGACTTCCTCGCCAACTCCAAACGCGGTTTCATCGGCAAATAATCCTTCCTTATGCAATACCTCATCCGCATCATCAGTGACGAGAGCGAAGACTTCCGTCGCGACATCCTCATCGACGAAGACGCCACGTTTCTCGACCTGAACAACGTCATCCTCCAATCCTGCGGCTATCCCGACGACCAAATGACCTCGTTCTACATCTGCAACGACGAGTGGGAGCGCGGCGAACAAGTGACCCGCGAGGACGTGCGCGACTCGGCCGAAGACCAAGACATCTTCACGATGGCCGACACCCAACTGACCGAATTTCTCGACAATGGGGTGACGCATCTGGAGTTTTGCTTCGACCCTTTCAGCGACCGCGTCTTTTCGCTCGTGGTGCGCGACGAACGCTCCGGTAGCGGTGATCCCGAGGTGGTGAAATCTGTGGGCGATGCTCCGCAGCAAATCAAAGATTTAGACCTGAGCGATTTAGCCATAGCCACCGGCGGCAACGGCAGCGACTTTGCTGAGGATTTCGGCATCGAGTCGTTCAACTCCGATGAGATTGACCTCGAAGGCTTTGAAATCTCCGACGACACTCAATTCTGACTTTTCCTCTACCACAACCAACACGGGCTGCGTGATCGACCTCACGCAGCCTGCTTTCTTTCTTCACACGCCCCATGTCCAAAACCCTCTACGTCCTGGTCGGCCCAACCGCCGTCGGCAAAACCGAAGTGAGTCTGCAGTTGGCCGAACGCCTCGCCTCCCCCATCTTGAGTGCCGACTCTCGGCAGATGTTTCGCGACCTCCCCATCGGCACAGCGGCCCCCACGGCCGAAGACCAAGCGCGGGTGGAGCACTACTTTGTGGGCACGTTGGCCCTGACAGACTATTACAGCGCGGCCCGGTTTGAAGCGGAAGCCCTTGCGCTGTGCGACCATCTGTTCCAAACCCACGATGCGCTGGTGGTGAGCGGCGGGAGCATGATGTATGTCGATGCCCTCTGTCGCGGCATTGACGACCTCCCCACCATCTCGCCCGAGGTGCGAGCCGATGTGCTGGAACGCTACGAGCGGCAGGGGCTTGATGCGCTTTTGGCCGAACTTCGCCTGCTCGACCCCGACTACTACGCCCTCGTGGACAAGCGCAACCACAAGCGCGTGGTGCATGCGCTCGAAATCATCTACCAGAGCGGGACTACCTTCACCTCCCTGCGCAAGGGGGTGCACAAGGAGCGGCCGTTTCGCATTGTCAAAATCGGGCTGCAACGCCCACGCCCCGAACTCTTCGACCGCATCAACCGCCGCACCACCGCCATGGTCGAAGCCGGATTTCTCGAAGAGGCGCAGCGAGTGCTCCCTTTCCGCGAATGCAACTCCCTCAACACCGTGGGCTACAAAGAAATCTTTCGATACTTCGACGGCGACTGGCCACTCGACATGGCGCTCGACCGCATCCGAAAGAACACCCGCGTCTATGCCAAAAAGCAGATGACATGGCTCGCCAAAGATCCTGACATCCGATGGTATCATCCCGACGCGCTCCTCGATCACTTGGACGACGCACGCTAATCCCCAACTCTGGTTTCTCCCCGAGTTGGGGATTTTTTCTTTACTTCATTCTCTCCCGCAAAAACTGAAGCGCCTTTGAGAAAAACTTGCACAGGTGCCGCGCAATCTATAAACCAACTTTTTGCGCCTCACCTTCAACTTTGTCAGCACCGCATTCCACTTTGTGCGT
>RBWB01582412.1_pt1 | contig 15299 bp, 13 predicted proteins | sample 2014201 | NCBI WGS metagenome assembly RBWB01 (sample SAMN10133834, study PRJNA383868) | Human oral metagenome, whole genome shotgun sequencing project. | isolation source: supragingival plaque isolated from 88 juvenile twins | host: Homo sapiens | place: Australia
CCCGGCGAGTATCAAATTTAGCAAAGCAGATGCCCGCTACCCGCGGCTATGAGCCGAAATTTTACGAGAGTGATTTTATTTGCGGAATCTACATCTACGCCTTTTAACGAGCCGATCGGTAAAAGCTCAAAGTAGATCGAAACACGCTATGGATGGCTACGACTAAGACGCGCGTGCACTCGTCGTAGCTAGCGTTGATTGCTTGCAAGGTACAAGCGTATTTAAAAGGTGCACATCGGCTAGCTAATGTTGTCATCTATGGAGGCACGAATGGGTTCGGTTCGAAGTCATCGGCATAAAACTCATCGTGTCTTATTTGCGCAAGAGTGGTTAAATTTTGCAGCAAGCGGCAAAGCAGGGGGGGGTGAAGTGTGTGTCGTGATCTTTGGATCGGGTCTGGGTTTTGTGAAGCGGTCTCTGTCGCACTTGGAGAGTTTAAATTTTAAAATTTACCGCATCGCGTAGTATTTTGCAAAACATCGCACCGCCACCGCGAAAAGATATGCCGAGCCTGCCGCTGTAAAAGTGTGGTGATCGGTCACTACCGAGCAAAGTAGCGCCGTAGCGAGCGCGCAAAATATGAAAGTTCATCGTTATAAGCGAGCGGGCAGAGTGAAGAGGGGTCTGCGTTTCATAAATATCTCGCGTGAGTGGGCTTGCGTGCTGCATGTATGCAAAGCCTGCGCGAAATGCGCACTGCGGTAAAATAGGGTAAGACCGCTCTTGGTGTGATTGGGGCTGGATGTCGCCGCGCGGGGTGTATCTGCGCGCATGAGAGAAAAGAGCGCTTATAGCGCGATTTGAGCTGCTACGAAATTTGATTTATCAAAAGAGATTTTTGAAGAAGGAGCAGAATTTATAAAATTTCGCTCCTTTATTTTGCGATGTTTAAAGCGTGCACATCGTTTCGCGCAATGCAAAATTATTTTACACCGACGATGATTTGAGTAGCTTTTATGATCGCGGTTACTTCGTCGCCGACTGCTAGCGCCAAATTTTTAACGGAGCTGTTTGTGACGATCGCGCTTAGATTCTCACCGCCTGCGGTTCTGACATCGATTTCAGCATTGATTGCGCCCTCTTTAACGGCGGTGATTTTGCCTTTTAGTTGATTTGCAGCACTTAGGCGAAGATCATTTTCTCCCTTTGAAATGATGACATTCGGGGCTTTGAATAAAAATACCGCCTCTTTGCCTGCTTTTAAATCCAAAGTTTTTTCAGAATCAACCGTCACGGTCGCTTTTAGCACGTCGCCGCCTCTGGTTTTAGCTGTGATTAGCGAATTTACCGCACCTGTTTTTACGTCGCTGATTACGACGTGAAGCTGATTTCTAGCACTGATTGCCATTGTTTCTCCTTGTAAAAAATTACGAGCAATGTTAGCGGCAAATCCTTAAATGAAATTTAAAAATGCTGCGTGTAAGAAATTAATTTGATTTGTTGCGAATTTATATTAAGCCCACTTTTTAAATTCCTAGCTTGCATTATTAAAAGTAGCGTTAAAAAATAGATGAAATTCTAAATTTGCATATATTAAATCGAGTTATTTTCCTTGAAATTTTATTTGCTTTTTATAAAATTCTGCGTTTTTTAGAGCTCTGACGCAAAATTTAGCGTTTGTTTTGCGCATCTGCGAAGTGTACATCCGGATAGAAAATTTATCTCAAATCGCGTCTGGCAAGGCTTTAAGAGCGCTCCGCTTAAGCCTTGTTCGCTGAATTCTATGCCTCGCGTATCGGTTTTACGAGTGGATTGGTGATCGAAGCGTTTTTACATTTGCTTTAAAATATGGCGAGCGGTGCGCTTTGAGCGCAAAATTTTAGCGCACCTTGCTTTGCAGAAAATCGCGCAGAATCATCGCGTGGTTGCAGTGCTCGTCCTTTGCGGCGTATAGTAGCGTGACGACCGGCTCGTTTTTAACCTTTTTCAAAAATTCAGCTACGGCGGGATTTTGCTCAAGCTCAGCTAAGTAAAGCTCCTTAAAATGGGCGAAATTCTCAGGCTTATGCGCGAAAAGCTTGCGTATTTCGGTGCTAGGCGTTATGTCTTTTGCCCACATATCAAGTTCCAGCGCGTCTTTTTTTACGCCGCGCGGCCACAGCCTATCGCAAAGCACGCGAAAACCATCCTCTTCCTCCGCGCTCTCATAGACGCGCTTAATCTTAAATTTTGTCATAGTTTGCTCCTTTAAATTCGCTAATCTTTGATGAAATAATCGCCGTCGAAGCTTACGAGCGAGTACTTGCGCTCGCCCCCAAGCGCCTCTACGAGCTCCGGTACGCTAAGAAACGTGAGGCTGTCGGCACCTATAAATTTGCAAATTTCATCCGTGCTCATATTCGCGGCGATCAGCTCGCGCACGCTCGGCGTGTCGATGCCGTAGCGCTCGGGATACTTTAGCTCGGGGCTTGCGATGCACATATGCACGCGCGCCGCGCCCGCATGGCGCAGAAGCTCGACGATCTTTTTGCTCGTGGTGCCGCGCACGATGCTGTCGTCGATCACCGCGACGCTCTTGCCGTGCAGTGCCGCGCCGATCGGATTTAGCTTGAGTTTGACCTTTAAATTTCGCACCTCTTGCGTCGGCTCGATGAAGGTGCGGCCGATGTAGTGGTTGCGCACGATCGCCATCTCAAAAGGGATTTTGCTCTCTTGCGCGAAACCCAGCGCCGCCGGCACGCCGCTATCGGGCACGGGCACGACGAAATCGGCCTTTAAACTCCCGCATTTTCGCGCGAGCGCAGCGCCCAGTTTTTTTCTGACCTCATATACGTTTTTGCCCTCTACGACGCTGTCTGGGCGCGCGAAGTAGATGTATTCAAACGCGCAAATTCTAGCCTCCGCGGCTTTTAAAATTTGAACCGAGCTAAACTCATCCTTGCCCTCTTCGAAGATCACCATCTCGCCGGGCTTTACGTCGCGGATGAACTCGGCTCCTACGAGATCAAACGCGCAGGTCTCGCTCGCGACGATGTAGCCGCCGTCTTTAAGCCTGCCGATGCTGAGCGGACGCACGCCGTAGCGATCGCGCACGGCAAACATCTTCGAGCGGCTTAAAATCAGAAGCGAATACGCGCCCACGCACTGATTCAGAGCTTCGACGATGCGATCTTTTAGATGCTCCTGCTTGCTGCGTGCGATGAGGTGCAGGATGTTTTCGGTGTCCATGCCGGACTGAAAGATCGCCCCCTCGCTTACGAGCTTGCGGCGAATTTCGTCTTTATTGATCAAATTTCCGTTATGAACGATCGAGATCTCCCCCAGAGCGTAGTTGCCCGCAACGGGCTGCGCGTCCTTTAGGCTGTCTGCGCCCGCGGTGCCGTAGCGGTTGTGGCCGATCGCGATGTTGCCTTTTAAAATTTCAAAACTTGCGGGGCTAAAAACCTCCGTCACGAGCCCCGTGGCTTTGATCGTTTTGATATGATGGTTGAAGCTCGAGCTGATGCCGCTTGCCTCCTGGCCGCGGTGCTGCATGGCAAAAAGCCCGTAATACGCGGTTTTAGCCGCACCTTCGGAATTTATGACTCCCACGATTGCGCACATTTTCTAACCTCTTAAATTTTATTTTTTAGAAATTTATCTATATTTTGTTTTATCATTTACGGCTCACCGTCCGGCATTTGCCGACGCCTTATTAAATAGATCGGCTGAAATTTTAAACTTCTCGGCGATATTCGCTCTGCCTTTGGCGTAGCTGCCGAATAGCCCGACTTTGTAAATTCCAAAGCTTTCAAGCTCGGGCTTTAGCTCGCGCAAAAAATTTAAAATTTCATCTTTGGTTGGCATTTTTTCCTCTTAAATTTAGCCGCAAAGGCCTAGATTCCTAAGCAGTCGTCGATGCCGTAAAGCCCGCTATTTTGCGATGCTAGCCATACCGCTGCCTTTATCGCGCCTCTGGCAAAGGTCGCGCGCGAAGTCGCCGTATGATTTAGCTCGACGAACTCGCCATCGCCGTAAAATCCCACGGTGTGGCGCCCGACGATGTCGCCGCCGCGCAGCGACATCACGGCGATCTCGTCCTTGCCGCGCTCGCCGATGAGCCCGTCGCGACCGCTTACGCGCACGTCTTTTAAGTTTAGTTCGCGCGCGCTCGCGGCGCTTTCCGCAAGGCTCATCGCCGTGCCGCTCGGAGCGTCTTTTTTGTGGCGGTGGTGCATCTCTAAAATTTCGCAGTCAAAATCGCGCAGGCTCCTGCTGGCAAGCGCTACGAGCTTGTTTAGCACCGCGACGCCCAGGCTCATATTCGTAGCGTGCAGTACGGGCATCTTCGCGCCGCATTCGCGCAGTAGCCGCTCACCCTCATCACCCAGAGCCGTTGTGCCGATGCAAAGCGGCTTTGGATGCGAAAGCGCAAATTTCATTAAGCTTATCGCGCCGTCTCGGATCGTAAAGTCTATCACGACGTCGCAGCCGCTAAAAAGCTCGTCGTAGCTGCTTACTACGGCGCAGCTAGGCGCATAATCAAGCGGCGCGATCGTGTAGATTACGCTTGCTCGCGCCTGATCGAAATTTTTCAGGCACTCGTAGATCATCGTGCCCATTCTGCCGCTTCCGCCGTGAATTCCTATATTTATCATCGCCGCTCCTTAAATTTTAATCCGCTTAGTATAGCCAAATTTTGCTTACACTACCTCTCTACGCCGAGGCTTAGCGGGATAAAGCTGTTTTGTTTGAGCTCGGCTTCGCTTGGTTTTTTGATCTCTATGCGAGAGGCGCTTACGCCGCGCTGCACGAGTGCCGCTTGCACGGCAGTCGCCCTGGCAAGGGCTAACTCATCAAGACGCGAACGGGTAAATTTCTGCGCGCTTATCAGCTCCTCCATCGCCTCATCGCCGCCGGATTTGATGCCGTATTTGATCTTAAGCGCCGCTATGGCTTCATCCGAGGGGAGGCCTTGTTTATTGGACATCAGCGTGAGAGTGTTTTGCAGAGAGCGCCTTTTAAACTCGTGAGTATCGAACTTTTCGTTATATGCGGAGTTTAGGATTATCTTGAGTTCGGGCTTGGCTTTTGCGACCTTGGCTAAATCATCTATTTTAGAGTTTTCGCTGATTAAAATTTCGCTGCTCGCCGCCTCAAAATCGATACTTTCGAGCTTTTTCGTATCTACGCCCGCGATCTTTCCCATAAATCTAAACGGACTTAGCACGATGTCCGAGAGCAGCTTTTTGATCGCGCCCCAAACGAGCGCGCCGTAGCTAAATTTCGGATCGCTCAGCGTGCCGCTTAGAGGCAGGCTAATATCGATCTGATCGTCGCTGTCCTTTAGGATCGATACGACTAGACCGATCGGAAGGCTCAGCGCATCCTTGCTCTGCACCTCTTTGCCGAGCTCGAAGCGGTCTAAATTTAGATCATTGCTTGCGTTTAGCTTGCCATCGTCGATTTTGTAGGCAAGTTTTAAATTTAACTTGCCGCCCGCGATTTCATTGCCGATATATTTGGCGGTATAGGGCGATGCGGGCGCAAGCGGGATCTCCTTTAAAACGACGTTTATATCGCTTTTGCGTTTAAAATCCAGCGGATAGGCGCGCGCCGTGATGCTCGCTAGCCCGCTTCCGCTTACGAGCGAGCTAAGCTTGATATCCGCCGCTCGCTTCGGGCTGATCTCGCTGATGCTTGCTTTCATATCGCTGATGCGCAGTTTAAAGGGCGTTGCTAGACTCTCATCGGTGAAATTTAAACTTCCGCCGCTAAGCGAGATATTTTTTACGCTCCACGCAAAGCTCGCCCCGTTTTTTACGGGTCTGCTAGGCGCAGCTTCGGTGGGCTTTGCGGCTTGTTTTAGCTGCGCGGTGGGCTTTATCAGCGAAGTTAAATTTAAACGCCTGTCTTTATTTAGCGAGATATTTGCCGAGGGTGAGCCAAGAGCGATCTTATTTAGCGTGAGAGAGTTTGGGCTCAGCGCGATTTGCGCGACATTTAGCGATGCAAGGGAGAAAATTTTATCCCTACCCGAGCTTAACGCCAAGCCCTTGCCGGATAGCTTCGCTTCGAGCGAAAAGGCGTTTGAAAGCTTCAGCTGCCCTTGCGTAGCGAGCTCGCCCGCGATGGAGCCCGTGATAAATTCCGCCGCATATTTGTTAAAAACGCCCAAGTTCGGCGCATTTAGGCTGAAGCTCACGCCTACGTTAAGCGGCGCGATGCTAGCCTTGCCGTCCGCGCTAGCCGTGATTTCGCCCGTGATAAGGCTTGCTTTGATACCGAAAGGCTCGGCGAAATTCGAGCTTAGCCCGCTTAGCGTGGCGCTGAAATCCTTGATCTCGTGCACGTTGTTTTTAACGATAAAGCTTTCGCCGATCTTAGCCTTTGCTCCCATTACGGAGGCCTCGCCGATCTTAAATTTTAAAGCGGGGCTTTTGGCGGGCTTTTTAGAATCCGAATTTGCGCCGCTTGCCGTAGAGTTTACATCCGCCGGGTTTGTATCGCCCGCGCTCGCCGTTTTTTTAAAGCTCGCGTGATTTTTAGAGATCGCGCTTAAAATCGCCAGATCGTTTATGCTTTTGGCGCCGCTAACGCCCACTTCCGAGTTGAAAAACGGCGCGTTTAGCAAAATTTTATCCACGCCGAGATTTAGATCCGCGACGTTAAATTTCACTCCCTGCACGCCGAAGCTTTCAAATCCGCTAAAAATTCCGTTTTTGTTTGCGATTTTGGAGTTTGAAATTTTAGCGAACTCTAGGTTTACGCCGTTTTGAGCGCCCTCTTTGTCGTAGCTAAACGCGCCCAGCTCGGTTGCGGCGAGTGAAATTTTATCGCTGCGCGCTAGCGTAATCTGCGTATCAGCGATGTTAAAGGCGCCAAAGCCCGTATGAAGGGCTGTATCGTTACCTTCGGCGTTAAATTTCAAGAAATTTTCCGTGATTTTAGTGTCGTTTGAAACGACCGAAATTAGCGGGTTTGCAAAGCTTGAGCGGTTTAGATCTACGCTTTTTACGGCGGAGTTTAGCCGCAAGTTCGCGCCCGTTTTATTAAAATCCAGCGCAAAATCCGCGACCTGCGCCCCTTCAAAGCCCGTGGAAATTTTGGTTTCGTTCATATCGTATTTTGCGCCCGAAACTAGCACTTGCGGAATCATCACTTTGCCTGAAATTTCATTCGAAACGTCCGTATTCAGCTCAAAGCTCGGGATTTTCAGCGAGCCTAGCGAAATTAAATTTTGATCTTGCAAAATTTCTAGGCTTTGCAGCTCGAGCTTTGAGTTTTCAAGCGCAAATTTTATATTTTCATCGAGGCTCAATCGGTAATTTAGAGTAGCGGAAAGGAAGCCGTTTTTAAACCGCACGCCGCTAGGATCGAGGTATGATAGCCAAAACGGATCGATTTTCAGCCGCGAGATATCTACCTTGCCGTGTAGACGAAGAGGCGCCAGGTCGATGGCTCCATCGAAGCTCAGCGAGTCGTATGTGCGCGAAACGGCGCTTAGATCGTGCTCGCCGATCGTTTCGTCCTTTAAGCTTAGCCCGTTGATCTCATAATTTAGCTCGGTCGAGATGAGCGAAAACGGCCTTTTCAGGGAGTTATCGACGTAGCCCAGAGAGCCGCGCTCGATCTTAAAATTATTCAGCGTGACGTTGAAGCTGGAGTTTTCATCCTTGCTTTCGCTCTTTTGCTCCGAAAGTAACGGCTCGAAATTGAAGGTGCCGTTTTGCTCGCGCTCGACGTGAAATTTAGGCGATTTAAGATGCAAAATTTCTACCGCGAGAGTCTTTTTAAAAAGCTTTGAAAAACCGATTTTTAAATTTATCTCATCGGCGCTAAACAGCGGCTTAAAGGTGCTAAGCTCCGGCTTGGTGACGTTTAGCTCGTAGGTAAAGGGGTTAAATTTGGCGTCCTGCACGCTAAAGTTTGCTCTGCCCTCTAAAATTTTAGGCAGCGCCTTTTCGATAAAAAGCGGCACGCCGAAAAAGCCCGCAAGCACGTAAAACAGCGCAAATCCACTTACGCCGAAAGCAAACTTACGCCAGTGTTTTATAAAAAAATTTTTCATTTTTCCGCTCATTAATTTTGATAGCGTAAAATTATATCCAAAAATTTCGTGCAAAGGGTTAAAATTTGCTGGTTCACATCTGCTGCTCGGTCGATTGCGATTATTTTTTGCGCCGCTTAAAAGAGCTCACGCAAGAGCCGCTAATAGGCTATTTCTACGATCCAAACATCCACCCCTACGGCGAATACGTTCTTAGAATGCACGACTCAAAGCGGGTTTGCGAAAATTTGGGGATTAAATTTATCCCGGGCGAGTATGATTTTCAGGGCTGGCTACAGGGTGCGCGCGGGCTTGAAAACGAGCCCGAAAAGGGCGCGCGCTGCGAGTTTTGCTTTGATTTTCGCATGCAAAAAACGGCCGAGCTCGCGCTAAGCCTAGGCGAGCGCAAAATCACCACGACGCTTCTTATGAGTCCCAAAAAATCGCACTCTCAGCTCCGCGCCTCGCTGCAGCGCATTTGCGAGCGCTACGGGCTAGAGTTTATCGCGCCGGATTTTCGCAAAAACGGCGGCACGAACGAGCAGTTTGCGCTCGCGAAAAAAGACGCGCTCTATCATCAAAACTACTGCGGCTGCATCTACGCGCTTGCGGCGCAGCGGAATGATCAGCGAAAGGCTGAACGAAATTCGGACGGAAGTCTGACAGCGGATTTGAAGCGAAATTTAGCCCAAGGCGCCGAAATTTACGAGCTAATGTCGTCTATCGATCGGCAAATCCTGCCCGCTTCGGTAGAGGAGAAGTTGAAATTTTACAAAAAGCTTTGCTCGCTCGAAAGAAAAGGAGTTAAATTTAGCGTGCTGCGCGATCGGTTTTTAAACTACCGCCTGCTGCGCGCATGGATTAAATTTGACGGGCGTGTAGTGCCTTCGTTTGTGCTATTTGGCTCGCATTTTACGCGCGAAAACGTGAAGTTTAGCGTGGAGCGGGAGTGCGAAATTTTTTGCAGCGATAAGGGGGAGATTAAAATTTTAAACCTGGCGAAATTTAACGAAATTTCAAGATCAAATTTCAAAAGCGTATCCGAAATGCTAAAAAACCCGCCGAGTCTCGCGCGTCAAAATAAAACTCGCGCCGCCCTGTGCGCTGCGGGCTCGCTCTCGCCGATCATCGTCACGGACGAGATAAGAGCCGCCAAAGTTCAAATTTACGGGCTCTCGCGCATATTTTTAGACGTTAGGGAAATTTTAGTAAGAATTTGATAAGATTCTAAAATTTCTAAAAAAGGCAGATCAATGATAGATATAAACGAAATCCTCTCCATCCTACCTCATCGTTTTCCGTTTTTGCTGATAGATCGCGTCGAAGAGCTCAGCATAGGCGAAAGCATCAAGGCCTATAAAAACGTAACCTACAACGAGCAGATCTTTCAGGGTCACTTCCCGGGGCACCCGATCTATCCGGGCGTAATGATTATCGAGGGCTTAGCGCAGGCAGGCGGCGTGCTGGCGTTTAAGAGCATGGAGAAAGACGGCGTCGATCTAAGCGATAAGGTCGTGTATTTTATGAGTATCGATAACGCTAAATTTAGAAGTCCCGTCCGCCCCGGCGACAAGCTTGAGTATCGCATCAGCGTAATCAAACACCGCGGACGCATCTGGGTGCTAAAGGGCGAAGCCTACATCAACGACGGCGCCACATTGGCCGCGCAGGCTGAACTTCAAGCGATGATAATGGATAAATGATGGCTAAAGTTCACCACACGGCGATCATCGAGGACGGCGCGCAGATCGGAGCCGAGGTTGTGATCGAGCCGTATGCTTTCATAAGCGCGCAGGCTAAAATCGGCGACGGCTGCACGATCAAGCAGGGCGCGCGCATCATCGGCGATACGCAAATCGGCGAGAACTCTAAAATTTTTTCATACGCGATCGTGGGCGAAATTCCGCAGGATATGAGCTTTGAAGATGGCGAGCGCACGGGGCTAATCATCGGCAAAAACGCTACGATTCACGAGTTTTGCACGATCAGCTCGGGCTCGCATAAGGGCGACGGATTTACGCGCATCGGCGATAATCTCTTTATGATGGCGTATTGCCACATCGCGCACGATTGCGTGCTGGGCAGCAACATAATCCTAGCCAACAACGCCACGCTCGCAGGCCACGTCGTAATGGGCGATTATGCCGTTATCGGCGGGCTTACCCCCGTGCATCAGTTCGTCCAAATCGGCGAGAGCTGCATGATCGCAGGGGCTAGCGCGCTTAGTCAGGACGTGGTGCCGTTTTGCCTAGCCGAGGGGAATCGCGCCTATATCCGCGGGCTAAATTTAACGGGCATCCGCCGCCGCTTCGATAAAGAGACGGTCGAGACGATAAATCGGGCGTATAAATTTTTATTCAACCAAGGCGGGGGTTTAAAGGAGCAGGCGCAAATTTTATTAAACGAAACGAGCGATCAAAACGTGCGCAAGATGTGCGAGTTTATAATCAACACAAAACGCGGAATTCCGCTAGATAAAGGTAAAATTTAATGGCAAATAAGTGCAGTTTTTGCGGTGAGACGGGCGCGGACGGGCGTCGTATCTATCCTAACGACGACGGTACGGCGGCTATCTGCAGCTATTGTATCGATATGGCATACGCCGCTATCCACGGCAGCGAGGGCCAAAATGAGGCGATACAAAATCAAAATAAAGAGATCGATTTCGAGGCTATCAAGCCAAAGGCGCTGATGGAGGTTCTCAACCGCTACGTCATCGGCCAGGAGCGCGCTAAGAAAATTTTTAGCGTCGGCGTTTACAACCACTATAAAAGAATTTTCAGGCAGACCGACGCGAAGGGCGACGATACAGAAATTTCAAAATCAAATATCTTGCTTATCGGGCCTACCGGCAGCGGTAAGACGCTTATGGCGCAGACCTTGGCGAAATTTTTGGACGTGCCGATCGCCATTAGCGACGCTACGAGCCTAACGGAAGCGGGCTACGTCGGCGAGGACGTAGAAAACATCCTCACCCGCCTTTTGCAGGCCGCGGACGGCGACGTAGAGAAGGCGCAGCGCGGTATCGTATTCGTAGACGAGATCGATAAGATCGCGCGAATGAGCGAAAACCGCAGCATCACGCGCGACGTAAGCGGCGAAGGGGTACAGCAAGCGCTTCTTAAGATCATCGAAGGAAGCGTCGTAAATATCCCTCCAAAGGGCGGCCGCAAGCATCCAAATCAGGACTTCATCCAGATCGATACTACTAATATCCTATTCGTCTGCGGCGGCGCGTTCGACGGGCTAAACGAGATCATCAACCGCCGCATCGGGCAGAACGTGCTCGGGTTTAATCAAACCAAGCGCAGCAAGAAAGAGAGCTTAAATTTGCTAAATATGGTCGAGGCCGACGATCTGGTGCATTACGGCATAATCCCCGAGCTCATCGGGCGATTGCACGTAGTGGCTACGCTAAATGAGATCGACGAAAAGGCGATGGTTAGAATTTTAACCGAGCCGAAAAACGCGATCTTAAAGCAATATCAAAAGCTCTTTGCGATAGACGGCGCAAATTTAAAATTTGACGACGACGCGCTAAGGGAGGTCGCGAGCCTTGCGATCAAGCGCAAAACCGGTGCGCGCGGACTTCGCAGCATAATCGAGGAGATCATGATCGATATTATGTTCGATCTGCCTGAGCTTAAGGGCTATGACGTCATCATCTCTAAAGAGGTCGTAGACGGCGTCTCTAAGCCGATACTTGTAAAACAAAATTTAACTGCATAAAGGGGATAAATGTTACTTGATTCGATTCTAGGATTATTTTCTAGGGATATGGGCATCGATCTAGGCACGGCAAACACGCTTGTGCTGCTAAAAGATAAAGGCATCATCATCAACGAACCGAGCGTCGTCGCGGTACAAAACGAACGCTACGGCAAGCAAAGGATCATCGCCGTGGGCGCCGAGGCTAAAGAGATGCTCGGGCGCACTCCGGGCGATATCGAAGCGGTGCGCCCGATGAAGGACGGCGTTATCGCGGATTTTGATATGACGGAGAAGATGATTAGGTATTTTATCGAAAAGACCCACAAGCGCCGCTTTTTCGTAAGCCCGCGCATCATCATCTCGGTTCCTTACGGGCTAACTCAGGTCGAGCGTAAAGCCGTGCGCGAAAGCGCGATGATAGCGGGCGCGCGCGAGGTTTATCTAATCGAAGAGCCGATGGCTGCGGCGATCGGTGCGGGGCTTCCGGTAAATGAAGCGCGTGGCTCGCTAGTCGTGGATATTGGCGGCGGTACCACCGAGATCGGCGTCATCTCTTTAGGCGGCATCATCAGCGCCAAATCCGTTCGCGTCGCGGGCGATAAGATCGACGCAAGCATCGTTAACTACGTCAAAGAAAAATATAGCCTGCTTATTTCGGAGCGTGCGGCCGAGGAGATTAAGATCAAGATCGGCACGGCGGTGCAACAGCAAAAAGATCTTACATACACGGTCAAAGGAAAAGACCAGATCAGCGGGCTTTTAAGCTCGGTCGATCTTACGAGCGAGGACGTTAGAGAGGCGATCAAAGACTCGATCAGAGAGATTGCCGATGCGCTGAAATTTGTCCTTGAGAGCATTCAGCCAGAAGTCGCCGCCGACATCGTCGAAAACGGCGTCGTGCTAACGGGCGGCGGTGCGCTCATTCGCGGATTAGATAAATATCTAAGCGACACCGTAAAGCTTCCGGTTTTCGTCGCGGACGAGCCGCTGCTTTGCGTCGCAAACGGCACGGGAAAAGCCCTAGAAGAGATCAAATCGCTAAAACAAGCGGCAAATGACTAATCTCAAACTCCTCCTCGTCGCGGTTTTGCTGGTAGCCGTTTCGCTTACGTTCGGCTCGTATATCCACGGCAAATTTATCGGATTTGCAGGAGGAATTTTAGAGGTTTATTACGGCGTGAGCGATCGGGTAAAAAGCGCTGTGAACGAGCATTTTAACCAGGCAGAGACGATCAAAGCTCTACGAGAAGAAAACGCCGAGCTAAAAAAATCGGCGATGCTGCTTAGTACGTTCGCGGGCGAGCTGAATAAAATTTTGATCGATAAAAATAGCTCCATTTACGAGCCCAAAGTCCAGCTCGTAAAGGCGCTGAGCTACGCGAATCTAAACGACTACAACAAATTCTTCGTAAATTTTGAAAATTTTAACCCAAACAAAATTTACGGCCTCATCAGCGAGGGCAAGACCGCAGGAATTTTAGTAAATAAAGACGGGCGCCCGCTTGCGATCTTACAGCGCGACGAAAAGAGCAACTTCTCCGTTTTCATAGGAGATACTCAAATTCCTGGCGTCGCAGGCGGCGAAAATAACGAGCTCGTAGTTAGATACATCCCGCAATGGCTCGATCCCAAGGTAGGTGATGAGGTACTTACCAGCGGCAAGGACGGGATTTTTTTTGCCGGCGTGCCGGTAGGAAAGGTTAAAGAAATTCAAAACGGGAAGCTATACAAAAGCGCCGTCGTAGAGCCCTACGTGAGCTCCGAGATGCCGGCGTTTTTGTATGTCGTTACAAAGGAAAATTGATGCCCAAAAGAGATGATATTAAGACGATTTTACTGATCGGCAGCGGTCCGATCGTAATCGGTCAGGCGTGCGAGTTCGATTACAGCGGCACGCAGGCTGCCAAGACGCTAAAGAGCCTCGGATACCGCGTAGTGCTAATAAACTCAAACCCCGCTACCATTATGACCGATCCCGATTTTGCCGACGCTACCTATATCGAGCCGATCACCAAAGAGAGCATTTTGCGTATCATAAAGCGCGAGGGCGTCGATGCGATCCTGCCTACGATGGGCGGACAGGTCGCGCTAAACGTCGCGATGCAGGCTTACGAAAGCGGCGAGCTAGCGGGGGTGAAATTTCTAGGCGCCAAGCCTGAAGCGATCAAAAAGGGCGAGGATAGGGTAAAATTTAAAGAGGCGATGATTAAGATCGGAATGGATCTGCCTAAATCCAAATACGCCTACAATATCGAAGAGGCGATGGCTGCGGCGAATGAGATCGGCTTTCCGCTCATTATCCGCGCTAGCTACACCCTGGGCGGCGCAGGTAGCGGCGTAGCGTACAATATCGACGAGTTTAAAGAGGTCGCGCAAAATGGGCTAGACGTGAGCCCGATAAATGAAATTTTGATCGAAGAGAGCCTGCTTGGATGGAAAGAGTTCGAAATGGAGGTGATCCGCGATCATAAGGACAACTGCATCATCGTCTGCTCGATCGAAAATTTCGATCCGATGGGCGTGCATACGGGCGATAGTATCACGGTTGCGCCCGCTCTTACGCTAACTGATAAAGAGTATCAGGCGATGCGCGACGCGAGTTTTAAAATTTTACGCGAGATCGGCGTGGATACGGGCGGCTCAAACGTGCAGTTTGCGGTAAATCCGCAAACGGGGCGGATGATCGTCATCGAGATGAACCCGCGCGTAAGCCGCAGCTCGGCTCTCGCGTCCAAAGCCACGGGCTATCCGATCGCCAAGGTCGCTACGATGCTGGCGGTGGGCTTTAGCCTGGATGAGATCAAAAACGACATCACCGGCACGCCCGCAAGCTTTGAGCCGGTGATCGATTATATCGTGACTAAAATTCCGCGCTTTGCGTTTGAAAAATTCCCAGGCGCAAACCCCTATCTCGGCACTGCGATGAAAAGTATCGGCGAGGTGATGGCGATCGGGCGCAGCTTTAAAGAGAGCATTCAAAAGGCGCTGTGCTCGCTGGAGAAGGGCTACTTCGGCTTCGTGGAGCTAAATTTGAGCGAAAAAGATCTCATCTTCGGGCTTCGCAACGCGCAGCAAGATAGAGCTTTATATATCGCTCAGGGCTTTAGAGCGGGCATGAGCGTGGATCAAATTTACGAGCTTAGCAAGATCGATCGCTGGTTTTTGAGCCAGATCGAGCAGATCGTAAAATTTGAAGAGCGCATCGATATGGAGATCATCAACGACGCGGCGCTTCTAAGACAGGCCAAGAGCTGGGGCTTTAGCGATAAGATGATCGCAAATTTGATCAACAAAAAGGACAATCTGGGCCTTACGCAAAACGACATCCATTTTGCCTGCGCCAGACAGGGCATCGGCCTTGAATACAACGAAGTAGATACCTGTGCGGGCGAGTTTGCGGCGCTTACTCCGTATCTGTACTCCAGCACCAACATAACGCCCGCCATCGCAAGCCGTAAAATTTCAAAAGATAATAAAAAAGTCCTCATCATCGGCGGCGGTCCGAACCGCATCGGTCAGGGCATCGAGTTTGACTACTGCTGCGTGCACGCTAGCTACGCGCTACGCGATATGGGGATCACCACGATAATGTATAACTGCAACCCCGAAACCGTCAGCA
>RBWB01582419.1_pt1 | contig 15276 bp, 10 predicted proteins | sample 2014201 | NCBI WGS metagenome assembly RBWB01 (sample SAMN10133834, study PRJNA383868) | Human oral metagenome, whole genome shotgun sequencing project. | isolation source: supragingival plaque isolated from 88 juvenile twins | host: Homo sapiens | place: Australia
AGAGCAGTTTTTCCTGCGTGGCCAGTATAGGAAGATAGTCGCTGACGTTGTACCAGCGATGATGATGCTCCTCGACTTCGTTAAAGAAGCGTTGCGCCAATTCGTTGGACTTTCCGCGTTCGTCCGGCAACCTTCGCGCCACCTCCGCCAGGAGGATGCGCACGCAGCTTCGGGCGATGACCAGCTGATAGTCGTCGTTCTCGCGATCCAGTTCGCAGATGAGCTGTTGCAGCAGCCCGTCTATGGGGAGCTGCTGCAAAGAGATGGCTTTGCGCGCAAGAGGGTTGCTGTTCAATAGTTGGTGCAACAGTTGAGCATCGGTGGTGGCTTCCCCGAGAAATTCGGGAACAAAAAGCAAGGAATATCCCTCCGGACGAGAGTGGAGATGAGGATAGAGGTGAAACTGGCAGACCTGTCCGGGGGCAATCAGAAAGGCGTCCTCTTCCTTCAGGCGGAGTTCCTCGAAGTCGACCATCAGACAGAGTTCTCCTCCTTTCACCCAAATGAAATGATAGAAGTCTGCTCTGTGTATTCCGTTGGTCATGTCCGCCTTCCCCAAAGAAATTGGAGACTTTTTGCCTCTACTCCTATGGAAGACGAGTGGTTGAAAGGGTATTGGGTAATGATGGGATGGGGCATCGTGGTGGGAGATTGTCCGTTGAGTGGGCGTTGTTTAGGGGATGGACGTTTGGAGGATGCGGTTGAGCTGCTGCTGCATTTGTTGGGCGATGTCGGGGCGCTCTGTGGCGCAATTGTGCTGTTCGTGAGGATCGTTTTGCAGATTGTAGAGCTGCGGCTGTGTCGAGAAGCCCGTTTCGATGCCCGTCCCCCAAGGCACGATGGACGCTCCCTTTCCGGCAGGGATGAATTTCCAGTCGCTCGTGCGGAGGGCTACGCTGCGGTTGTAGGCCATCGTGACAATTTCACTGCGCGATTGGGACGACCGCCCGAGCCAGACGGCATGGGCATCGCGGCTGTCGGGAGCAGCATCGGTGGGAAGCGGTTGCCCGATGACAGCGGCAAGGGAGCGGACGGCATCAATCTGAGAAATCAGGGCGTCGCTCCTTTGTCCCTGCGGCACCCCTCCGGCCGGCCAACTCACAATAAAGGGAATACGGCTGCCGGCTTCAAATGCGCTGTACTTTCCTCCTCGTAGATTTCCGCCGGGACGATGTGTGCCGGCAAGCACTTCGGCTTGGTCGTCATAGCCATCATCGAGCACCGGTCCGTTGTCGCTGCTCAAAATGATGAGGGTGTTGTCGGCGATGCCGAGCTGATGGAGCGCTGCAAGGATTTTCCCGACAGTATCGTCAAACTGTAGGATAGCATCACCGCGTAGTCCCATCGGGCTTTTTCCTGCAAAGCGGGGATGCGGCCAGCGCGGCACGTGCACATCGTTCGTGCAAAGGTAGAGAAAGAAGGGCTGTTGCGGCCGAGTGCTCACTTGTTCGCGCATCCAGTGGGTGGCGTAGGCCGCAATCGAGTCGGCAATGTTCTCGTCCTTCCACAGCGCTTTGCCCCCGCCACGCATGTAGCCAATGCGAGAAATGCCGTTGACAATGGCCATGTCGTGGCCGTGCGAAGGGCGGAGTTGCAGGAGTTCGGGATTTTCGCGGCCGGTCGGGGTATCGGGGAAGTTGTGGGCGTAGTTCACCTCGATGGGAGCCGTAGGGTCGAAGTTGCGGATGCGACCGTTTTCAATGAATACACACGGCACACGGTCGGCCGTAGCCGCCATAATGCAACTGTAATCGAAGCCCAAGTCGTGGGGCGTTTGGTCGAGCGTGCCGTTCCAGTCCTGTGCTCCGCTGCGGCTGCCCAGCCCGAGATGCCACTTCCCGATAGCGGCCGTGGCGTAGCCCGCTTGGCGGAACAAGTCGGCCAGGGTGAACTGTTCGGGGCGGATGATAAGGGCAGCGTCACCTTGCGCCACGCCCGTGCCGGATCGGCGGAAAGGATATTCGCCTGTGAGCAGGCCGTAGCGCGAGGGTGTGCTTGTGGAGGCCGCGGCATAGGCGTTGGTGAAGCGTGTTCCGCGTGCCGCGAGTTGGTCTACGTTGGGCGTTTCCACACGTTGGGCGCCGTAAGCGCTCAGGTCGCCATAGCCGAGGTCGTCGGCCAGGAGGACGATGACGTTGGGCTGTTGGGCACGCGCCGCGAAATGGCTCATCAGAGCAAGCAGTAGGGATGTTGTTTTCATAGAGTAGGAAAGGTTATCGAGAATGGTGGGAAAGGTTATCGTGGGGCGAGCTGATGGTAGTGGGGAATGTCGGGGAGAAATTGTGCCCGCCCCTCGTTGTAGTCGAAGTGGCAACAGAAGTGGCGAAGGCCGTTGCTCACGATGAGATAGTCGGCGTGCAGAATGCTGTTGTAGCTTTCCACCTGTCGAAACACGGCCTCGGTGATGCCGATGTGGGGCGCTTTATACTCTATGATGACGCGTGGAGAGGCATCGGCGCGGGCAAAGAGCACACTGTCGCAGCGCCGCGTCACGCCACTCACATTCACCCCTACCTCGTTGGCCATCAGGCTTGGAGGAAAACCGCGTTCCGCCACGAGAAAGTGCACAAAATGCTGGCGCACCCACTCTTCGGCCGTGAGGGTGACAAAGCGCCGCCGCAGAGGATCAAACACAACCTGCCGCCCCGCTTGCCCGATTTTCACGTGCAGCGGAGCGGCAGGTAGATTGAGCGTTGGAAAAGCTTTCTCCATGGCGCTATTGCAATTCGATTTCTTCGACCTTGACAATCTGGTTGACGATGGCATAGATGGTCAAGCCGCTCACCGAGTGGATGCCGAGCTTACGAGAGATGTTCTTGCGGTGTGTCAGCACGGTGTTGACCGAGATGAAGAGTTGGGCCGCCACCTCCTTGTTGGTCATGCCGCGCACAATGCAGGCAATGATTTCCTTTTCGCGTTCGGAGAGGTTTTCGGGGGCAGGCTCTTCCTTTTCCACGGGAGTGTCTTTGGCCGTGGCAGCCACTTGATCTTCGAGACGTGCCACAGCGGGGAAGAAGAGGGTCTCCTCCATGTCGCAGTGGGCGCGTAGGTCGGCCTCGCAGTTGTAGAGGCTGAAAAGGACGTTGCAGAGGAGGTCGGACGAGGTGCCTTCGGCCGGGGTGTAGTATTTGATGATGATGTTCTTCAACTCTTGAAGCTTGGTGTCCATCCCATCATGGCTTTTGCAGTAGTGCCGGATGCGAAAATCGGGGTCGAGCTTCCCGGCCAAGAGATGGTCGACGTGGGTGAAGACACGCTGGTTTTCATACTCCATGTGCTTGCGCACCTCGCTCATGTATTCGTCGTAGAATTTGAGAATGAGAAATGCCACTTCGTTTTGTCGCGAGCAGTCGATGGCTTCAAGGAGTTTGCGACGGATGTGCTGAAGTTGGAAGTCGAGGAAAAACTCGTGTGCCGACTTGAGGTGGTGCATCATCGTGACCATATCGATTTTGTCGATGTAGAGTGGGGCGATGGAACCACCTTGTTTCATAACATTGGCCACAGCGATGAAAGTCGTGGTGTCGACACCCGCTGCGGTGCACACTTCGCGCACGGTTTTGTCGCCCACACCGAGCTGAATGCCGAAGCGGCAAATCATCTGCAAGAGCGAGGGTTGGGAGGCAATGACATCGCTGATTTTGTCTTGTTCGCTATAGCTGGTAATCATAGTTCTCATTGTTGTTGGGGGCGCAGCCCATGGCAGAGAGTGTCATAGCACCCTTGTACGCCCTATTTTTCGGGACAAAGTTACAACATATTTTTTAGTTATCATCGCTATCTATAAGCATAATTCTGTTTGTTCCTTCCTTTTTGCTTCGTAGACTGTGTTTTTTATGCAATCTTTCCTTGAATATGGCAAATTTACGGGCGAAAAACTTCATTTTCAGCGGCTGCAGCGGCACGACTGTTCTTCTCTATCAGTGAAAGGAAACAGGGCTTTATGCCAATTTTATGCCAGAAAGTGGGTATTGCCCATCTCAATTTCTTCTTGTCGGCTTGCCGAAATTACCCTGTTTTGGTGATTGCATACTTGTTAAATAGTCCTTACTTTTGCAGTCCAAATCATTATGTAAACAAATCTGCAAAAATCTTTTTCGCAATCTTTCTCGCAACAATGTCTCGTTCTCCTCTTTCCTTTCTGCTTTTTGCCGGACTGCTGATGTCGGCCACGGCCACGGCACAATGTCCCATCAAAGACTCCATCATGTCGCAAATCGACACGCCCGTGGTGGACGGTACAACAGGTGCCACCGAACACCACCATCCCGATGGCGTGACCGGTGCTACTACGCCCATGCAAGGCCGCTCGAACGATAAAAAAAAGAAACACCATAAACATCAAGACCCCGACCACTTCCACCAGTTTCGCCTCGGTGGCTATGGCGAAGCGGTGGCGGCCTTCAAGGACTACGGCATCAACCGCTTCTATGGCGGTGCCGACGGCAATCCGCGCACCCATCGCAACACCATCTCCATTCCCCGCTTCGGGCTCGCACTCGACTACAAGTTTTCCAAAAACTGGATTTTGAGTGCTGAAATCGAGTTTGAGTCCGGTGGCACAGGACAGGCTGTAGAGTTGGAAAATACAGAGAATGGAGAGTACGAAACTGAAATTGAAAAGGGAGGGGAAGTGGCCATCGAGCAGTTCCACATCACGCGGCTCATCACGCCCACCTTCAACCTCCGCGCCGGCCACATGATTGTGCCCGTGGGCTTGACCAACGCCCACCACGAACCGATGAACTTCTTCGGCACCGTCCGCCCCGAAGGCGAGCGCATGCTGTTGCCCTGCACGTGGCACGAGACGGGACTTGCCGCTTTCGGTCGTGTGGGTAGCCGTGCCGCCACGTTCGACTATCAGGTGATGGTCGTGGCCGGCCTGAACGCCAATGGATTCGACCGCAACACGTGGGTGGCTTCGGGCAAACAAGGTCTTTTTGAAGAAGACAACTTCACCAGCCCCGGCTATGCCGCCCGCCTCGACTGGGTGGGTGTGAAAGGGCTGCGCGTCGGCGCCAGCTATTACTATTGTCACGACACGTCGGCCAACTCCGACAAACCTTCGTACTATGGCAACATGGGCCGTGCACCGCTCAGCATCCTCTCCGGCGATGCTCAATACACCGATCGCTACGTCACTGCCCGCGGTTGCGTGGTCTGGGGCAACCTCGCCAAGTCGGACGTCATCAGCAGCCGCCACGGCCGCCACTCCAACGCTTCGCCCTATTCGCGCGTCACGCCGGTGGCCAAGAACGCCATGAGCTGCGGCGGTGAAGTAGGCGTCAATCTGCGCAACATCATCAGCTGCCCCACGATGCCCGAGCTTCTGCCTTTCGTGCGCTATGAATACTACAATCCGCAGGAGAAAGTCCTCGCTCCCCACGTGGCCGACCAGCGCTTGAAAACCTCCATGTGGACGATGGGCTTGAACTATCGCGTCGGCAACGGCGTCATCCTCAAAGCCGACTACACCACGCGCTCCATCGGTAGCGGACGCTTCAATTCCGAAAACGAGTTTGCCCTCGGCATCGCTTTCACCGGCTGGTTCTTGAAGAAATAAACTCTACTCAAACAAAACATATCTACAATGATTTCCTCTGTGCTGCCCTCTTGCTTTCGGGCGCAACGATGTTCACCGCTTGCAGCGATGACAAGGTCGACGAAAAGGAGATGGCCATCCATCTCGACTACAATCAAGAAAACGCCTCTTCTTGGGTGAACTATGCCGCCTATGCCGCACAGCTCCTCGTGAATGACGCCAAAACGCTCAACGACTCTTGGAGCAAGGGCTATAAGGAGAGCGAAGCCTTTGGCGTAACCTTCAAGAAGGCCAACTCAAAGTACCCCACTTTGAAAAACGCTGTGGTGCAAATCATTGACGGTTGTGTGGAAATCTCCAACGAAGTGGGTGAAACCAAAATCGGTGACCCCTTGACCAAGTGGTTGAGCGGCCGACGCACCGAAGCCCTCTATGCCGTTGAGTCTTGGTACTCCTGGCACTCTCGCGACGACTACACCAACAACATCTACTCCATCCGCAACGCCTTCTATGGCAACCGCACGGGCGTCTACAACAAAAACACCCAGACCGCTCCTTCGCTCCTCGGCTTCATCTACAGCAAGGACGCTGCCCTCGCCGCTCAGGTAGACAAGGCCATTGCCGCAGCTGCCAAGGCCATCCAAGACATTCCTCAACCTTTCCGCAACAACATCGGCAGCAAGGAAGCCAAGGCCGCTCAAGACGCCTGCGCAGCCCTCAACGAACTCCTTGACAAGAAGGTGAAGCCCCTCGTCTCCGAGAGCAACACTGCCGCCGACGAAGCCGAATTTACTCGTATCGTTTCGGTCTACGTAGACAACGTGGTGCTCCCCACCTATGCTGACTTGGAACGTGCTACTCTTGACTTGAAAGCTAAGATTGATGCTCTCAAAGCTCAACCTTCCAATGCTGCCTTCAAAGCCGCTGCCGAAAGTTGGATTGCTGCTCGCACACCCTGGGAGACCAGCGAAGCTTTCCTCTTTGGTCCGGTGGCCGACCTCGGTCTCGACCCCAACATGGACTCTTGGCCGCTCGACCAAGTGGGTATTGTCAATGTGCTCAAGTCCGGCAAGTATGACGCGCTGAACTGGTCAGGTGATTTCGATGAAGACAACAAGGCCATCGGTGCAGCCCAAGGGCTCCGCGGTTTCCACACGCTCGAATACCTCCTCTTCAAGGACGGCATGCCCCGCACCATCAAGTAAATCGCGCGGAGCACGAAACGGCTCTATCTCTCTTTCTCGCGGCTGCTCAAAGACCTCTTTGGAGCAGCTGCGAGTTTCTGCTTTTCTTTGACGGCTTTTCTTGGATAGGAAAAGTCCCTCCTTCTTTTACAGACGACAATGAACAATTTAAGTAAACTCACCTTTCTTTTGCTGCCCCTGCTTCCGCTGACGGCCTGCGAGGACAAAGGCGACGAACTCGAAGTCGTGGAGCAACCCGTGCCCGAAGGTTTCGCCCTCTCGGCGGGCAACTCCACGGTGTTCCTCACCTCTACCTATGCCTACGATGCCAACAGCGACTGGGTGCGGGGCGAACTGGCCGCACGCTTCCGCGATGGCGACGGCCTCTATGACGACGCGCTGACCTCAAGCAGCGGGCTCGGCCCGGTCTATGCCGGCTACGCCTGCGGAAGCTGCCACCGCAACGCCGGCCGCACCACGCCATCGGTGTGGACGAAGCGTGCCGATGGCGCCTATGGATCGGGCGACTACGGTTTCTCCTCAATGCTCATCTACATCACCCGTCGCAATGGTGCTTTCTTCCAAAACTACGGCCGTGTCCTCCACGACCAGAGCATCTACGGCGTGCGGCCCGAGGGCAAACTCAAAGTGGACTGGCGCTACGAAAAGGGACAATTTCCCGACGGCGAAACTTACGAACTCGCTGCTCCCACCTACACCATCACCGACTGGTACATGCCGGGGCCCGACGGCCGCAACATCCGCCCCGAAGAACTCTTCTGCACCGTGCGCATCCCTCTCCGCCACGTGGGCTTAGGCCAGATGATGGCCCTCGACCCGAAGGAAATCGAAGCTCTGGCCCGCAAGAGCAACTATCCTGAATATGGCATCTCGGGACGCGCCAACTACATCTTCGAGCGCGGCCGGATGCAGCTCGGCCTCTCGGGCAACAAAGCACAACACGCCGACCTGACCGTAGAACTCGGTTTCTCCTCCGACATGGGCGCCACCAACAGCCGCTTCCCGGAGGAAATCTCCGAAGGTCAGCGGCAAATCCAAGAGGGCGGCTCCATGGGCTTACGCTACCACAAGCTCGATGTCTCCACGCGCGACATGGAGGACGTCGACCTCTATCTCCACACCCTTGGTGTGCCGGCGCGCCGCAACGTGAACGACCCCGAGGTGAAGCACGGCGAACGGATGTTCTATCAGGCCAAGTGCCACCTCTGCCACGTCACCACCCTCCGCACGCGTCCCCGTGGCGCCACCCTCCTCAACGGCACGGAATTGCCCTGGCTCGGCAACCAAACCGTCCACCCCTATTCCGACTATCTCCTCCACGACATGGGCAGCGAAATCATGGGCGTCGGCCTGAACGACAACTATGTGAGCGGACTGGCCCGCGGCAACGAATGGCGCACCACGCCCCTCTGGGGCATCGGGCTGCAACAAACAGTGAACGGCCACACTTACTTCCTCCACGACGGCCGCGCCCGCAATGTCAAAGAGGCCATCCTCTGGCACGGCGGGGAAGGCGAAGCCTCGAAGCGCCTCTTCATGAAGATGAAAAAGGCCGACCGCGAAGCCCTCATCAAGTTTGTCAACTCGCTCTAAGCATCGCCCAAAACGCCAAGTCCTTGGAATTTTCTTTCCATGCCCTTGTAACAAAAACTCCGCGCCGTGGCGTTGCAACGCCATGCCTTTGGCGATGAAACGCCACGCCTTGGCGACGCGTCGCCACCCTTTGGCGATTTTGTGGCGACAGAGTTGCTCAAAACTCAGAGAGTTACGAAAATTCCTCTCCCTCACCTCATCCTTACAACCCCATAACAATGAAAAAATATCTCCTCGCCGCCTCCCTTTTGGCGGCTTTCCTCCCCACCTTTGCTCAAGAAGAGCGCATCGACAACGGTGTGGTCAGCATCGACGACGACCGCGCCATGACCATCCGCAGAACAACGGCAACTTTGAGTTCAAGCCCTACCTCATGGTGCAGTCCAACGCCTCGTTCAACTGGTACGACGACGAAGGGCTCGACAAGGCCTACAACCAAGACAACGTGGCCAACTCCGGATTTGCCATGCCCTATGCCGTGCTCGGATTTACGGGAAAAGCCTACGACCGCGTGGCCTACAACCTCTCCATCAACGCTGCCGGCAGCGGTGCGGGTTTGCTCCAGCAGGCGTGGTTTGACGTGCGCCTCGACAAGCGCCTTTCGCTCCGCGCCGGTAAGTTCAAGACGCCCTTCACCCACGCCTTCAATACCACCTTGGGCGAAACCCTCATGCCCCTGCTCCCCACTTCGCTCACGGCCGCTGTGATCATGCCTCACTCTCTCAACGCCGTCACGCCCTCCATGATGACCGGCTGGGACATGGGCGTGCAGGCTCATGGCCTTTTGGGCAAGGACGGTAAGGACGCTGCCAAGTGGGGCTACGAAGTGGGCATCTACAACGGTACGGCCGGCAACACCAATGCCGCTACCAAAACCCTTTCCGACGATTGGCACATCCCCTCGCTCCTCTACGCTGCCCGCCTCACCTACATGCCGTGGGGCGTGATGCCCACCACGCAGGGCAACGCCAAGCGCCTGAACGAAAAGAAGATGCTCATCGGTGCGAGCGCAAACCTCAATGTGGAGAGCGAAAACGAGAGCACCAACGACACCCGCTTCGGCGTGGAATACGCCCTCCTCTACCACCGCTGGTATGTGGGCGCTGAGGCCTACATGATGCACGTCGGGTTCACCAAGCGCATGAAGATACGCGACACCTTCAACTATTTCGGTGCCTACGCCCAAATCGGCTATTTTGCCACACCGCAACTCCAGCTCGCAGCGCGCTACGACTTCTACGATCGCAACGGCAGCGGCGTCGATGGCTATCTCAACTCGCCGGCCGTGGGCATCAACTACTTTTTCCGCGGCACGGGGCTGAAACTCTCTGCCATGTACCAATACACCGGCCGCTGGGGACACCAGACGCAGCTCGACCGCGACAACGACGACCTCGGCATCGCCACCCACTCGGCCCGTGTGCAGCTTCAATACTCATTCTAACGCCCTCCAACTGCCCTCCAAATGAAGAAAATCAGTATCTTTGCAGCGCTGTTGAGCCTCCTCGTCTTTGCGGCGTGCGACTCGGGCAACATCTATCCCAAGGAAATCTCGTTTGAACACGACGGACTGGTGGCCAAGCTCACCGGTGAGATTTCGGGCTTTGACCAATGGCCGGAGGAGTATGACCTCGTGCTGGCCGCTTTCGGCAAAGACAGCCCGTACTCCATCGTGCAGAAACACGTTTCGCCCGGCAGCCCGTTGGTGCTGGACAACATTTCGCCCCAAGCCTCCACCATCGAACTGGCCATCGTCGACCGCTTGCGCGAACGCATCGTTACGCTCGACAAAGTGGAGGTGACCGACGCCATGCGCAAAAACGAACGCGACACCCTCCGCTTGGAGGTGAGCAAGGTCGATGCCGGCATGTTCAGCACCCTCAAGCGGGTGGTGTTTGTGGAGAAGGGCGAGTGCTCACGCTGCCATGGTCATCCCGACAAGGCTGCCGGTGGGATGAGCCTCCTGCCCGAACACGCCTACGCCGCCTTGGTGAACCACACCGCCACGGTCGACCCCACCCAGACGCGCGTCGTCCCCGGTGATGCCGACCACAGTTTTCTGGTGCGCGTACTCACCCCCGGCAACGGTGGACTTACCCACTATGCCGACCATCCCAACATCCTCAACAACGAGCAGGACTTGAAATACTTCAAACTGCTCAAAGACTGGATCAACCACGGGGCGAAAGAGTAAGCAACGCTCCACGCACAACGTAAGGCAATGAGGTTCTGCCCCGGGGCAAAGCCTCATTGACCGCATTCGGAGCACCCCTCACGAAGGCGGACGCTTTGCCCCTCCTCTTCTTTCATCGACCAATCCTAAACACATTCATGACATTCCACCAATATCATTGGGACGAACTCGGCGTCACGGCCGAAATCTCTGCGTTCATCCCTGACAACGGCGTGGCCGAATTTCACCTCATGCTCCACGTCGCGCCCCATCGCGAACAGTTTGAAGGTCAGCTCCGTCGCCTCTATCTCGCCACCGAACAGCTCTCCAATTTCCCCCTCTTGCGCGACACAGAGGTGGTGATGAAGCGCTATTTCCTGAGCGACGCCACCAACCAGCATCCCCTCATGCGCGAGGAGCGCGACTGTGCCGTGTCGTTCATCCAGCAGCCGCCTCTCGATGGGTCGAAAGTGGCGCTGTGGGTCTATCTCCAGCGCGGCACCACGCTGCGCCAAGAGGCCGGCGTCACCCTCGTTGAGCACAACGGCTATCGCCACCTTTGGCAGATGGGGCTGAGCGACAGCCGCGGCGACTCGGCCGAGCAGACCACCACCGTCCTCACCGACTATGAGCGCACCTTGGCCCACTTCAACGCCACCCTTGCCGACCACTGCGTGCGGACGTGGTTTTTCGTGCGCGATGTCGACACGCAATATGCCGGTATGGTGCGGGCGCGGCTCGACAACTTTGAGCAGCAAGGACTCACGAAGGAGACGCACTACATCTCCTCCACCGGCATCGGCGGACTTCCGGCCGACCCGCACGCCCTCATCCAGCTCGGCACCTACGCCCTGACCGGTTTTCAGCCCGAGCAGCAGCGCTATCTCTACGCCCTCACCCACCTCAACCCCACGATAGAATATGGCGTCACCTTTGAGCGCGGCACTCTCCTCGAATTTGGCGACCGTGCCCACGCCTACATCAGCGGGACCGCCTCTATCGACAACAAAGGGGCAGTGGTGCACGTGGGCGACATCGTGCGGCAGACGCAGCGCATGTGGGAGAATGTCGAAGCTCTTCTGGCCGAAGGGGCGATGAACATCACCGACCACGTGATGCAAATCATCGTCTATCTGCGCGACACGGCCGACTACAAAACCGTGCGCGACCTCTTTGCCGAACGCTATCCCAACATCCCCATCGTCATCACCCTTGCCCCCGTTTGCCGCCCCGAGTGGCTCATCGAAATGGAGTGCATCGCCATTGCTCCCCGCACGAATGAAAACTACCGCGCTTTCTAAACTTCCCTTCCTCCTCATCATCGTGGTGGTGGCCGTCTTGGTCATCGCCACTTTTGTCGAGCACCGCTTCGGTTCGGCCGTCGCCTACGCCCACATCTACCACAGCCTCGGCTTCCGCCTCCTTTGGGCAGCGCTTGCTGTCGCCGGCACGTGGCTCATCGTGCGCAAACGCTTGTGGCGGCGCCCGGCGGCGTTGTTGCTTCACGCGGCTTTTCTCGTCATTCTCGCCGGGGCGCTCACCACTTCCCTCACCTCGACGAGCGGGATGCTTCATTTGCGCAAGGGCGAAACCACGCGCACCTTCTTTGACGACCGGCGGGAGGTGCACACGCTCCCTTTTGAAGTGACGCTCACCGACTTCCGCGTCCAATACTATCCCGGCACCAACGCCCCACGCGACTACGAGAGTCGGCTTCGTGTCGGTGGTGCGCAGTCGATGGTGGTGGCGATGAACCGCATCGGACAGTGGGAGGGCCACCGCTTCTACCAATCGTCTTACGATGACGACCTCGAAGGCACTGTCCTCACCGTGAGCTACGATCCCTACGGTATTCTGCTCACCTACATGGGCTATGGGCTGCTTCTCCTCGCCATGTTCTGGCTGCTGGTCGACAAGCACGGCCGCTTCCGCACCCTCTTGCGCCATCCGGCATTGCGTCGCTCCGCCTTTGTCGTCCTGGGAGTCGTAGGCGCAACGCTGGTGCAGCCCCTCCACGCGGCACAACTGCCCACCATACCCCGCACTCAGGCCGACAGCCTGATGCGTCGGCAGGTGGTCTACAACAACCGCGTCTGTCCCGTCAATACGCTCGCCATCGACTTCTGCAAAAAACTCTACGGCCGCCCCACCTTCCGCCATCTCTCGGCCGAACAAGTGCTCTTCTCCTGGCTCTTCTACCCCGAGGCGTGGCAGGACGTGCCGATGCTCAAAATCAAAAGCAGCGCCTTGCGGCAACGGCTGGGCATCGAGGGCGACTATGCCCGCCTCTCGCAGCTCTATGACGGCACGACCTATCGTTTGCAGGCCATCGCACAGGGCGAAACCGACCCCAACTCCTCCCTCTCGCGGGCGGTGCAGGAACTCGACGAAAAGGTGGGACTCATCCTCATGCTCCACAAAGGCACGCTCATCGTGCCGGTCGATGCGCGTGCCCGAGACGCCCGTCTTTCGCCCTTGCAGGTGGACATCGAACTCCTCTACAACCGCCTCGATGTGGTGAAGTGGGGCTTCATGCTCTGCCTCACTTTCGGTTTCGTGGGCTTTGCCACGCTGGTGGGCGGTGTGCGTCGCCGCTGGTGGGCGCTTGTGCAGCGCCTCGTGCTGCTGTCCGCGCTCATCGTGCTGCTGTCCGTCTTTGCCTTCCGTTGGTATCTCGGTGGCTTTGTGCCGTTGAGCAATGGTTTTGAGACGATGCTGTTCATGGCCATCTGCACCCTTGTCCTCGCTCTGCCCTTGGGACGGCGCTTTCCCTTCGCCTTGCCGTTCGGTTTCCTCCTGGCGGGCTTTTCGTTGCTCGTTGCGCATTTGGGCAACCTCAATCCGCAGATTACGCCCCTCATGCCTGTGCTCACTTCGCCTCTGCTCAGTGTGCACGTCACCATCGTCATGCTCTCCTACGCCCTCTTTGCACTCATGGCGATGAACAGCCTTTATGCCCTCTGGCTGCTCCATCGTGCCCACCCGTTGCAGCGCGACCGCCTTGCCCAACTCACCGTGCTCAACCAGCTCTTGCTCACGCCCGCTGTCTTCCTGTTGGCGGCCGGCATCTTCATCGGCGCCGTCTGGGCCAACCAGTCGTGGGGGCGCTATTGGGGCTGGGACCCAAAGGAGGTGTGGGCGCTCATCACGATGCTCATCTATGCCCTCGCGCTCCACAGCGCTTCGCTCCCGTTCTTCCGTCGTGAGCGCAACTTCCATCTCTTTTTGGCGCTGGCTTTCCTTAGTGTGCTCATCACCTATTTTGGCGTCAATTTCTTCCTCGGCGGTATGCACTCCTACGCTTGATGCCTCCTCGCGGCCTCTGCTGTGCGAGCGTTGTCTCTTTTATGGGAGGCTTGCTCCGACATTCGCCCCCATCGGGGAGTTCGTAGCATCTCAAATTGCAGATCGACAGAAGGTTCTGAAAATGTCGCAGTATTTCGCTGTAACAAAGCGCGAGAAGGAGACCTTTGGGCGATATCTTTCCCCACCGTGAAAGTGCATCGCGAAAAGGGAAGAAAACCCTCAAAAAGAGAAGCCGCTGAAAAACAACCACTTATAGGACACTGTACCTATACTCCTGGAAAAAAGCCCAACAGAAAGAACAAAAAACAGCCCGATACTAAGGAAATATAGTGCCGAGCCGATGAAAATTACCAAGGAAGTAATTGAATTTAGAAGGGAGGTAGAAAAAAATACGTGTGATGTAGAGAATTTTAGTCGTTAGGTAGCGGCTGCGGAAAGTGATTTACGACCGACGGAACGGCTCAAAAGATTTTTCAGTTCTCTTTGAAATGTCATTGTATTTCGCATAGAGGGAAAATGCTGTTCCCTATTTTCCCCTTTCAAGCCCAATCGAGGATGGGAAGGGGCAAAGGGGGAAGACTTCTTCCCCTTGCACTTATTTTATGCTCACAGATTTTGTAAAGAACTCTTACGAAAAACTCCCCGACCTTGGGCCGGGGAGTTTTTTCGTAGGAGAGAAACGATAGGGACTTAAAGTTCGAGGTCGCCGTCGTGGATTTCGTGCCAGGGGAGACCCTGCTTGTTGAGTTCGTCCATGAAGGGATCGGGATCGAACTCCTCGACGTTGTGGACGCCGGGCTTGCTCCACACACCTAGCATAAAGAGGCGGGCACCGATGCAGGCGGGGACGCCGGTGGTGTAGCTCACACCCTGCATGCCCGTTTCGTCGTAGGCGGCTTGGTGGGAGCAGTTGTTGTAGACGTAGTAGGTGTGTTCCTCACCGTTCTTCACACCGCGGATGCGGCAACCGATGGAGGTTTCACCCTCGTAGTTTTCGCCCAAATCCTGCGGGTTGGGCAGCACGGCTTTAAGGAATTGGAGGGGTTGAATCATGTGGCCTTCGTAGTTGATGGGCACGATGCTGTCCATACCAATGTTTTGGATGACGCGCAGGTGGGTGAGGTATTCCTGCCCGAAGGTCATCCAGAAGCGGGCGCGCTTGATGGTGGGAAAGTTGAGGACGAGGCTTTCGATTTCCTCATGGTGGAGGAGATAGCTCTCGCGCGGGCCGATGTTGGGATAGGTGAGGGGTTGGTGGATTTCGAGGGGCTCGGTTTCCACCCATTGGCCGTTTTCCCAGTAGAGTCCTTTCTGCGTGATTTCGCGGATGTTGATTTCGGGGTTGAAGTTGGTGGCAAACGCCTTGCCGTGGTCGCCGGCGTTGCAGTCGACGATGTCGAGGTAGTGAATTTCGTCGAAATGGTGCTTGGCAGCGTATGCCGTGTAGATGCCGCTTA
>RBWB01582420.1_pt1 | contig 15272 bp, 23 predicted proteins | sample 2014201 | NCBI WGS metagenome assembly RBWB01 (sample SAMN10133834, study PRJNA383868) | Human oral metagenome, whole genome shotgun sequencing project. | isolation source: supragingival plaque isolated from 88 juvenile twins | host: Homo sapiens | place: Australia
GGCGCACTTCTCCCCCATGAAGGGGCTGCACCAGTTCCGTATGGCCCTCGACCCGTCCAAGCTCAAGTCGAGGGAGAAGCTGTGATCATCAATCCCGACGACCTCGTCGAGTGCTATGACACGATCGACGCCGACGCCCCGCCCGAGGAGCTCGGGAAGTTCTTCGAGGACCACGGCTTCTCCCCGAACGACTGGTTCGTCTGGGAGAAGGGAGTCGACGTGAGCACACCCCGGAAGACCCGGACGTGGCGACCGGGCGACAGGATCGTCTGGGCCACCCTCCGGGGGAAGTTCCTGACGGTGTTCCACCACAAGCGCGTCGATGAGGAGGACCTCATCCCCAGACGGATCTCGCGGTACCGCTGCAAGCACTACATCCGTCAGGGCGATCTCGAGATCTGGGTGGACTGCCCGGAGGAGAAGCTCTCGGTGTCGAATCGCGGGAGGGTCAGGTCCTGGGCCAAGAGGGGTCTGATCCTCAAACCGCGACGAGGCGGCGGGATCTCGGGCCCGTGGGTCAAGGCCTACGGGAAGACCGTCTACGTCAACGACCTGATTCGCAAGTACATCGTCTCGGTTCCCGGGATGGTGTAGACGTGTACTCGTACGCCATGAGCAAGCTCCGTCCGGCCCAGAGGGACGCGGTCGACCGTATGCACGACGGCTGCGTTCTCCTGGGCCGGACCGGGGCCGGGAAGACCATGACGGCGCTCGGGTACTGGCTGAAGGTCCATCCTCAGCAGTACCTGCACGTCGTCACGACGCCCGCCAAGCGGGACGCCATGGAATGGGAGGCGGACATGGCCAAGATGGGCCTGTACCTGCCCCCCGAAAGGGTGATCTCCTGGAACAAGATCAAGGACTTCGAACGCCTCGAGGGCTGCTTCGTCATCTTCGACGAGCAGCGGGTCTCGGGGTCCGGGAAGTGGGTGAAGTCGTTCCTCAAGATCGCCAAGAGGAACGACTGGGTCCTGCTCTCCGCCACGCCGGGGGACGTCTGGATCGACTGGCTCCCCCTGTTCATCGCGAACGGGTTCTACAGGACCAAGACGCAGTTCACGGACCGGCACGTGATCTGGGACCCGCACACGCGGTACCCCCGGATCAAGCGCTACATCGAGGAGGACCGTCTCGAGAGGTGCCAGAAGGCGATCTGCGTGCACCTCGCCAGCCCGCTGGACACGACCCGGATCATCCACGACGAGCTGGTGTCGTACGACTCGCGAAGGTACGCCGAGGTGACGAGGACACGATGGAACCCTTTCTCATCCCGGCCGATGACGGATGCCGGTGACCTCTGCCGGGTCCAGAGGCGCCTCGTGCTGGAGAACCCGGCGCGGGAGGAGGCCGTGGAACGCATTCTGAGGGGCCATCCGCGGGCTCTCGTGTTCTACTCGTACAACTACGAGCTCGAGGCCCTGCGACGCGTCTGCGAGCGTCTGGGGCGGTCTCACGGGGAGCGGAACGGGCACCGTCACGACCCCGTCCCCGTCGAGGATGAGCCCTGGGTGTACCTCGTCCAGTACCAGGCCGCGGACGCCTGGAACTGCATCAGCACCAACATCGCCGTGCTGTACTCGCTGCCCTACTCGTGGAGGCAGCAGGAGCAGGCGATGGGGCGGATCGACCGGATGAACACTCCGTTCGACGAGCTCCACTACTACAGGCTCCTCACTTACAGCTCGATCGACAACGCGGTTCTGGCCGTGCTCGATCGCAAAGGGACCTTCAACGAGAAGGTCTACGAGAGATCAATGGAAGGAACACAGCAATGCAACTCGAACGACTCGAGTTCGAATTCGACGCCGGAATCGACCCACTGACCGGGGAGAAGAGGCCTCCGATCCGGGCCGTCTCCAGGCCGGAGGACCGATTCGACCTGTACTACGTCGCCGAGGACAAGCAGGGGCACCACTGCGGAGAGGCCCTGTGCGAGGAGATCGTGCCGGTCCTCGCGAGGAAGGGGAACTACGTCCTCGTCTCCTACGTCGAGGACAGGATCATCATCCTGAACGAGGACGACGAGCCCAGGCAACTGCTTCCGTTCCACGACGGGACCTGGGTCGGGTTCGAGACCCTCAGCGTCTCGGGAGGACGGATCCCGTGCCGGCTCATGGACCTCGACCCGAGTCAGGACGTGTACGAGATCCTGCACAGGAGCTGGGCCGTTCGGAACGAGTGGCGGGTCCCGGCGCGGGAGCTCGTCAAGAAGTGCGACAGACTCTGGAGGATCTGAGATGTACATCGCGACTATCGACTACTACGACCACGAGAACGGTCACCGCAAGACGACCGTGGACCCGCGACTCCTGTTCAAGCTCGTCAGGAGCGTCAAGGGCGGGACCTGTCGTTGCAAGTGGAAGAACACGATCTGGCGGGCCTTCAAGGGCTCGTACCATCTCGTGCCCCACAACGCGCACCAGTTGAGGTTCCCGGTCGCGTACAACACGCCGCTGGTTCCGACTCGGCAGGGTCTCTGGGTGTGCGACAAGAGCGGCAAGGTCCGGAATGACATCGGCATCGGGGACGTGCTCGTGATCTCGGAGGACGACGACATCGAGACCGTCGACAAGAAGGTCGGCGATGTGCTTCGCGCCTGGGGGTATCCCGGCAGGAAGCCGATCGCCATGTGCGAACACATCGAGGCGATCTGAGATGATCGTCATTCACAAGAGAAGCGGGCGTCTGCGCATCAGCCGAAACGTCGACTCGAAGTACGAGGACGTTGCGAGGAGCCTGCGCAGGCTCCAGATACAGCCGGTCGGGGAGAACATCGCCTCGGTCGAGCTGAACAACGGCGTCATCGGCGTCGCCGGTGCGGACATGGTTCACGTCCCCCTCGTGAAGGGGGCTATCGTCGAGATCGACGGCCGGTGCGCCAAGGACGTGAAGAGTCCCGGAGGAGTCCGACTCAGCAACGAGAACGACCCCGGAATCAAGTGGGAGCTGATCCCCGGGGTCGAGGCAGTGGCCGTTCTGCTCGACCTGTCGCGGGTGTACGACATCGCTGAGTACTCGAAGCACTTCCCGATCCGGATCGAGCGCGACGGCACGATCCGGAGCGTCGACAAGGAAGGGCGGTCCAAGGGCGAGATCTCCCTGGGCGTCTACCACGTCAAGAACGCCGACGGCGAGTGGAGGACCCTGCCCAAGCACCAGGACATCAAGAAGCTCGTCAAGGAGTACGGCGGGGACGACTACCAGGAAGTGTACTGACATGGACAACACCATGCGGATCACGATCCCTTGGAAACCCGGGATGGCCGTCATGCTTAAGGACGGTCGTTACGTGCCCGACGGCGTCATCGACTACCTCGCGGAGCAGGGAGTCAGCCTTGAGCGAATCGCGGGCGGCTTCATGGTCGCTCCGCGTACTCTCCCATACACCACAACCCCGAGGCCCGAGTCCATTCAGAAGGAGCCGTTCAAGCTCTGGAAGGGGCTCGGACCCAACACCAACCGGAAGGAACACTGAACCATGAAGAACGTCATCAAGACCATCAAGACCCTCAAGATCGTCTGGCCGAACTACTCGCTCCCTGGTTCCATGTGCAGGATCCTCGACAGGCTCGAGGAGGACCTCGTCTCGTACTGGGAGCCGTACTGGGACTACGACAAAGACGAGATCGGCATCCGGTTCGCCTCGGAGGAGGGGACGATCGAGGCTCTCCCCGGGTGCGTCGTCACCATCGAGAACGGGTACGCGGTTCGGATGCGGAAGAACCTGAAGGACGAGAACACGCCGACCACCAGGATCGACGAGAAGAAGCGGGCCGTGGCGTACATCTATGACCCCGGAGTTCTCAAGGACCTGCGGGCGCTGTCGGAGAGCGGGCACCCGGTCGAACTCCACGAGATGGGGATCTTTGTCCACGACAGGGGCGACGTGGTCCGCGTCTCGGGTGGATGGGTCATCGAGGATGCGGATACCCGGAGGATTCGCGTCGAGCACGGAGCGGTCGACCCCGACGACATTGCCAAGGAGCTCGGCGGGAAGCTGATCTGAGATGCGTGACGTCATGAAGCACCTCGGGTCCGTCCATGACGGGGACAGTCTCGAGGATCTGATCGGGTTGTCGACGTGCGGCCACACCGTCGAGATCCGCGAGGGCCTCGTGTGGCTCGACAACCGGGACGTCACCGGAGCGTGGATCGTCTTCGTTGAGGGCGAACGCGACTTCCGCAACCCCGACAAGTGCCGGATGACCGAGCGCCAGGCCGAAGAGCTGGTCTGGAATCTCCACAACAACTGACAAGCGCGACAAGAAAGGAACAGCAATGCGCGTCATCACTGAGAGTGTCCGAGGCATCACCATCCACTGGCCGAAGGGGATGCCCCTCGCGTATATGAACAAGGTCCTGGAGCACCTCGCGTACGACCGGTACATCAAGGACTGGACGTACGTCGGGGGGAAGTGGGCGGGACTCGGCCACTTCGAGTTCAAGAGCCTCGACGGGACGGACTCCGGCCGCATGCTCGAAGGCGACCGGGTCTTCGTCTCGAAGAGCCTCGTCAAGGAGTTGGGGATCACCCAGAGGCTGTGGATGGAGGACGGAGCCGTGGGGTACGGGCCTCGTGAGATCGTCCTGGCGAGGGTGTACAACCCGGACGACGTGGACGACCTCCAGTCCCTCGTCGTGTTCGGCCACGAGGTCGAGATCGAGAAGGGCGGCGTCCTCGTGAACGGCCACAACACCCTCAACAGCCTCGTGGTCGAGTACCTCGACCGTGAGGGGGAGAGCCGCACCCGCTACCTCAGCTGGGTCAACGACGAGGACTACTGGCTGAAGGAGATCGTGGGCGTGGGTGAGAAGCTCCTGCCCGCCGACTGCTTCGGCAACCCCATCGTCTCGAAGGGGAAGTGACCTCCGACCATGCCCCTTTCACAGGGGGCATGGTTTTCACAGGGCTTGTAGTGAGAACACCTACTACGAAAGGAACCTCCAATGACCGCCATCCGCATCGAATCCCAGTCGTGCCGGACCATGAGCATCACCGCCTATTGGAGTCGTCTCTTCGCACTCACCTCGATCACCGACTACTACCCGCTTGAACGGGAGTCCTGGTGGCGAATGGAACTCGACTGCCCTGTGATCCAGAGCGTGTCGCAGGTCCGTGTCGCCCGGGACGCCCGTGAGGCGTACCTCGATATGGTCAAGGAGGTGCGGGAGACCGACCCCGTCATGGCGGACGAGCTCTTGCGCTGGCCCGCCGGATTCGCTCGCGTTGAGGAGCGCAGTCTCCGGAGAAGGTCCTCCAAGTGACCTCTCGCCCCATTCCACAAGGGATGGGGTTTTCAGGTCACAAAAACCTCAATTTTAACAGGCCTTGTAGTGAGAACAACTAGAAAGGAACACCATCATGAACCTCTTCCTGACCAAGTCCACCCGCGCCGCCATCCGCGACCTCGACCGGCTCACCTCCGAAAAGGAGCGCGCCGAGCTCGAGCTGTCGGTGACCAGCAAGTGGAACCCCATCAGGAGGCTCGACCTCATGGACACCATCAAGACCCTCGAGAAGGAGATCTCTGCGATCACCGCCTCTCTGGCCTCAACCCCGTCTTACGGGTTCTGACCAGCAGAAGGTAGTGACCCGCAGGGGTCCACCTTCTTCAGGCGCTTGAGTTTTCACAGGGCTTGTAGTGAGAACACCTACTCCGAAAGGAACCACAATGTCCGGTTACGACATCACCAGCGTCGTCGACATGTACCTGTCTCGCGACCCCGAGCCCGCCGCCATCCATGGCACCATCGTCGCCGCCCTCGACCCCGACCCGGGGAGCGCTGCCGCTGCCCTGCTCGAACTGTCGGAGAAGCTGATCGACCAGCTTCGACCCGAAGAGTTCGACTTGGAGCGCATCGCCCCCGGTACTCTGGGATGGGCGTTCGTCTACGATGGCCGCTTCGTCGGCGTGCCCTATCGTAAGACCAAGTACCCGAAGACGCTCGCCATCCACACCGCCATCTATGTGATCCTCACCTCGCTGAAGAAGTGATCCTCGACTCCAACTCCTCACAGGGGTTGGAGTTTTTCGACCTCGGATGTTCGCTCTGAGCTGAAAAGTGGTCGGTGACCGTTACCAAATCGTTACCAAACGTGGCCCAGTTTGTAACGCAAACCTGGGCCAGAGGTGGGCCAGTGGCCCAGTTTTCTGGGCCAGATGACGTGACCGTTACCAAATCGTTACCAAACGTGGCCCAGTTTGGCCCACCTTGGCCCAGTTTGGCCCAGTTTTGGTCAAAAGTGGGCCAGGACTTTTCGTTGGAATGACGCGGAAAAGTCGGGGTGGCCCAGTTTGGCCCAAAACTGGGCCAGAAGCTGGGCCAGGACTTTTCGTTGGAATGACGCGGAAAAGTCGGGGTTGTGGCCCAGTTTTGAAGAACTTCCCTATATCGTACGAGAGTTTTAAGTACTTATATAGTAGAATAGGGAAACTGGGCCAAAACTGGGCCAGCCTGGCCCAGTTCGCTCAGAGCTAAACCCCAAATGCCTCCCCTTCCACAAGACTACAGACGCGCCCCATGCGCACCTCAGAACTCACACGCCCCATAGTGAGAACAACTACTATCCGAAAGGAACTCTCATGACCCTGACTGTTGCCATTCTGGCCGGCACCCACGCCCTCGGCTTCGCCATCGGCATGATCACCCACTCGCTCATCATCGAGCGGGAGGACCGCATCGCCAAGGAGAAGATCCGTCGGGGCGAGGTTGACCTCGACCTTATGGCGCTCACTGACATCGTCATGAACGACTACCTCAAGACCAAGAAGTGACCTCGACCCCCAACCCGCAAGGGCTGGGGTTTTCACAAGTCCCGTAGTGAGAACGTCTACCTGAAAGGAGAACCTCATGTTCATCCCCGCTCTCAACCTCTACGTCCTTCCTCGTCTTGTGACGATCCCCCTTGAGCGCGTCGACGCCCGACTGCTCAAGGAGATTCACGAGATCGAGGAGCGGATCAAGAGGCTCGAGGCAGAGTACATGAAGCACGTCAAGAAGTGACATCTCGCCCCTACCCCCACAAGGGGTAGGGCCTTACTGTGCGCCGCCTTGACTGCTGCGTACCACGGACTAAAACACAGGTCCCGTAGTGAGTACTGCTTAACGACCATCACCGGCCGTTGGGCCTTCGCCCGGAAAGGAACATCATGGGCAACTCCAAACCACCACTCGAACGAGACTTCCAGAGGAAGGTCGTCGCAAGACTCCAACGGGAGCTCGGCGCGATCGTCCTCAAGAACGACTCCTCCCTCAAGCAGGGTGCACCCGACCTCACCGTACTGCTCCCGGATGGACGCGTCGCACTCCTCGAGGTCAAGCGCAAGACCCCGTCGAGTTCCGACTACCGCCCTAACCAGAAGTGGTACCTCGAGACTCTCAGGAGCATGCACCACTACGCCGCGGTCATTCACCCCGGCAACGAGGAGGAGATCCTGGATGCGCTTCGCTGAGCACCCGCGCCTCCAGGGCGAGCACGCCTTCCTGGGGGCTTCGCGCTACCACTGGATCAACTACGACGACGAGCGGCTGGCCGCTTCCTACAGGACCGCGATGGCCGCTGCAAGGGGAACGAGACTTCACGCCCTCGCCGCCGAGCACATCCGTCTGGGCATGCGCATGCCCCGCAACCGGGCGACCTTCAACGCCTACGTCAACGACGCGATCGGCTATCGGATGACGCCGGAGCAGGTTCTGTTCTACTCCGTGAACGCCTTCGGGACGGCCGACGCCATCGCGTTCGACGAGCGTTCGAAGCTGCTCCGCATCCACGACCTCAAGACGGGGGTCACGCCGGCCTCCATGGCCCAACTGCACGTGTACGCTGCTCTGTTCTGCCTGGAATACGACAAGTCCCCATTCGAGATCAAGTACGACCTCCGGATCTACCAGAACGACGAGATCGCGGCCGATGAGACCGACCCGGAAGAGGTCTCGCGCATCATGGCGGCGATCCGCCACTTCGACACGATCATCGAGGAGCTCAAGGAGGCTGCATGATCGTCATTGACGAGAACGGCGAGCTCCAGATCGTCCAGTACGGAACGCCTCATCAGGGCTCCGTCCCCCACTCCGGTCGGCACAAGTGGGGATCGGGCGAGGATCCGTACCAGTCGTCGACCACCTTCCTCGCCGAGGTCGATCGCCTCATGAAGAAGGAGGGCATGAGCGAGAAGGAGGCCGCCTACGCCCTGGGTATGAACACCGCTCAGCTCAGGGCCCGCAAGACGGCCGCCAAGAGCGCCAAGAGGGAGGGCGACATCGCCATCGCCCGCCAAATGCGGGAGAAGGGCGCCTCCTACGGCGCAATCGGCGACCGGCTCGGCCTCAGCGCCGCCACGGCCAAGAAGCTGGCCGAGGGCGGCATCCTCGAGAAGACGACCAAGGCCCAGGACGCCGCCGAGGTGCTCAGGGCCTCCGTCAAGGAGCACGGCTATATCGACTACGGCCGTGGAACCGAGATCCTGCTCGGCGTGAGCACCACTCAGCTCAACACCGCCGCTCAGATGCTCAAGGACGAGGGGTACGAGACGTACACCCTTCGAGTCCCGCAGCTGGGCCGTAAGGAGAAGTACACCGAGCTCAGGGTGCTCTGCAAGCCCGGGACGACGTTCAAGGACGCCGTCTCCAACAAGGACCGCGTCCGAGCCCCTCGCGTCACCATCGACGAGACGGGCAAGGTCATCGGGGCGCTCCAGAAGCCCGTCTCCGTCTCCAGCAAGCGGCTGAAGATCCGCTACGCCGAGGACGGCGGCACGGACATGGACGGCGTCATCGAGCTCCGCCGGAAGGTACCCGGCCTCGAGATCGCGAACGGACGCTACGCCCAGGTCCGCATCCTGGTCGACGGAACCCACTACCTCAAGGGAATGGCCGTCTACTCGGACGACCTCCCCGCCGGTGTGGACATGCGGTTCAACACCAATAAGAAGAAGGGCACGCCGGCACTCGGGCCGAAGGACCACACCGTCTTGAAGCCCATCGACAAGTTCGACCCTACCAACCCGTTCGGGTCGACAATCACCCAGAAGCGCTACATCGACCCCAAGACCGGTCGGAAGCGCCTCTCCGCGCTCAACTACGTCCACGAGGAGGGCGACTGGGACGATTGGTCCCGATCGCTCGCTTCGCAGTACCTCGGCAAGCAGAGGCTGTCCGAGGCCAAGAAGCAGCTCAAGGCCACGCAGCAGCGCATGCAGCGGGAGTACGACGCCATCATGGCTCTCGACAACCCCGTGGTCCGGCGCAAGCTGCTGCTCTCCTTCGCCGACTCCTGTGATGGCAAGAGCGTCGACCTCAAGGCCTCGGCCTACCCCAGGCAGGCGGCTCAGGTCATCCTGCCGGTTCCGAGCATGAAGCCCCACGAGGTCTACGCCCCGAACTACAGGCACGGCGAGACCGTGGCCCTCGTCCGGTTCCCACATGCGGGTCCGTTCGAGATCCCGGTCCTCACCGTGAACAACAAGCACCTCGGAGCGCAGCGCCGAGTGGGTAAGAACGCCCGGGACGCCATCGGAATCCACCCCTCAGTCGCCGAGCGACTCTCAGGGGCGGACTTCGACGGCGACTCGGTTCTGGTCATCCCGAACAACGACGGCAAGGTCAAGTCCTCCCGCCCTCTCAAGGGCCTCGAGGGATTCGACCCCAAGCGGGCCTACCCGTACAGGCCCGGCATGTCGGTCATGTCGAAGAAGTACACCCAGAAGCAGATGGGCATCGTCTCGAACCTGATCACCGACATGCAGCTCAAGGGCGCCACGCCCACTGAGTTGGCCCGCGCCGTCAGGCACTCCATGGTCGTGATCGACGCCGCCAAGCACCGGCTCGATTACAAGCAGTCCGAGAAGGACAACGGCATCGCCCAGCTGAAGAAGAAGTACCAGCCGCAAGGCGGTGCCTCCACTCTTCTGTCCCGTTCGAAGAGCCCGACGTACATCAACGCCGAGCGTCCTCGACGAGCAGCAGAGGGCGGGCCGATCGACCCGAGGACCGGGCGAAAGGTAATGGTCCCGACCGGAGAATGGCACTACCGGAAGTACAAGGACAAGAAGACCGGCGAGTGGGTCGTCACCGACCAGGTCGTCATGGAGACCCAGAAGGTCCCCAAGATGAGCAGGGTCCGTGATGCTCGTAAGCTGTCCTCCGGCACACCGATGGAGGAGGCCTACGCCGAGCACGCCAACGAGATGAAGCGGTTGGCCAATCTCGCTCGCAAGTCCTCCCTCCATGTTGGAAAGACCCCGTACTCCCCGGAAGCCGCCCGTCGTTACAAGCCCGAGGTCGAAAGCCTCCGGGCCAAGTTGAAGCGGGCCTATGCCGGAAAGCCCCTTGAGAGGCAGGCTCAGGTCATCGCCAATGCGAAGATGAAGCTTCTTCTCCAGGACTCCCCCGACCTCCGGGACGATTCGGACCGCCGGGCCAAGTACGAACGGCGGTACATCAAGGAGGCCAGGGCCAGAGTCGGCGCAGACCACTACAAGGTCGAGTTCACACAACGGGAATGGGAGGCCGTCAAGCACGGCGCCATCACCGAGAACTTCCTCAGCGACCTGATCGCCGAGGCTGACGCCGACCACGTTCGTCAGATGTCTTCACCGAGGCCCAAGAGTGTGCTGTCGTCGGCTCAGCAGAGCAAGATCAGACAGCTCAAGAACCGTGGCTATACGAACGCTGACATCGCCGACGTCCTCGGCGTCAGCGCCTCCACCGTCCGCAACTACATGGCTGAGGAGGGGCTGTGAGAGCGGCGTTCATCACCACATTCGACAACCCTTACGATCCTGTCGACGAGTTCGATGAGTGGTACAGGTTCGATGAGATTCATGGTTACAGAACTTCGTCCCTCCTCGCTCGCCTCACGGCCACCGGCGACGAGTCGACTGAAAGTTCTGAACTCGAAGACATCGAACTTGCGATTGATTCGATTCTCGAACTCGACGATTCAGGATTCTACGTGAAACTGGTCAAGGACGTTGACTAGCACCGGCTGGTGATGCAGCTGAAGCGGGGGGAGGTCCGGCGAAAAGGCCACCCCCCGCTGCATCGCCGCCTCCTACCGAATACCCCCGGAGGGATATTTTCGAGGGGTCTGCGGCCGCATCGGCAATCCGTGTTTTGTTCCTTTCACGCGGGTGTTCTCCAGGTCTGTCGGTGCGGCCACAAACTCCTCGAAAACCTCCCGAGAAAGGAGCGCATCATGCCCATGACGCCTCCATCCTCGGACGAGGCCTATGAGAACAAGCTGATCTCCCTGGCAATGGGCGAGGCGCAGAAGCTCATGGAGTCCGGAGAGGCTCCACCGGGCGTTATTCTGCACTTCGTGAGACTCGGATCCGAACGGTCCAAGCTCGAGATGGAGAAGCTCAAGGCCGAGAACGAGATGCTCCGCGCCAAGGCGAAGGCCCTGGAGTCCCAGGCCCGGACCGACGAGCTGTTCGAGCAGGCCCTGAAGGCCTTCGCCGGCTACAGGAGCACGGCGAGCACAGATGATTAGGACCTACAGCGAACTGTCCCGCCTCAGGACCTACGAGGAGCGGTTCGACTACTTGAAACTCCTCGGAACGCCCGGCCGCGAGACCTTCGGCTTCGCCCGTCGCGTGAATCAGGCTTTTTACCAGTCCAAGGAGTGGAAGAAGGCGCGCCGTCACGTCATAGCCCGCGACCTCGGGTTCGACATGGGCTTCGAGGGCTATCCGGCCGGTCCGGGCGCCATCGTCCACCACATGAACCCCCTCATCGAGGAGGATATTCTGTCGGGCGACCCCGCGATCCTGGATCCGGAGTTCCTGATCACCGTCTCGCACAACACTCACAACGCGATCCACTACGGGTCGTTCGATCTACTCCCCCAGATGCTCGTCGAGCGCGCTCCGGGGGACACCACGCCTTGGAGGTGACATGAGCTCGATCCTAAGGGACGTGAAGCACACATTTGGCGTCGATCCGGAGGACCGGACGTTCGACACCGAGCTGTGCCTCCACATCAATGCGGCTCTGGCCATCGTGCAGCAGATCGGGCTCCCTGTCGAGCCCAGGGTGGTCGACGACTCGCTCGAGTGGGAGAACCTGTACATCGGAACCCACCTGGACAACATCCGCGAGATAGTGTCGCTGCACTGCCGGTTGACGTTCGACCCGTCTCAGTACTCCTTCGTCACCTCGGCCCTCGAGAAGATCCTCGAGGAGGCGAAGGTGCGTCTGTCATATTCTCTGGAGGTCCAATGACCCGCACTATCGCCCACTTCGGCGTCAAGGGCATGAAATGGGGCGTCCGCAAGGCCACGACACGGGGCTCGACTCCACCCTCCAAGCGCAAGCCGAAGGCCGAGGGGGAGGGAACTGCGTCGGAGCATCGCCAGAGCATGGGGATGCACGCGATGAGCGACACCGAGCTCCGGAACGCCATCAACCGCATCAAGCTCCAGCGCGAGTACGCCCAGCTCACGGCCCCTCCGCCCAAGGAGAAGAGCCGGGGGCGCCAAGTCATCGAGAACATCATCTACGGCTCCGCCGAGGCCGCCGGCAAGAAGGTTCTCACCGGCGCTCTCACGAACGCCCTCAACAACGTGCTTCCCCCGGCTCTTCGGGAGGCGCCCAAGAAGTCCAAGACCGATGAGGTCGCCGAGAAGGTCCTCAAGGGCCTCAAGGGCGATCAGAAGAAGGGTGAGGGAGGAGGCGAGTCCAAGAAACCTTCCGGAGGAGGCGAGCCCAAGAAACCTTCCGGAGGAGGCGACAAATCCAATCCTCGCGGTAAACCGTCTTCTTTCGGCCCCTGGAAAGGCGATTACTCTCGACCTCATGAGGAGTGGCCGCCCAGACCTCGCCCTAAGCCCTCTGGAAGCGTCCCGCCGCCCCCCATGGGCGGTGCTTCCGGACGGTCCTCGCGTGGCGGCTTCAAGAGCCCGTTCCGGCGGAAGAAGTCCGGGTCGGCCGAGGCGCCCTCCGTGACTGTCCCGGATGCAACTGTGAAGAGCAAGTCGTCCGGCGAATCCTCATCGCGTCCGCCGATCGCCGCCCTTCCGCGCAAGCCCATCGCCACTCAAGGGCGTCCCGGGCATTCCGGTTCGGGCCAGTCCTATGACAACGACTCGTCGAATTCCGACCGCAAGGGTCGCGGCGCCGAACAGGGGCGTCCGGGCTCCACCGGGAAGCGCAAGAAGCGCCGGTTCGGGTTCGGCCACGAGGGTCTTGACGGCATCGTCGTCGATATTCTGGGAGAGATCGACTGATGCTCTCCAACACGGCAGTACCGCGCTACTACGCCGAGTTCCGGAACAAGGTCCTCCGCGGGGAGATACCGGTATGCCGTGAGATCTCGATGGAGATGAACCGCATCGACGCCCTGGTCGCCGATCGGAACATCTGGTATGACGACGAGGCCGTGGAGGGATGGATCCGCTACTGCGAGGCCGAGCTGACGCTGACCGACGGCGAGCCGCTGGTCCTGCTCGATTCGTTCAAGCTGTGGGGGGAGCAGGTCTTCGGCTGGTACTACTACACCACCCGGTCCGTTTACGTCAAGGACGGCGACGGACCGGGTGGGCACTTCGAGCAGCGGCGCGTCCTCAAGCGCCTGATCGACAAGCAGTACCTCATCGTCGCACGAGGTGCCGCGAAGAGCATGTACGCGTCGGTGATTCAGAACTACTTCCTGAACATCGACACGTCCACGACGCATCAGATCACGACCGCCCCGACGATGAAGCTCGCCGAGGAGGTCATGTCCCCGATCGCCACGGCGATCACCCGCGCTCGCGGCCCCTTGTACAAGTTCCTCACCGCCGGTTCGATCATGGCGACCTCGGGCAGGCCCGCGGACAGGAAGCTGCTCTCCCCACCAAGAAGGGGATCCAGAACTTCCTGACCAACAGCATCCTCGAGATCCGTCCCATGACGATCGACAAGCTCCAGTCGCTCCGGCCCAAGGTCTGCACCGTGGACGAGTGGCTATCAGGAGACACGCGCGAGGACGTGGTCGAGGCGCTCGAGCAAGGGGCGTCCAAGGTCGAGGGATGGCTCATCGTGGCCACCTCGTCCGAGGGCACCGTCCGGAACGGCGTCGGCGACACCAAGAAGATGGAGCTGATGCGCATCCTGCGCGGTGAGGAGGAGGATCCCCACACCTCCATATTCTACTACCGCCTGGACGACATCAAGGAGGTCCCCGACCCGGCGACCTGGATGAAGGCGAACCCCAACATCGGGATCACCGTCTCCTACGAGACCTACGAGCGCGCCGTCGCCAGGGCCGAGGCCAATCCGGCTCTGCGGAACGATATTCTCGCGAAGAGGTTCGGAATCCCCATGGAGGGGTACACGTATTACTTCACCTACGAGGAGACGCTCCCGCACCGCCGCAAGGAGTACTGGAGAATGCAGTGCGCGATGGGCGCTGACCTCTCGCAGGGCGACGATTTCTGCGCCTTCACGTTCCTGTTCCCCAACAAGAACGGGACTTTCGGCGTGAAGACGCACTGCTACATCTCCTCGAGGACCCTGTCGCTCCTTCCGGCCGCCATGCGGCTGAAGTACGACACCTTCATCGAGGAGGGGGGACTACAGGTCCTCGAGGGCGCCGTTCTCGACATGATGGACGTCTACGAGGACCTCTGGAAGTTCATCGAGGAGAACGAGTACGACGTCGTGTCCGTGGGGTACGACCCGTACAACGCCAAGGACTTCATCAAGCGCTGGGAGACCGAGAACGGCCCTTACGGGATCGAGAAGGTCATCCAGGGTGCCAGGACGGAGTCCGTGCCGCTCGGGGAGATCAAGATCCTCGCCACCGACCGACGGCTCCTGTTCGACCAGGACCTGTTCGGCTGGGCGATGGGGAACTGCATCACTCTCGAGGACACGAACGGCAACCGAAAGCTGTACAAGAAACGGCGGGACCAGAAGATCGACGCAGTGGCGGCGCTCATGGACGCCTACGTGGCGTACAAGAACCATCGCGAGCTGTTCGAGTGAAGGAGGCTCATGGCCATCTCTGACCGTATCAGGCGGGCCTGGTCCGCCTTCAAACTCGAGGGACGGACTCCCGACGACGTCGGCGGTTCCGTCTCTCAGGGATCTTCGCGGTTCTTCTGGCCCAGTGCGGTCTCGAAGGACTCGATCGTCGCGAAGTTGTACAACCAGATCGCGCTGGATGTTGCGAGTGTCGCGTTCAAACACGTCAAGGTGAACGAGTCCGGGTCGTACGTCAGCGACAAGACGTCCCGTCTCGCCGAGAGGCTTTCGCTGTACGCGAACATCGACCAGACATGGGACCG
>RBWB01582423.1_pt1 | contig 15265 bp, 10 predicted proteins | sample 2014201 | NCBI WGS metagenome assembly RBWB01 (sample SAMN10133834, study PRJNA383868) | Human oral metagenome, whole genome shotgun sequencing project. | isolation source: supragingival plaque isolated from 88 juvenile twins | host: Homo sapiens | place: Australia
GAGCTGGAGAAGCTTTGGGTAGATTATCCCAAGTTCGGTGAATATGACCAACTCATACGCTTGGACCGCATTCCTTTGCAGGCTCGGGAACGTATTCTTGAGTATACGGACAAGGAGTTTCCAGCTTTTCGAGAGTATCTTCAGCGTGATATTGAATGTTATCAGAAGGCAAAATAGTAAGCTATTTGTTGTAGTTGACATTCCATCAAGAATATCATATAATTCCATCACTCTTATGATAAAAGTAATAAGAATGATAAATAGCACCCTCTTTTGTCTTATTTTCTCCCTGATTGAAGCGGGAAGGCGGGCAGTAGACCTATCACTCGGCTAAAAGTGCAGCAGGCTACTCAGAGAACAGACAACAGAACAGCCGAGCAACCCACAAACAAAATCTGTACAGCTGCTCATAAACCGATTGGGGATTTATATTTAATGCCCTGCTTAATACGACGTCGTCATATCCTCGGGCACGCAAATATAATAATCGGCAATGCCTTGATAGGCCTCATCCAAGTGCGAAATATCCTCCTGTCGCACGGCTCTCACCACCACATATCGCACCCCCGGCTTATATGTTAACAGATAAGGGATGATGCCCTCACGGCTATCCGAATGGAAATTCCCATTGAAATGAATCAACTTCCCCGGCAGATTTTGGGCAATTCGCCAGGCCATCGTAGCATCTTTGATAGCCTGCGCCTCGGCAATGCGGTGCGGATCGGCATTTTTATTCTTCCCCATCATCCCCATGAGTGCAAAGCCCTGCTCGACATTTTCATTTGATTGAAAGTGGATAGGCAATGGTGCCATGTAACTTTTTGCTTCGGTTGAGAACGAATCCAAATAGGCAAGACCATGGTTTTTCACGGCGGTGGCATAACGACGCGGCACATTTGTGGCAACAACGGGCACGTGATGTTCGCGCGCAAAGCCAATCAAACCGGCGTAATCGGTACTGTAATTGGGCCACAAGCGCGCTTCATCCTCAAATCGTTCGCCCGTAATCTGCCCCTGAAGATACTCATTTAAGATGAGTTGATTGTCGCTTTCAAACATTTCCAAGCCCATTTTCAACTGCGCTCCGTGCACATTGTAAAGACTTTCCAGCAACTTTTGCTCCATCCAATGGGTGATTACACAGTTATGTATCTCGCCAATGAAAACCACATCCGCCTTGGAAAGATTCTTGACGAGCTGCTCATAACTGATTGATTTACCCTTGTTGTCATAAAGACGATAGGCTTCCGGCTGCTGCTGTGCCGACACATTGACTGTCATAAACACCGCCATGAGCAGCCAAATCATTCTGAATTTCTTTGTCATTTTTATTGTTTTTGTGATTTATAGACCACTATCCTTCGGTTCCAATCCAACATACTGCTGGCCATTTCCCGCACCATCTCGGGCGTAATGCTTCCCAAGCAGGCGCTATAATCATTGAAATCGCTCAACGATTCGCCATTTTTCACCAACGACATCAGGGTTGTTTTCCACTCTGCGGGTGCCTTGTCGTTGAGTATTTTGTCCTTGGTCACGAGGAAAGAACGTTTCAGTTTCTCGAGTTCGGCAGTGCAAACAGGCTGCGTCTTCAACTCATCGAGCATACCTTTCAGCAGTTCTTCCGCCCGTTTACGGTTCTCATCTTTCAGCGAAAGTGTCACCATGAAATGGTATTTCTGCTGCGGAATGCCACTGTAATACATGTCAACGTAGGGCGAATAAACGATATTTTCACGTTCACGCAACACTTGCAGCACGCGGTCTTGCAACACATCGCGCATCAATTTCATGGTCAACGAAGCCTGAAGCGAAGGCTTATAGTTGCCCGCAAACACATAATGCGCCACCGTCTGATGGTCGTTTCCGCCTTCGAAGCCCTTCACAAAGACTTTGTTTTCCCTCCTGAATGGTTCTTCTTTACGAGGCAAAGGCTCTGCCTGGGGCACCATCTGCGAGAAAGTTGCAATAGCTTTCGCTGTCACATCGGCCTCATCAAAGTTGCCTGTTAGAATGATTGTGAGCTGCGATGGATTGGCAAACAAGCGTTTGTAATAGTGCGTAAGCGTGTCGATATTCAGGGTTTCCAAAGCAGCTTTCATGGCACATTCCTTGTTCATTGCTCCCCCATCGCCCACCAAAGAGTCGATGGTGTTGGTCATTAAGCGGTCGGCATCGTGTGCCAACAGCCTGTCAAGGAGCGTCGTCTTGCCTGCATTGGCTTGTTCATTGGCCACACACTCGGAAAAATCCTGACGATTAATGCCTGGGAAACACAGCTTTTCGTACACCAAATTAAACAGCTCCGTGGCTTTCTTTGCCGGCGAAGAGGCCAACAACTGATGCCAAAACGCATCCTCACCCACGGTCATTGACAGTTGTTCTTGGGTCATCACCGAGAGCAAGGTGTCGCTCGTTACCTTGGCTAAACCGCCCATATCCACATAGCTCACTGCATCATGATACTTCAAAAGTGCTGCAGGAGGGAGGTCAGCCGTGCCGCCTCGTCCCACAGCTGCCAAGAAAAGCGTGTGGTCTTCGTCCATGGTGGGGCGCACTAACAACCTGATTCCATTGGTAAGCTGCACATCGTTAAGCCCCAGTTCAGGCCATCGGCGTTGGCTTTTCACGCTTCCCGGCTTCACTTTGGCCGGCGTTTTCAAACACAAAGGCAAGGCCACGGTGTCGTTTTCGACCACGATATGCCGATCGATATAGGGCACTATTGGGCGCCGCCAGCCCTGTTTCCATGCTTCATCAGCCCGCTGAGCAGTGAGTAGTGTATCGTTTTGCCCGCCCGTTGCAACGGTATAGGCATACAACCGACTACGTTTCATGGCGCGAAGTAGCCTTTTCAAAAGCGTTTGCAGTTGCCGACTCGTGGTCGCAGCCACCTGTTTGCGCACCCATTCCACATCGTTGGCATCGCGAAGCGGACGGTCGCCAGCCGTGATATAGTCGATGAAATCATCACATAAATCGGCCGAAAGATGCTGAGTCGTGTCGGGTTGCAACTGTGCCAAACGCGCATCGATGAGCCTTTGCAGCTCGTTTGCATCCAAAGGCAACTGCAACAATCGTCTGCATTCATTGCCGACACCGGCTAATTGCTGCGCCAAATGGTTTGCTGATGCCCCGCGAAGGGCTACCACAAAATGGTCCTTGTCGGCCAAATACCAATTATTCGACACGTCACCGTGTACACTATCGGCCGCCAAACGGTTTGAAAGGCATTGCACCAGCATGCGCATACGCTGCTTGTCGACAGCATCTTGCAGTGTCTTTCCCGCAAAAGTGGTATGCGGAATGATGAGTTCCAGCTTGCTTTCACGCTGCAAGCTGTCGGTAATCTGCATCCAAGAGGCACCTCGGGCATAGGTCAACGGCACGCATCGGACGGTCCCTTCGCCGCTTTTCCTTGGAATGGTGCCCACCGTTTCGCGCAGTTTGGCAATCACCTCCTCGGCCTTTACCTGCCCGATGACCAACACCGTGGCATGCGATGGCGTGTACCAACGTTCGTAATAGGCGCGCAATCGCCGGCTGTCAATGCGGTTAATGTCGCTCGATGTGCCCAAGGGAAGCCGCTCAGCATAGCGGCCATGCCCAATCTTCAAAGCGTAAAAATCGTCGTTTTGCTGATAGCTGCGCAACTCTTCGATAATCACACCGCGCTCTTTTCTGACGCGATCGCTATCGAAAGAAATAGCACAGAGCCAATCGCGCAGAACTAAAAAGGTGGAATCGAGCACGCTGTCGTGGGCTGAATGATGGGGTAACGAAAGCCAGTAAATCGTGCGATCGAAGCCCGTAAAAGCATTGATGTCGCGACCAAATTTCATGCCTTGCCGCTCGAAATAGTCGATAAGCGCACGCTTTGGAAAGTGTTTCGTGCCGATAAAGGCACTGTGTTCCAAGAAGTGAGCACCTCCGCGCTGGTCGTTTTCCTCCTGCAACGACCCCACATTCATGACCAATCTCACCTCAATACTGTGTTTCGGAAGCCCGTTGGGCACTATGATGTAGCGCAGCCCATTGTCAAATTGTCCTTCAACGGTGCCTTTTGGCAATGTAATATATGCCTCTTTATGGTGTAAAGTCATTGCTTTTACACCATAAAGAGGCATACATTGCAGCATAATAACGCCCAAAAAAAGACGCCATAAAAGCTTTTTCTGCATACAATAAATGTTTCTTAGGGGTGCATGGTGTAGACAACACGCACCTGTTCGTAACCATTTCCGTCGGCGAAGTCCCATGGGAAGACAAACGACAGCTTGCCCTTTTCGAAATCAACCGATGCCGAAGGAGCCACCCAATCGCTCGGATTGTGGCCGAAAGTATCGCTATCAATGGCACTTACGCCCAAAAATTTATTGGGATCCAGCGAGCCTCCCATCATCAGGAAGTCGTCATCGATGGTGTATCCCACCAAGTTTCCACCCTCTTCAATCTCGACAATGGTGCCCTTTGCTTTCTCTTCCAACAGCCTGTTCCATGCAGAGTAGTTGTAAGCAAAGGGTAATCCGGCCACTTTGTCGCCATAAACATCTTCTTTCTCGCCCACAAAGGTGACGGCTTTGCTCACGGGATTGAAGGCAATCCCATCCAAAGAAGCCTCGAAAGTCTCCTTACGCTCGTCGTAATGAATGGCTTTCACGGCCGCCTTTCCATAGGGGGTATTCATAAAAAACTCGTTGTCGTCGACCGTTTTGCGCTTCAACACATCATATAAGAAGGTGGTTAATCCCATGGGATTGCTCAAAAGTTTCAGTTTGGGATGGTCAACGGTGGCATCATCGCTCAACGTTATCACACTGTAACCCTTGTAAACGCGTTGTGCTTGCCCTTGGAAAAAGCCCTCCTTATCATCGTTATTGAATGTGATGGTGGTTTCTACGGGAATCTTTCCCAACAAACGGCTCAGGTTGATGCCATATTTCGTCTGCACATCGGCAATCAACTGCAACTGCGTTGGCGTCAGAAGGGGTACGTCTGCATCGGGATTCATCGTGATTTGAGCACCTTTTCCAAAGCCCTTGATGAGCGGATTGGAAGCCGAAGCCACTTGCACGGTCACCAATTGAGGCGTTGCAAGCAAATGCTTTCCATTCGATTTCACGCGGAAGACCACTTCTTTCTGACCGGGATTGAAAACCAACTCATCGTTATCGGCATGCAAAATGGCCTTTTCATTGCCCATGAAAGACAACTTTACCGACTCGCGTTGCTGAGGCGCAAAGGCAATCATCGCATGCACAAAGATGCTTGCTGTGTCGTCTTCTGACAGGATTGCGTTGCCCGGAATGGTCAATTCCACACCGTTGGTCATGGTTTCTTGGGGTGCATCTTGTGCCTGACAGCCTGCCAAAACGCACGCTATAGCTGCAAGAAGCGTATTCAATATATGTTTCATCTGTTTGTTTTTTCGTTTAATTGGAAGGCCAACCGGCATTCTGTTCTACGCGGTTGAAACGATATTCCGATACCGGAATGGGGAAACACCAGCGGTAATCGCCGGTCGAAATGGTGTTGCTCGTGCCGGTGCCCCACTGCGTTTGGCGAGGCAAAGCAGCGAGATGCGTGCGTTTGAGGTCGAAGAAGTTGACGCCTTCGCCGGCAAACTCGCGTTGCTTATCGGTGAGAATGAGTTGCAAAAGCACCTGATTGGAGGTGCCGACAGGCGCTTCGGCCACGCCAATGCAATGCCAATAATGATTCATCAGCGTGCGTGCAGCCTCGGTATCCCCCTTTCTACAATAGGCTTCGGCAACGATATAATAGGCGCCGGCATAGCGCATCGTGTTGATATAGCCAATGGCTTGATTGGTTTTGTTGGCCCGGTTATACTTGCCGAAGAGCGTTCTGCCGGTGCCATCCATCACAAAGGGATAGACGAAAGAGGCACGACGGACATCCGAAGCCACGTAGTCTAACTGTGGATTGAGGCAGAAATAATCTCCTTCTCGGGCACTACTTTGAATGCCGGCATAGTAGGAAGTGTGGATGTTGAAGGCAAAAATGCGCCCCGAATAGCTGTTGGATTGCCACAGGCTGTTGATGCCGTCGGGGGTGAAATAAGCATCGTTGCTCTTGCCGAGAACACTTTTTCCGTAGGTGATGGCCGCTTCGTTGTCGCCCGCATAAAGCGCCAAATCGGCCAAAAGATACTGCACAGCTGTTTGCGAGAGCCAGCCATTGCGTGCCGGATCGTGCGGCGTTTGGACGGCCTCGGTCAGCAAACGGCGTATCATAGCCACGACATCGCGGATGGAAGCGCGTGGCTTATCCTCGATGCCAAGCTGCGTTTTCAAAACGATGCCCGGTGCCTCGGGATTTAAATCGTAGGCCGGTGCAAACACACGAAGCAGCTGAAAATAGCTCAAAGCCTTCAAAGTTTTGGCTTCGGCAATGATGGCTTGTCTCTCGGTTCCCTCTGTTTGCCCTTGCGTTTCGACGGCTTGCATGCGTTCAAGCAAAGCATCACACTGTGCAATGACATTGTAATAGCCTTGCCAAAGCGTAGGCGCAAGTTTGCTTATCTCGCGGTCGTCCCAATTATAAAGGTGCAATGACGAGATATCTTTTATCGAAAGCGAGGTCGGAACAAAATCGTTGCCCAACAAAGAAAACGCATATTCTTCGTGGGGATAGGCCAAATAGGCCGAAGCTAAGAGCGACCTTGCATTCGAAACCGTCTTGATGGCATCGGGATCGGAGAACTGATCTTGCGGCGGTATGTTCAGATTACATGCGGCAAAAGCCATTGAAAGCACACCGATGGCCACACTTTTGAATATCGGTAGATGTTGTTTCATTGTCTCTTATCAAAATGTTAAGTTGAGATGAAAGGTGAAAACGGGCTGCATGGTGCCTGCCAAGGTGCCGCTTTCAGGGTCGGACTCCTTGTAGTTGGTCCACGTAAAGAGATTCGAGCCCTGCAATCCTACGTTGGCATATTGCACCAAAGGCATCACACGATGGAGCCAACGCGACGGAATGCGATAGCGCATGGAGAAACTTGAGAGTTTTAAATAGTTGCTGTTACCCACCGTGCGCGAGTTGGGATAGAGCACAAGATTATTTTCCGCAACGCTTTGTGTATAGAAAGGTGTCCAATACGTTTTGTATTCATCGCCCCTTTTAAACCACATCTTTGCCGTTTGTCCGGCCACTGCGTTATAGTTGGCATTATCGCTGTTGCGCACATACTGATAGTTGAAACGCTGTTTGCCACCCAACACATAATAGAAAGAAATATCGAAATCGAACTGCTTATAGGAGAAATTGGCATAGAAGCTGCCCGAATAAGGGGGCGTCAGGTGACCCAAGGCAACGAAATCGTCGCGCGTCAGCTGCTCTGTTCCCTGCTTTTCACGGCCATCGGGCGTAAGAAACACGGGATAACCGGTGAGTGGATTGATGCCCAACGAATGGACACCATAAATCATATCGTAGGATTTTCCAACCTCATAATTGGGCACAACCGACTGCTCATCCAAGTAGAGTTTATCGGTCCAATAAAGGCTTATGACCTTATTGCTGTTGTAAGCAATGTTGCCTCCGACGGTCAAACGGCAGTCAAAGCTATCCCATATCCGCCCGTTGAGTCCCACTTCGATGCCTTGATTTTGCAAAACACCAATGTTGCGCTTCAACGAAGAGAAGCCCGAACTGGTAGCAATCGGCACATCCAAGAGCGCCTGATCGGTGCGACGGTTATACCAATTCACATCCAACGTGACTCGTTTCCACAGCTCTACGTTCATGCCGACGTCTAAAGACTTATTTTGTTCGGCCTTCAAATCCTTGTTATAAAGTGACAACAGCGAGAGCGCCCGGCTCTCTTCGTAAGTTTGTTCGCCAAACATGAAAGTGCCCACGGTGCTGGAAGATGTCACGCCATTGAGGTTTGCCGTCACGCCATAGGCCACTTTGAAGTTCAATTTAGACAAGGCTTTTAGGTCTTTCAGTCCGGAATAGTTCGTAGGTGTCCATCCAAGACCAACAGCCCAAGCTGCGTTCCAGCGTTTATTGGCCGGCAAAATCGACGACGCATCGGCCTTATAAGTGGCATAAAGATCGTAAATTGTGTTGTAAGTGTAGCCCGCCACGGCACCAATACCCATCTGCGCATTCTTGTCTCTCGGGTTTCTCACTTCGGGTTGACGAAATCCTTGCAACGCATTATTGATGGCTGAAGGCGCATCTACGGTGCCGACACCATAGCCAGTGATGCCCACTGCATCGTAGTTATACAGGTAATAGTCGACGTTTGCGCCCACCGTTATGTCATGAACGCCACCGAAGACGTGGTTGTAAGTGGCGCGGAAATTGCTCGACAGATTAGTGGTCGTGCCTTTCGTGCGACGGTATATGCCACGTGCATTTGCCGGAACACCGTCTTTTTGCTCTGAATAAGCCGTTGAAGGGGTGAACTGATGGGCGTCGTTTTGCAGGAAATCGAGCCCTGCGACATAGGCCAGTGTCAGGTCTTTCCACGGTGAGAGCGTCAGGTTCACGTCCACACCGGCATTTTTATCGCTCGCATCGGCCTGATATTGATACAGCAAATCGCTGTAAGTGCGGTTGGGGTAGGAATACAATTCGCCCGTCTTCCACTCGTAGGGATTCAGGTTATAAACCAACGAGGTGGGGTTGAAGGTTGAGCCATTGGGTGTGTTTGTCTTGGCATAACCGCCCGTAGCGCCCAACATGAGATAGCCCATCTTGCCTAATTGCTGGTCTAACCCCATCCGAATGCTGAAGCGGCGCTTGTCGTTCCCGGCAATTCGGCCACCTTGATAGGCATAGTTGCCCGAGAGATAATAGGTTGTTGTGCCGCTTCCACCCTTGATGCTGAGATTATGTTTCTGATAGAAATTGTTGCGGATGAGCTCTTTAAACCAATCGGTATGCACCGCTCTGAGGGCCGACAAGCGCCGTTCTCCCTCGGCAATGAGTTGCTCTTTATGGGGATCGGTGGCATAATAGCGCTCATAGTAGTCGCGACTGTAGCGATAGCCCGGTGCAGAAGGGTTTTGCAACAGCCGCTCAAGTTCCAACTTTTCGTCGGTATCCATCAGCCGAACGCCTCGCCTGCCGCGCAACGTCAGTCCTACATCCAAACCATAGGTGACGATCATCTTGCCTTGATAGCCGTGTTGCGAACTGATTTCGAGCACACCATTGGCAGCTTTAATGCCATACAACGCACCCGCAGCCGCGTCTTTCAGCACCTTGATGCTGGCAATATCCTGCGGGTTGAGATTATAGAACGTCTCGGCAGAGATAATCTTTCCGTCCAACACATACAACGGTTCGTTGCTCACATTGCCGCGCCGGAACGACGAGTTGCCACGAATGCGAATCTGAGGAGCAGTGCCCAATTCGCCCTGATTGATGACATTCAGCCCCGGAATCATGCCTTGAAGTGCAAGCCCGAGGTCAATCATGGGCTTTTCATTGAGCCGCTTGATGTCGACATTCTCCACGATTCCGGCTTTCGAACGCAGGTCGATGGCGTTGATGTTGCTCTTGGCCTTCACCACCACTTCGCCTATTCCCGTGGCCGCTTCCTCCATCTTCACGTCCATTCGCTCCTGTCCTTCGTCCTGCAATTTCAGCGTTTTGTAACCGATATATGTGAACAGAAGCGTTGCGCCCCGGCCCCAATCGCCGCTTAATTGATAGCGACCTTTCGGGTCGGTCACCGTGACATACGACGTGCGATAGACCCGAACACTCACCCCAACAAGAGGCTCGTTGTTGGCATCGGTAACATAACCATAGAGTTTGCGCGTCTCGGCAGCGCTCTGTTGCGGCGCCCAAAAGAGACACATCAAAGCCAAAAGGCTCATCGTTGCGAGCTTCTTCATACGCCTATTCGCCTAACGTTTGCTGGCCAACCACTGCTGGGTCTGTGCCACAATCCAATCAACCACCCGACCATTCGAAGCCGGCAAAATGCCATCGGGGCTGTAGACAATCTCCACACCCGTTTTTTTCACTAAGTCACGCTGTACATCCTCCATCTTATGACGGTCGGCCATGCGTTTCACATCCGATGTCAGATAGATGCCTTGCACGATGATGCGCTGCTTCTTCTGCGCCGCTTTGGTGAGCAAGGGCATGAGTTCCTTACCAAAATCATGGCCCATTTCGATGAGCGCATGGTCTACATAATCAATCTTTGTGTGCTCCTTGGTGTATTGATCCACGTTCTTGAGCATCTCTTTCCAAAAGCCAATGCGCTCGTCATCGCCATGAGCAAGATAAATCACAGCCTCTTTGGTCGGCGATTTCGATAGGCTTTGAATGCGATCGAGCATGCTTTTCTCCAGCACATAGCTGTAATAGAACGTCGGCCCCAGCACGATGGGCACGCGTGTATGCACCATTTCGGTTTTCTCTTCGGCCAACTCCTCGCGCACGTAGGGATTGTATTTCTGCCCCAAGATATTGGGCAAATCCTCCTCGGTATGCCCCGATGGTGCTATAAAAATGGGCAAAGCAAAGATGCTGTCGGCACCTTCGGCCTCACAAGCCTTGACCATTGAGGCCACCGAAGGCTCGGTATATTCCATAAGCGCCACCTTCACTAAGTCGATGCCCTTCAACTTGCCATTGGCTAACTGCTGTTTCACCATGGGCTCTAAGTCCAAAACGGGCTTGCGCCACGACTCCATGGGCGACCCATGTGCCACTATCAACAGCGCCGTTTTAGCCTGTATGCCCGACCATGCCGCAAACAACACGGCCAACATCAACACGATTTTCTTTTTCATTCTTTTATATGTTTAATTTTATCCTAAATGCAAGCTGCCTCACCTGCACGCGAGACAACATCTTTCCGCTGGCAAAATTATAACAAATCATAAAAGATTGCAATACCTACAAATGATGAAAATAACACCGCCCGCGCGCACATCTTCCCCACAAACCCACCTTTCCATCCCCATATTTGGTTCAAATCGCGCATCAGGCCACTCAAGCATTCCACCATTCAAGCCTTTTTCGGCGGACATGGCAGCGAGGTATGCTACCGTTCGTGCCTCTTTTGCTGGCAAGATTGCAAAGTATGTCGGCAAAGTCGATGCGTTTGCCGACGTGATTGCAAGTTATAGTCGCAAAAAAGGCTTTGCCGGCGCACTGCAAGCGATGTATAGTCGCAAACATGGCTTCGACAGTGATATAATGCTAAACAGTGTGCGGTTTGCATTCGAAATTCGATAATTTCTCCGTTTCAGCAAAAAGCGCTAACTTTGTGGGCATGATTAAAAATGCAGTAACGTTATGCCGCTGAAGCTGTCCGATAAATTGCCGGCCATCGATATTTTGAAACAGGAGAATATCTTTGTCATGGGCGAAGCGCGTGCGCAAGGCCAAGATATTCGTCCGCTAAGGATTGTGATTTTGAACCTGATGCCGCTTAAAATCACAACAGAGACCGATCTTATCCGCTTGCTTTCGAACACACCTTTGCAGATCGAGATTGTTTTTATGCGGCTGAAGAGCCATACGCCCAAGCATACGCCCATTGAGCACATGATGATGTTCTATAAAGACTTTGCAGAACTGTCGCAGCAAAAATTTGATGGCATGATTGTTACGGGCGCACCCGTTGAAACAATGGATTATGAGGCTGTGGGCTATTGGAATGAAATCGTGCAGATTTTCGACTGGGCACGCACGCATGTCACGAGTACACTCTATCTCTGTTGGGCGGCTATGGCCGGGCTTTATCATTTCTATGGTGTTCCAAAACATGCGTTAGCGCGGAAAATGTTTGGCGTTTATGCGCAAAAGGCGCTGATGCCGCTACTTCCCATTTTCCGTGGTTTCGATGACACATTCTTTATGCCGCAAAGTCGCCATACCGAATTATGGCGCAGTGACCTGTTGCAACATCCCGAGTTGCAGATGATAGCCGAGTCATCGGTCAGCGGCGTGGGCATGGTCATGGCGCGTGATGGCCGCGAATTTTTCATCACGGGCCATTTGGAATACTCCCCAACGACGCTTGATGCTGAATATAAACGTGATTTGGGTGTGCGCAACGATGTCGATATGCCGCAGAATTACTATACCCATGATGACTGTAATGCTGTGCCCATGGTGCGTTGGCGTGCACATGCCCATTTGTTTTATAGCAACTGGATTAACTACTATGTTTATCAGGCGACGCCCTATAATGTCAATGATATTAAGTAAATGCAGACGTTAGAATTATTAGCACCCGCCAAAACAGCTGTAATTGGCATCGAAGCCATTCGGCATGGTGCCGATGCGGTGTATATTGGTGCAGATAGCTTTGGTGCCCGTTCTGCGGCAGGAAACAGCATTGCGGATATAGCGCAACTTTGCCAATATGCACACACCTTTGGTGCTCGTGTTTATGTTACCATCAACACCTTGGTTTATGAGCACGAAATCGCAGCACTGAAACAGTTACTCAGTGCTTTGGATGCGATAGAAGTCGATGCGCTGTTGTTGCAGGATATGGGCGTGTATGCACTGATTAAGCGGTGGACAACTGCTGAAAAGTGGCATTTTCAACTGCATGCTTCTACACAAACCGACAATCGGTCGGCAAACAAAGTGGCTTGGTTGCAGGCTTTAGGCTTTCAGCGTGCGGTGTTGGCACGTGAGCTTTCGGTCGAGGAGATTGCAGCCATTCATGCCCAAGTACCCCGAATGGAGTTAGAAGTTTTTGTGCATGGGGCGCTATGCGTAAGCTATTCGGGGGTTTGCTATGCTTCGCAACATTGTTTTGGTCGTAGCGCTAACCGTGGAGCTTGTGCACAATTTTGCCGCATGAAATTTGATTTGGTCGATGCTACAGGAAAAGAAATCGAGCACCAACGCCATCTACTTTCGCTGAAAGACCTCAACCAGTTGAACCAAATCGAGCAGTTGGTGACGGCAGGGGCCTGCTCTTTTAAGATTGAAGGCCGATTGAAAGAAGCCGACTATGTGAAGAATGTCGTGAGTGCCTACAGCCAGCAACTCAATGCTATTGTAAAACGTCATCCGCAACACTATCGTCGTGCTTCATGGGGCGAGGTGGATTATCATTTTACGCCCGATTTAAATAAAACGTTCAATCGTGGTTACACCCATTATTTTCTTGACGGACGCGTGTCTCACATCGCCAACTTCGACACGCCCAAGGCTATGGGTGAGTTTGTGGGCACCGTGAAAGCCATTCGTGGTCACGCATTGATTGTGGCGGGGGTGGCCTCGTTCTCTAATGGCGACGGACTCTGTTTCGTTAATGCACAGCGTGAGTTAGAAGGGTTTAGGGTGAACAGAGTTGAGGGCAACAAGCTCTATCCTCAGCGCATGCCGCAACAACTGCGTGAGGGGATGCGCCTCTATCGCAATCAAGATGTCGCGTTTGATAAGATTTTGGCTAAGCCTACGGCCGAACGTCGCATGGCACTTGACATGCTGTTGGGCACCACCGCGGATGGATTCTTTTTGCAAGCCAAGCACGATGGAATGGAAGAGGCGGTAAGTTATACCATTACTTTCGCTCACGAGAAGGCAAAAAGCTTGCAGGCAGACAATATGAGAATGCAACTCACAAAGCTGGGTGGAACAGAATTTGTGTGCCGGCAGCTTACTTTTTCAGATGGCGTCGAGCAGCTGTTCTTGCCTTCGAGCTTGTTGACACAACTGCGTCGTGGTGTTGTGACACAATTAAAAGCGCTGAAACCTTTGCGCAATCAGTTGCTCATTGCCCCCAAAACCAAGCCATTTCAACAGGCCATCTCAACGCTTTTCCCTGCCACTTATCAGCAACATCCCTACCTTTATAATATAGCCAACGCCGCAGCCCGCGATTTCTATGCGGCCGAAGGATTAGACCATTTGCAGCCTGCTTTTGAACTTGCGCCGCCGACAAAGCCTCTTATCATGCAATGCCGCCATTGTCTTCGCTACGAGTTAGGCTTTTGTGTGAAACGGGGAGGGCAGCGCCCCACGTGGAAAGAGCCGTTGACATTGCGTTTGGGCGATGGCCGTCGGTTTACTTTGGATTTCGATTGCATGGCTTGTCAGATGAACATTTACGCTGAAACATAATCCCTATCAATAGAAGGAGAACAACATGAAGAGAATTGCCCCATTTGGTTTCCGGCCCTTGCTTATTTTGCTTGCCTGCCTGCTCCTCACAACGGCTTGCCATCATGCACAACCTTCAAAGGCCGATGCGTGGACCATGTATGATGCGAAGCAGCGCGATTCGCTCTCTTTCCAGGCGAAACACCACTACACCAACAACTATAATTTCTTGGTGAAGGTCGACTCTTTCCCGTTGGTGCGTCAGCAACCCGAGGAAGCACATGCCGATTTGCCGTTGGACACCATCTACGTGTATCGCAACAACCATCTGGTGGTGGCCGACATTCGTATTGTTCCCAGCGACCAGGTCGATTCAGTTTGGATACAGGTGGCGCGCGATCAGGCCACTTTTGGCTGGACGCACGAGCGCAATTTGCTAAAAAACGTGGTGCCCGATGATCCCATCTCACAATTTATCTCGCTTTTCTCCGACGTGCATCTGCTGCTGTCGTTCATAGCGCTTGTGCTCATCTTTGCGTTTTACATGGTGCGCAAACTCATGCGCAAGCACGCCCACTTGGTGCATTTCAAGGACATCGATTCGTTTTATCCCACCTTGCTGGCCATCATCGTGGCCACCTCGGCCGCCTTTTATGCCAGCATTCAGCTGTTCGCGCCCGACGTGTGGCGGCACTTCTATTTCCATCCCACGCTCAATCCTTTCTCCGTTCCGCCCCTTTTGGCCATCTTCCTTTCGTCGGTTTGGGCGATGCTCATCGTGGGAATGGCAGCTGTCGACGACATTTTCCACAAACTGCCCGTCGCCGAGGCCATCCTCTACACCTGCGGTCTGATGGGCATCTGCGCCGTCAACTACATCGTGTTTAGCATTTTGAGCCTCTACTATGTGGGCTATTTGCTGCTGGTGGCCTATGTTTATTTTGCGCTCTATCGGTATAGCACGAAAAACCGAACGCTTTTCATCTGCGGAAATTGTGGGAAACCCATGCGTCGCAAGGGGCGATGTCCGAATTGTGGCGCATGGAACCGATAGCATAGTCCATTCTCTTGTTTTTGATAAAAATGCCCCGTCGGGAGTCCCCGAACACTTGTTTTTGATAAAAATGGCCCGTCGGAATTTTCCGGTAGTGTCTAAAAAAGTGTGTAAGCTCACTATAATTCTTATCTTTGCATTAAG
>RBWB01582426.1_pt1 | contig 15247 bp, 20 predicted proteins | sample 2014201 | NCBI WGS metagenome assembly RBWB01 (sample SAMN10133834, study PRJNA383868) | Human oral metagenome, whole genome shotgun sequencing project. | isolation source: supragingival plaque isolated from 88 juvenile twins | host: Homo sapiens | place: Australia
TGGGTAGACAGTGACCATGAGTGCTCGTGCACCGTCACGTTTTGTACCAAGCGTTGCGTATTGTACCAAGCGTTGTGGATAAACACCAACTGATGCAAATCCTTTATGATTTGCTGTTTCTTCCTGACCGAAGAATTTAACACGAACGTCTGGGTCTAACTGCATAAAGTTAATCGTACCTTTGAGCAATTGAGCACCAGAGATGGTTGCGTGGTCTGGGACATCGTCCGCTGGGAAGTTTGTGATGTTGGAATCGTCCTTCATGTTGGATACGGATACCAATCCAGTACCAAACACAACGTCTGAGTAAGCTGTCGCGCTGTCTAATTTTGCGATAAGAAGTCGTTGGTTCCCGTGGAACATCGTTCTTTCGTTATATTTAAATGCCATTTTAAGAATTCCTTTCTTAATCTTCAAATTCATTTCTTGCACGTCTTAACACGTCAGTAAGTGTGCGTTTTGCAGGTTCATATATAAAGAATGTAATCGGGTGATATCCTTTATTTGCATAATCTGCACGTTTACCACCGTCGATGACGTATTTTGGTACACCATTAGCCGATTCGTCTAGGAGTTTGATATTTCTCATCAGTTCTCCAGTTCGTTGATGCTGTAACGCGTAGAGTCTTAAATCATTGGTCACCATCTTTGCGACTTGATGCATTTTATTATCTGCTATTTGCAGAACTTCCTTACGAAGTGCTGGCAAATCCAGTTCGTTACTACTCATCTGGTAAACCTCCCGGTCCAAATAAAGTTACTTGACCAAGGAACACATTCATTCCGCTGTTTTCATCGTACGCTGTGAAATTTATGCCATCATCTACGAGTTCAAACAATCGAACATTGGTAAAGGCTGCACGTTCTTGAAGTAATATTACATCATAAACGACAGACTGAACAAATGGTACACCATCTGAATATACGGTACTTCCACCTCTCTGATTTAAGAAACAGGTATCACCAGAAATGCCATCCTTCGTGGTACCCAAGATTATCTCCCAGCCAGGTAGAGCTTCAGTCAATTCGTCATAAAATTCTCTGTACGTTTTATACTGCATCAATTGCTACCTCTCTTGGCCGTTGTCGTACCTTCGATATAATACGAAGTTCCGGTTTTATCTGCTACGAAATCTGTAACACTGTACCTACGGTTCTTATATTCGAAGTATGGAATGTTAGTGGTGTCAAAGTCGTAACCAAAGAGATTCACTTTAAATCTGACGAAATGTCCAATGCCACGTTCATTATATTTGTCACGAATATCGCGGTTAATCTTTTGAAGTTCGATTGGAAATAACTCACTCGTCTTGTTTTCAATAATTTCACCATTGCGGTTTTTTTCTTGTGTTACAAATATTAAATTCGCTTCATTAAACATTTGAATCACCACCACTTCCATATGTCAGCTGCTGGATGATGTGCATTTCACGTGACTCTTCTGAGTTTTGAAAAGCTGTCGATGTATCTTGCAACATACGTCGTCTGACGTATGTCTTAACATATTCTGCGATAAGTGGCGTTTTACTAGCCACGGCTACACCAGCAACAGTCAGCGATGAGATAGCCGAGTCAATTAACCCGTTTATCTCATCGTCATAAGCTGTGACGCTCGTGTTCATTCTTAAGAATGATTTTACATCATTTATGAAATCATTGCTCGTCACTGCCATGTTCTGTCACCTCATTTTTTTTTATTTTGTTGTGTCGATAACAACAGCACCACCGAAGGCTACTGGACGTCCAGTTGCTGGAGTTTCAACAAGGATATCATTTTCGTTTGTATCCAAACGGAATTGTTCGATACGGTTAAGTGGTTGCATATCTACGTGGTAAGCGTCTTGTGCAATCACGATTGGCATCAAGGTTTTAGTACCTTGGTAAATCACCAATTCATCAACACCGAATACATTTGCAATGTCGCGGTTGTTGTTAAGGAACGTAGATTGTGGGAATTTCTTACGCAATGCATCAAGAATGTCACGTTTTTGAGCTTTTGTTACTACCAAGTATTTTTTACCTGGTGCGTCAATACCGTCAACCGCTTGCTCAACTGCGGCTACAAGGTCAGCTTTACCGTTGATTTTCTTAACCTTGTTCACGTTTGTTTCATTCATAACTGAGATGAATCCATTTTCATTTTGAGCGTCACCAGTTTCACCGTCAGTGGCAGAACCTTCAACCAATGCAAGGTCTACGATTTTATCAATTACACGTTGTGCCAATTCAGCAACTAACAGTTGATACAATTCAGAAAAATTGTCAATTGTACGTTTGTCAATTTCATTGATTGATGTAGCTTTGTAGACCATTCGAGGTTTCAAACCTGAAACTTTCAAAGTTGCAGTCTGGCGTGATTTAGTAGTACCAGGGACATGGACTTTTGCTTCGTCATCAGATGTAAAGTCACGAGCTACTAGGATTGCACCAACGTTAGTATGTTTGAAGATTGGATATACTGGGTTACTACGTGTGAGTACAGTTTGGATATCCAATTCCAACTTTTTAGGAAGGTAATTGTCTTTGTCAGTGATTGTCACACCGTTTTCTACCAATTTAGCTTCCCACGCGTTCTTGATTTCTGATTCACCACGTGAGTTCACTTGGATTTCTACGAAATCATGCAACGCTTGTTCTGTTTCAAGATAATTTTTTGATACTTGTTTTTCCACTGTTTCTTCCTCCGTCTGGATAATGAGTTGAGCTTTAGCATTTTTCAATTCTTTGACTTCAGCCATTAAACCTTCAATGGTTTCTTTATCCTCAGCATTGCTGATTTTGTCACCAAGGTCTTTAAGCTGATTATCAATTGATTCGATTTGGTCGATTAATTTCATGATGATATGAACCTTTCTTCATTTATATTCATAAATATATTATATCACAAAGATTTTATAATGTCAACAAAATTGCGACATCTTTGAGAATATTTTTTTTCAAATCTTCAATATTTTCAGAATTTTCTACAATTTCAGCAGGATTTTCTGAATTTATTTCGGATTTTTCAACGTCTTCTTCTGTCTCTGTTGTGTCTTCTTCAGATTCCTCAGATGTTTCATCAGATGTTTCGCCTTCTGGCTCAACTTCTTCAGATTCTTGTTCAACGTCTTCAGATTCTTCTGGTAAATTGTCTGAATTTTCTGACAATTCCTGAACATCAACCGGCGCGTTTTCTTCCAACGCGTTAGTTGCAACTTCTGCAATTTCAGTTTTATCATCTTCAGTGGTCACGTCTGATACCGCTTCACCAGTTGCCCTGTCTGCGCCAACTGACACAATTGAAACCTCTTTTAAGATACAGTTTTTTACGTCGAGGAATACATTTCCAGTACCGTCGTCAACTACGTCGAATTCATCCAAGTAGTAAGACACACTCAACTCGTTAATAACCTCATCAAGCCATAATTGTTTAGCGTGCTGTCCTTGCTCTGTATTATAGAAATACATGGTTCCAATGAATTCGCCTTTTTCGTTTGGTTTGGCGTCTGTTTCGATATAACCAACAACGTCTTCTACGCGCAAATCAGAATGCTCGAACAACAACGGGTATCTTTCACGCGTGGTTGTAATGGAATTCTCACGAAGTGAGAACCCATTATCGTTGACCACCGCAATGTGGGCATAGACCACATCAATACCGTCTTTTTTATCGTTCTTTGCATTGTGAATTAACGTATTTGTTTCGATTTTATTGTTATTCGAATCCAAGAGAATATTATTAATATTCATGTTGTTAATCCTCCAGTATATACATACTAAATTAACCAATTAGGTTGGCCGCTACAGTTACTGTTTTACTTGATACGTTATACACCAAACGCCCACCGTCTGGTCGAGTAAGCTCAAACACTGTCTTATCTTCCGTAATTGGTGTTGCTGAATATTTAGCAGTGCCAGTATCAACCATGAAGTTTGCACCGGCTGTTAAAGTCACCGCAGCCCCTGCACCATTCTGTGTGACAGTCAACTGGTTGTTTTTCCAAGTGTAGAAATAAGCAGCTGTGGTTTTTAGTCGTTCAGTGATGTCACTTGCCACTTTTGTTTTTGCGTCAGTGTCATAGTTAAACGGACGACCTGCAGATTCAGTGATTTTACGAGCAAGAGCTGTTCCATTGAAATCCGCCTCAGTGTTTAACACGGTTTTTGCAAGCTCTTTAATTTTTGCATCGTTTGGAATAACAGCTTTGGCGCCGTTCAATGCTTCTACTCCAGTGTCTTCAACCAACTGCGCGATGGCATCAATGAATTGTGCGAAGTTGTCACCGTTGGCTGGTTTTCCATTAGTCCAACGTGGTTTTTGATTGGATTTGAATTGCTCAGTTTTGAGAGTCATGATTTTTCTCCTTGTTATAAATTTCTAGTTCAATCCAGAACCGGCGAACCGGTATGGATGAAGGTGCGAGTACGGATAATGCCGATTGATAATCAGCGGTTCCAAAATATTTGAGACCTAATTGTTGTTTGATTTCGTTCATATTATTAACTATCCGTTACGTAGTGAATGTGGTAAACTTCGGTTTGTGGTTTGTTTGTCTCACCAAGCTGCGTAACTCGCAAATATCCGGTTTTAAATTCCAATGTGTACCTGCGCAGTTTGTGTGGGTTTGGTCCGTATTCCATTCCGCCATTTATTTCCACATCAATGAATAGTTCAAACAACTTACCACTGTCGTTGTGTTGAAGATTATCAACAACTTTAGATGTGTAGAGTGTTGTTTTAATTTTATCATTTCCGAATATACCAGTTCGGTAATTGATGTTACCATTTCTTAATGTAATACGATTAAGTGTTAAACCATCTACTGGTTCCCCACCAATGATTTGAAATGATTCTGGTTTATCATTTTTGATAAAACCATATATCCCATCAATTTGTAATAACTGAACTAATTCACCAACACCATCATATTTTTTATTCAATTTGAACAATTTAGGTATGAATCGGTCACTACTAGTTTTTACAATATGGAATATGTTGTACCCACCATCGCTGCAGCTTTGATATGCCACAAAGTATGGCATAGTACCTGATACAGTATACGCGTCATCGTACGGCGTCGTACGAAATCGTTTTGCATATTGTGATAAATCATTCCATGCTGTTGGCGCTACACCTAAAGTTTTATTTTGTACAAATCCACGAGAATTATATATCAATGACATCAAGAAATTACCGCCGGGGAATACAATGGATTGTTCACACTCGTATGTCAATCGTGTTGAACCGAAAAAAGTTGGAATGGTTGCACCTGAACCGGCTTTACCCAACTCATTATCGATTGCACTTGCGAAATCTTTTAGTTTATCACTATTAAGATTATAACCTTTGTTAAAATTGGTATTTGCCCAATCTCTGACAGCCATTATTCTCCACCTCCGTCTCCATACTCAATTTCTGTTGAATTCAGATTTGTTCTGAATACGTCTCCACCTTCTACCGGGTCAAATCCCATGAGTTTGCGAACCTCATTAACGGTTAGATATGCACCATTTGTATTGGCCGCAGCCAATTTAATTAATTGACTAACACCAGCGAAGCGGAAGGCGTCGACAGATACTGCGATACGTTCAAATGATTGCTTATCACCTGTATTTATACGAGCGTATGTTGTTAATAGTTTGTACGTCAACTCAGTTTGGAATTCATTCACGATAGGTGCAAGCACGTTATCAAAGAAATGGCGATAATCGTCTTCGGTATATTCACCGGTCAAGAGACTCTCTGAGAATCCAAAACCGTTCAGAATTTCACGCTTGATAATGGCTACGGTTTCCGGTGGAATAGTTGAATAATCGTTCTTTAATTCAACCAATTCAGATTTACCATCGAGCACTCCAAGTCCATTGTAAGATGCTACCTCTTGCATTGCCTTCAATTGATTAAGTGCCGTGTCCTTGAAATTGGTGTTATTTGATGAAATCGCGGCGTTGATTTTCAAGAATCCGCGCAATTTATTCGAATCCAGTTGCGTTGCAATGTTGTTCAAAATTCTATCATACAATGATGAATTTTTACTGGAATATATCGGACTTGTGATGACCAAAATGTCATCAGGTTTCTTTTCATACGTCGCAATATCTGTGAATTCTAACGATACTAAAACGCCATTTCTGCGTATCGGTTTTAAGTATACATTTCCACCAGCCATTAAACGTCTGATAATTTCGCGTTTCCATTCAGCGTTCGTTCTCATCCCGTTCGGGTTATAATTCAAAACTTCGAACTCTGCTGAACCGAGTTTATCCGATGTTAGATATGAGCCGTCGGTTTGTTTTCTATAAATACGATGATTAATCGTTAATTTTGAAAACTCACGAGCGATAAACAGTACAACTGATGCCATGAAGGCACTGGTATAATTTGCCGTGGTATCATTCCACGTGACATGTTGTGTTTTTGTATCAATGTCACCAGTGAATATTTTCACAACCGATTGTAAAATACCCATATACATGGTCTCCTTTCTTACCAGAATGTTTCATTCGTAGTGCCAACTGTCGAAAATGTTTTAGCATTGTGACATGATTGGCACAATAATTGAAGATTTTCAGGATTATATGCAATATCCCAATCATGAACGTTTGTTTCATTAACCTCTTTGATATGGTCAACAATATAACGCCCAGTTATTGGCTCGCCACAAGATTGACATGTCATTTTGTCCCGTCTCTTGACGTAGTCACGGATTTCAATCCATGTTTTATTTGAATAGAAACCCGTTCCCCTCACCCCTTGCGGTTTTACTTCTTCTTCATTATCCACGAGGTAGCTCGTCATGTTTTTCATCCTTTGGAACTTCTGGAGCTACTGTTGAAGCTGCACCTTTATCACTTTCTGTTTTTGGTGTTACACTTTCAACAATATCTTTCACGATTTCTTCAGCTGGTAATACTCCGTGTTTAGCCTGTTTGGTTTGGACTTCATTTGGTAGGTATTTATACGCAATCTGTGTCAAGAAGTTTTTAGACTGTGGATATGCCGCAGAATAATTCGCAATGGCAGATGCTCCAGACGCTGCCATGTACGCTAATGTAATCAATAAACTAATGATATTAATATATGTGAAGTCTGGTTTTTCATTTGCGATAAATTGCAAATGTGCCAAGATGTTTAGTACCAGTGGTGAGATGACAATGACTAAATTTAACATAAAGCCTTTAATCAATGATTTAGACAATGTTGTTTTCATTTTAATTGACAAACTCACACCCGTCCATAGGTCGAACACAGCAAGAGCCAACATGCTTACGGACATCTGTTCTGGTGATAATTGTGATAATTGATGTAATGCAGATTCAATCATAATTATTCATTCCTTTTGTATTATTATTCAATACCTTTATTATATCACAAATTTGAATTTTCCGCAACTAAAAACGCCATATTTTATGACGTTTTTAAAATCCTTTTATCACGGCTGTTTGCAGTGCCATAACGAGTGCCACGACCGGGTCTATCTTTTCAGAATCATTCATTTTCATCGCCATCAAGTCACCCGATGTACCCACTCTCACACCGAAGTTTTTCAAACTCCATTTTAATATTTCACTATTATGAACCAGAGATTTATCTTTCAGTTTTTCCTTCATCAGTTTGATATAGTCAGACATTGCAAAACCCTGTTTAATTCTCAACTGTCGTTCGTTGTCCACGTCAAAGAAATAATCATCAATAAGCCCTTTTAAAATCTCGTATCGTGACGGGTCATAACCAATGAAAGTTGGGTTGCAATTCGTGCGGTCTACGAAATCCTTGAGCACTTCGAATACGTCAGATGCCAAAATGTAGGCTCCATCAGTGAGTGTAAGGTTCGGCATCACTTCTAACTGTTTCGCTATGACATCTGGTAATTGACTCAAAGTGTTTCTAGACCCTAGAGCCTCGCAGTGTGCGTAAACTGTTCCATTTTTTTCAGTGATAAACGTAATGGCGGTTAAGTCACCAACGAGCGACAAATCTATCCCGACGACTACGTCTGCACCGTACCAAACTTCATCAAAATCATAATCTGTGCATTCATATTCTTCTGGCGTAATATATTTGGTGCTGTCTTTAACGGCTACACCCATATTATACGCTAAAAATTGTAATTGCAGTGCGTTATCTCGTGATGCAATTTGATATTCTTCACGTACAGCCTCTAACTTAGGTAACCCTCCAGGCATCATTGGTGCCGCTTTCGTCCAGTTTGATTCGTCACGAACTTCCTTGGCTGAATCTAGCTGATAGATTAACCCAATGGAGCGGTCATTGTTAAACTCTTCGTCTGATTTAAAGCGTTTAATCAAATCATCATATAAATAGCCGCGCGTGATACCTCCTGACGTGATATAAATGGAGCGCCATGATTTTTGTTTTTGACGACTACCTTTATTTACCGCTGAAATGACGTCTTCTTTATAGGTATGCACTTCGTCAAACGCGTTTAAGCTCGTGTTATTACCTTGAAGACGTGAAACGTCGTGCGTTGCCTTACGAAATTCATTCTTTAACGGCTCAAACAAAATACCAGTTTTGGTTGTGCGTAATTGTCCAGCGTCTCCCAATTTCTTCAACAATCCATCACCTGTTGTAATCTGATTACGGACCTGCGAAAACACGTGGTCGGCCTGATTGTTATCGTACGCAATGACCCAGGATTCCCCACCATAGTTTCCACCAAATAACATCCAGTAGGCTTCAACAGCTGCAAGGATTGTGGATTTCCCAGCTCCACGAATGATGTTAAGGAACGTCTCATTAATTAAAATATGACCTTCGTTCGTGTAGTATCCGAACCACAATTCGAACCACCATTTTTGGGCAGGTTGCAATTCAATCAAATCCAGTTCACCTGTCGTTTTATAGAATTCTTTTTCAACGAAATGTATTGCCGATTCAACCACTTCGGGTTTATACAGATACTCACCATCAAGAGCTTTTTGGTGAATACGTTGATGTTTGAGAAAAGCCCTTTCAATGGCTTCACAATGTTTCACGTTGTTCTCTTTATCATATTCGAGTAATTCATTCAGATACTTCATAAAATAAATACCTTTCTACGTTACATATATATTATAGGAACGGTAAGTTCGTCATCAAAAAAAGGCCACAAAATTTTATTGCGGCCAGTTTATTCATGTTTATTCAAACGTGCCCCACGCCGGTTCAGTTCGTCGACCATTCTCGGCCTCCCCAGTTGCCAGATACCACCATCCACCGTCTTCACGTGGTTGTGAAATCCAGACATAACCATTTTTGAAGGCGTAGTAATCGTATTTGATTTCTGACCCAGCTGGGAAAGTGTAGACGATATCAGCGTCTGTTGATGCATCACTTCGTGCGTTAATGACGTATTTACTTGTGAAGACACCGTCCTCACGTACCCATTCAGAACCTGAGCTTGAAGAAGTTGTTTCTTCATAATCAGCAGAATCACTTGAACCTGAATCATAAGACCCTTTATAGCGGAAAGCCGTGTCACAAGTTGCAGAGTATGGGAACCACATCAAGTCAAATGCTTTACCACCTTCACCGTCTGGGATTCCTGATTGGTTTTGACCAAGGAAGTAACCACCGCCATTTCCTGCATCTGAGTCAAAAATCGCGATATGCGTGTATGGAGTCCAACTAGTTTCTGGGAATACTACGACGTCACCAGGCTGCAGGTCATACACTTCATCAAAATCGTCCAAGATTCCACTATTGTAACGATTGGTCCAGATATCAATTGCATAACCAGTGATTGTGCAATTATAAATCTTGCCAGTTAATTCTCTAATCCAGAGCATTGCTGCATCCCAACATTGCGCCCCATACGCGCCATCCAAGTCATATGCGTTATTCAAAACGCGTGATTTGAAATCATAATAATTTGCCATTTTGTAAATCCTCCGTGATATACATCAACTAATTTTCTTAATTTTGCCATCAGCAAAATTCTGTGGTGAGTAACTTTGTAGCGTGTCCAAAATCTGTTTGTTCACATCTTCATTTTTCTCAAGTTCCTTGACACGAGCCACCCCGAGTGGGTCCCATATCTTCGGATTCTGCGCTTTCAATGCGAAAATGATTGCCGTTGTATCAGCCTTGAGCAACTGTCGTTTTTCCTTGACAATCACCCCATCCTCAATAATCTGCTCAGTTAAGACCATTCGGTCTTTGAGTTTATCAACCAATGAATGTGCTGCTGTCCACTCAATGTTTTCACCCATCTGCTTGTTACCTTCTTCGATAGCCTCTGCAAACTCCGGGTGTTGTTTTTTCCAATTCAAGATTGTCTGTTTACGAACTCCCAAGAATTCAGCGATATCATCGAAGCTGGCTCCAGCTGCTCGATGCTCGGTAATTGTCTCGAGATTCGGTAAACAGAGTTTATGATATTTCGTATTTGCCATATTTATTCACCTATTTCCAATCCTCAATAGTGATTTCAATTCGATACACACCTTTTTCTTGCGATAATTCACCCATCTCAAATGAATACCGTTTAATAACGTTGTAGTTATCATCAACCAAGACCCCGGCATCAACAAGACCGTCGATAATCGGTTTTACCGTTGGATTCCAGTTTGGTGGGTCCATCTTGCGCGCCGTAGGTGGATGAATTACTATATTAACCGTACAAGGACGCTCTTCGCAAAAGGGATTATCCAAAGATTTTGCATTTTTATGCGCCGTGTGTCTCAGGTGTTGAACAATGTCCGCTTTCACTCGGTGATACATGTTATCGTTCTCACTAATCATTTCATTACCCTGTCGCAAGCTCTTGTTACCCGATTTTCGCTTCAAGTTTACTGCATATTTATACGGTTTCAGTGCATATTTATTCATATTGTATCCTTTTTCACAAAACTATTTTGGTAAAATCCTTGAGAGGTTCGTTCCTGTGCCCACCCATCGAATTTTTCCCTCCCAAATAAAGGGCGTAGCCCGGGGGTTTCTGTATGTTTTGTAGTATTCTATAGGTATATTATATCATAAAAGTGGTGACGCGTCAAGCAATTCACCACTTTTTTTATTATTTATTTTAGATGTTCATGAATCCATTGCGCTAGCAGCTCTTCGGCTGACGTTTGATGATTGTAATTATATCGATGAGAATGTTTATTCAACTCACGACATCGCTTCATTCCCCAGCGTTGTAGTTGTTTGAATGATACGATGTACGTAACGTCATCCACTCTAATTGATATCGAATCATCTGCGCAGCCATCTTTGAAAAAGGTTGCCAACTCTTGATTCATTATCAATTCATCATTGGAATCCTTCTCAACGAGTATGTCCGTGTGATGTTTTCTGTATAAATGCATCCAGATGCATGGAGCTTTCACACGCTCAAGATACGCAGCTCTCATCATAAACATCGACTTACCATCGTCAGTTATACCACTCTCTAATACTCTCCCTATTTCATTCATAAGCTATACCTCGTCATACGACTCACGATTGCTGCATAAACATTCATATTTATACAGACAATGTGTATGAATATTCAAAATTGAGGTTATATTATGAATAAATTCACAGGATGTTTTATTCCCACCGATGACCAACTCTACTTTATCATCAGAGTCAGCAAAACATTCAAACACAACAGATAGCAGATAATAAAGGACTAAATCATGTTTATCGGCTAAATCATGTTTATTTAGATACGATATGTCGTATTGTCGCGTCATTGTTCCAAACTGTGTAGAGTTTCGGCTATCATCATTGATAAACCCAGTGGTTGAGATTTTGTTATCTGTCTCACCGTCAATGGTAATAACAGAACGACCTGTGCTATTTTTCGATTTAGCTACTGCATTTCGTACCGAGTTCATACATCCTACAGAAGCTGCCATGAGTGTTAATAATTGTTTTGTGATGTCATCGTGTAATTTTAATGTTGTTTTTGTATTCATGTTGGTATATCCTTTCCATAGTCATACGACTTAGCCTTATAATTCGAATCCAGTCGCTGAGCGAAATGTTGATACTAGTTCTTGACGTGTTTCCACATTTGAGACGCTTGCCACGGCTCGTAGTTCTTCAACGGTTGCTCCACGTTGTTTTAGATACCACAGAACTGTATTCAGTGTACCGTTTCGTTCTCCGTCCTTCGCTGTTGCAACTTTGATTGCAGCTGTCTCCAAATCGAGCTTGGCTAATTTCAATTTACCAGCGTTCTTCGCTGCTTCTTCCATTCTTCTGTCGCGTTCAATTTCTTTTTGCGTCTTTCCAAGAACTGGAACCAATCCATGTCCTGTTGATATATTTCGTCGACATAAATCAGAACTTGCCAAGTACATGCGTCGCGTCCAGTCTGAAACCTGTGTATCTATGTTGATACCGAAGTGCTTGAAGTATTCGTTTAATTTCCACCACGTACGTTTGTATACAACGGCCTCAGTGATTGGTTGTGATACTGGCAAGATAATATGCACCTTGGTCCTGTTCTCCTTGTGTCGCAATGAAGATATCAACATCCAATCAGTTTTTAACAAGTTCAGAACCTGCACGATATAATCTACAGATTTGTCTGTATCATCAATATCAATTAGGATTGCACCAGTGTTGATGATGTTGGTCCCAGCTGTTGTGCCGTCTTCACGGTAATTGGCAAGGTTCCACATATTTAGCGGATAAATCATTTGGTCCTTTGATTTGACGCGTGCCAGTTCTTCGTCCGTTGCCTGAGCAATTGGTTTACCATCAAGCAGTAAGGCTGATATCAATCGTGACTCATTATGTACACCAGTTCTCATTTTGTTGGTGAATGATTCAAATGAATCACAGTGTATCGCGCTAGAAACTCGGACTTTAGCGTATAAGTTATCCAATGGTTGGAGTGTAAATATTGAATCTTCTGCATACGCTTCATGATTCGGGAATGACTTAAGATTGAATATCCCATTCTGTAATGCTATGGTTTCTGATTTTTTCATGACGTTGTACCTCTTTATTTTGTTGTTGTTATGTCGTTGTTGATTAATGATTTCAGTTCATTCATCATTTCCTCGTCTGCCGAAACAGCAGAGATAACAGATTTGATGATTTCACGCGCAGCATCTTTATCTGTTGCGACGTTTAATGATAAGATTGCCTGAATTTTGTCAGGAGTAAGCATTGATTGAGAACCTGCACCACCAGCTGCTTCGTTTTGTGCAGCTTCATTGTTGGCTTCATCAAATAATTGCGTTAATTCTTGTCGGTCTTTATCGGTAAGGTTATCGAAATCGTCCAGTGTTATGTCTGGCTGCAACGTGATACAGTAAACGGTGCTAGCACCTGGATGTTTTCCAACTAGGTAAGCTATTTCAGTTGCGTCGCCAACTGTGATTCGTTTTTGAGCAATGAGTGACGTTCCGGATTTGAAATATTTTCCATTTCCAAGCGCGGCGATAGATTTACCGGTGATTTTTGTATTATCCACATATGCACCGAACACGGCTTTAATGTGATTTAATGGCACCCATGGTGTTACACCTTCTTTATTATCTGCAGTTACTTTTGCTATGAGGTTCAGAATCAATACAATCAAATCATACTCGCTTGTTCCTTCACCGATACCAGCATTGGTTACATCCTCAGGTTGTGTGTAATTCACCAACCAGTTTATCGCGTCATCAATATGTTCATTCAAGTAATTGATTACTGAATCTCTTGTGATTGGAGAACTTGGAGTACCCATATTATAGAAAATGCTTGATTCTGTTGGTGCGAATGAATCTTTAAACAGTTTATTCAGCATGAAGATATAAACACGTTTTGACACTTGCTCTTGAGTTGACAGTGAAGCATCGAATCTATTTGCATTTGAATAACAGTAACCAGTGAAGGTCGCGTTGGTTTCTTTACCAGATGCCCCAACAGTTAAACCGTTTTTACCCCACAAATTTTTGTAAAAATCAGCACGGTCAATAACATCTACGTTGTCAGCAGTATCATCGTCGATATATACAATTGATTTACCAATGATTTGTTCATTCCAACGGTTTTTTCCACCGGTGTATCCTTTACCCGTTGTTTCTTGACGTGTGCTGATATCAAATGGTAAATCCTTGTAGAACAATTTTAAGAATTTACCAAGGATGGTTTTACCAGTTGATGCCATAGTACCTACCAAGATGTGTCTTTTAATTCCGAGGTTTTTGCGTACTTCAGGGTCATTATATAACAACGGATATAACATATAGGCTGCAAAACCGCCGCCGCCGATTTGTGAATCGATGTGCTCAGCAAATCGTTCTACATATTCATTTGTATCCGTATTATTAAATGGTGTTAGATAATCACCACGATTACCAATGTCGTAGATTTCAATCAATGTCTGAGCCATATGAGCTATCGGTGTCTTTAAGTTTTGTGGAAGCAGGCTTGTGAATTGTTCAGTAAATGCCAGTGCTGATGTTGAGTTTATCTCATACGGGCTACCATCTGGATTTCTCAAGTGTACTGAGAAAACCACCTTGTTATTGAATTTACTAACCATAAATTGCTCTTCTGTTACATTTGTAACAAACTCAACCAAGAATTTTACTGTTTTACCAGCTGTTTTACTAGCGGTCGGTAAATCCGATTCACGTTCCTTAATTGATTCAGCCAACGCTTTACCAACAGTTGATTTTTTTTCTTCATCATCATACTGATTGTATTTTATTTTTAATTCTTCAATTTCAGATTTGAGGTCCAAAATATCGAGCATTTTTTCGAATATTTCCACATAGCTCTTCTTGGTTGTGAATTTTCCAAGCTTTGCTTTTTCATCATCGCTCAATGTTTGACCACTTGCTAATTTTAAGTCCAAGTCGCGTGATTCTTCCATGTCGAAATTGCAGTATTCACGAATGCAAGAAATCCATTTTTTCTTATTCGGTCTCAAAAAACTTGAAGCATCCAGTTTTCTGATTACCGATTGAATTTCATCAATTAATTCATCCAGTTTGGGTTCATTCATCCCTTGGGTTAATTCACCATTTGCTAACGCTCCGAATGTTTCACGATTGAATCGCGAGTCCAGTACGCTTGAGTGGAAACCAAAAGAGGTTGCGAGTTTATCATCATTATTATCAATGATGTTTTGTGTTAATGTGATAATTTGTTGTTGTTTTTCCATGACGTTGTTCGTCCTTTCTTTGTTGTATGTTTCTATGTTGAGATAATTATATCATATCGAAATCCATATGTCAACACTTTTGATTTATTTTTTTACATCCAGTCGCACGTCTACACGTTAAATCATTCCATTTCGATTTCGGCTATGTTTTTATGATTTAATTATAC
>RBWB01582431.1_pt1 | contig 15221 bp, 11 predicted proteins | sample 2014201 | NCBI WGS metagenome assembly RBWB01 (sample SAMN10133834, study PRJNA383868) | Human oral metagenome, whole genome shotgun sequencing project. | isolation source: supragingival plaque isolated from 88 juvenile twins | host: Homo sapiens | place: Australia
CGACTTTAAGGAGTTCTTCCAGTGCGAAAATGCCTTCCTGCCCTTCAATCGCAACGGCGTGCTCTTCCCCGAAAAAATCAAGGGACGTTATGCCATGCTCTCCCGCCCCTCCGACAGCGGCCACACGCCCTTCGGCGATATTTGGTTGAGCTATTCGCCCGACATGGATTTTTGGGGGCACCACCGCCTTGTGATGCGTCCTACGCCCTTCCCCGACAGCGCCTGGCAGTGCACCAAGACGGGAGCCGGCCCTGTGCCCATTCGCACAGAAGAGGGTTGGTTGCTCTTCTATCATGGTGTCATCACCACGTGCAACGGTTTCCGCTACTCGATGGGAGCGGCACTCCTCGACCTCAACGACCCCTCTAAGGTGCTCCGCCGCTCGATGGACTACCTCCTGGCTCCTGCTGCCCCCTACGAACTTATGGGAGACGTGCCCAACGTGGTTTTCCCCTGCGCCACTCTTGTGGAGGGCGACCGCTGCGCCATCTACTACGGCGCGGCCGACACCGTCACCGCTCTCGCTTTCTGCCATATCTCGGAAGTCCTCGCTTTCTTGAAGACACAACCTTGATGCCTTCTTGTGGGTGGCCCGCTCGTCTTTATATAGCCCGAGCTGCTTATACAACTGGGCCACTGATATTAAGACTGAGCCGCGCTCTCTATCTTGCGATAGGGAGTGCGGCTTGTGTTGACTCACCAACCATAGACATTGCGGACCATCCACCAGGCGAGGGTGAGCAGGCCGTAAAGCACGAGGGCCGAACGCGAGGTGAGCCGCTGATGGAGGGGACGGAGGCGAGGCACACGTGCGACCAGTAGCAGGAAGAGCCAGTAGGGGAGCGCCACGGCGAGAAAAGGGTTGTGACCGATGGCTTCGACGAAGCGGCCGTTGAGCAGCGCGTGCAGTCCGCGTTGCGCTCCACAACTCGGGCAGGTATAGCCCGTGAGGCGATGGAACGGACATTGAATCAGCCAAAATTTTGAGCGGGGATCGACGGCGTAATACAAAATTCCCGCCGCCACAAGGGCAGCGGGAAATAGGAGGGAACGCAACGAAGGTTTGCGCATTAGTACATCTTTTGATAGTCGAAGGAGGAAGGAGTACCTTCGTTCCGATCGTGGAAGAAAATGTAGAGGCTGGTGATGGCAAACTTGGCAATAATCGCCGTAAAGCAGACGCCGATGCAGCAAATCAGCAAACCGGCCAATACGATGACCGCCAACACGATGAAGAGACCAAACAAAGAAAGCACTTGTCCCTTGGTGACGCGCCAAGAAAAACTAATGGCTTCGGAAAGACCGGATTCGGGGTGGTCGATAATATAAGTGGACGCCTGAGAAAGGCGTGCACCGAAGAAGATGCCGGGAATGATGAAAAAAATCATGCCAACCCCGACAATGAGGCTGTAGAGGATTTGCCAAACGATATATTTCAAATAGACGGAAAGCGGCAGGTTGAAATCGGAGAATGCGATGTTTTCGTTAGCGCCACGGGTCATACGCAACAGGGCGTGTACCAGACCTACTGAGAAAACAGACATAACAAGGAAGTTCAAGGAAGAACCGAAGTAGTAGGTGGGGGTTAAGACGAGGGGTTGAGAGTGGCCGCTCATGGCAGCTTCCCAATAGCCCGAAGGGTAGAAGGGAAGTACAAACAGGTTGCTGACAATGTAGGCTACGAACAGATAGACTGCAAGGAGGATTCCGTGACGTTTGGCCAACTGCCAAGCATTGTCCAGAAGATCGCCGATAGAAAAGTTCATAGGTCAAAAGGATTTAGTGAGGAAAGCCCTCGGTGAGAAAAATAGAAGAGAATATCAGGAGGTGGAAGAAGGCATAATCCCTGCTTAACCTTTGATACGTGCAATGACTTCGTCAAGGGTGCAGGTGGATTGTTCGCCCGTTGTCATATTTTTCAAGGCAATGGTGCCGGCCGCCATTTCGCTTTCGCCGACGAGCGCGACAAAGGGGATGTTGCGGGTGTTGGCATAGTTCATTTGCTTCTTCATCTTGGCGGCATCGGGGAAGACTTCGGTTGAGATGCCGGCGGCACGTGTCTGTCGCGCCATACGGAGGCAGCACGCGGCTTCGGCTTCGCCAAAGTTGATGAAGAGCAAATCGACGCCGGAAGTGGTGTCGGCAGGATAGAGTTCGAGTTGATTGAGCACGTCGTAGATGCGGTCGGCACCGAAAGAGATACCTACACCCGAAAGTCCCGGCAGCCCGAAGATGCCGGTGAGGTTGTCGTAGCGGCCACCGCCGGTGATGCTGCCGATTTCGACATCCAGCGCTTTGACTTCAAAGATGCAGCCGGTGTAGTAGTTCAAACCGCGCGCCAGCGTCAGGTCGAGTTCGATGATGTTTGTCAAGTCGTCACCCAAGCGATTGAGGACAAACTCCACTTCCTCGCAGCCTTTCAATCCCACTTCGCTGGAAGCGAGCACTTGGCGCATGGTGTCGATTTTTTCGGCATTAGAACCCGAGAGGGCGATGATGGGTTGGAGCGTTTGGATTTGTTCGGGAGAGAGTCCGCCGGCCGCCAGTTCTTCATTCACCTTGTCAAGGCCGATTTTGTCGAGTTTGTCTATGGCTACGGTGATATCGACAATTTTGTCGGCGGCACCGATGACCTCAGCAATCCCGGTGAGAATTTTGCGATTGTTGATTTTGATGGCCACACGGATGCCGAATCGGGTGAACACCTCATCGACAATCTGCATCAGTTCCACTTCGTTGAGCAACGAGTCGCTACCCACGACATCGGCATCACATTGATAGAACTCGCGATAGCGGCCTTTCTGTGGGCGGTCGGCACGCCAAACGGGTTGAATCTGATAGCGTTTGAAAGGCATCTGCAATTCCTCGCGGTGCTGCACGACATAGCGGGCAAACGGAACGGTGAGGTCGTAGCGCAGTCCTTTCTCGCAAAACTTGGCCGCAAGAGCCGCCGCAGAGGCTTCTTCATAATCTGCCGTGCTGACGGAACGGGTGAAGTCGCCGCTGTTGAGGATTTTGAAAAGGAGTTTGTCGCCCTCCTCTCCATATTTTCCCATCAGGGTGGAGAGGTTTTCCATTGCGGGGGTTTCAATCTGGCTGAAACCATAGAGGCGGTAGACACTTCGGATGGTGTCGAAAATATAGTTGCGGCGCGCCATTTCGAGAGAACCAAAATCGCGTGTGCCTTTGGGTATGCTGGGCTTTTGTGCCATTGGTTTGAAAGAGAGAGTAGGAGTTAGAGAGAGTAGGGCAGGGCAACTGTCCCGAAATCACTTGACCTCTTTGATGAGGAAGAGTTGCGTGGGCAGGTGGTCGGAGTAGCCGTTGAGCCAAGTTCCGCCGGCGGTGGTGCGCTTGGGAGCGCCCTTGTAGCGTCCTTCGGTTTGGAAGAGATAGTCGCGTGTGAAGACAGCGTGGGTGTAGTAGTGCAGGCGGTCTTTGGGCGTGTGGAAAAGGTTGCCCGTGAAGATGATTTGGTCGAAGAGGTTCCACTTGCCATTGTAGTAGAGCGTGCCGGTGCCCTTGTTGTAGAGCATGTCATACCAAGGGTTGAAGAAGTCGGTGGGCGCGCAGTCTTTGGCTTCCGTTTTGGCGGCGAGCGCCTCGGGGGCGGTGACGGAGGCGTCACCGGGGTCGTCGTTGAGGTCGCCCATCATGATGATTTTGGCATCGGGGTCTTGGCGTTGGAGCGACTCTTTGAGACGGCGCACCTGATAGCCGGCACGCTCACGCGTTGCACTTTGTGCGCCACGCGAAGGCCAGTGATTGACGATGAAGTGGAACTTCTCGCCGCCCAAGCGTCCCGAAACGGTGAGGAAACCGCGGGTGATGTAGGTGGTGTCGCCCACGAGTTTGCCGCGTTCGTAGGGGTAGGGCTGTACCTGTCCTTGTGCATCGGTGTAGAACCCGAGGTCCACATTGGGCTGGTTGGTGTCGCGGTAGATGTAGGGGACGAGCATCGTACGCTCCAATTTGAACGCCTTCGGGTTGTAGAGCAGGGCGCAGTCCACACCGCGGCGGTCGGGCCCGTCGATGTGCACAATCTCGTAGCCGCGAGCGCTGAGAGAGGGTTGCCGAAGGAGGTCATCGAGGACGTGGCGGTTTTCAACCTCTGAAAGACCGATGACGGCTGCACCGGCCGGATTTTTAGCTTTGCCCACTTCTGTGCAAAGCTCGCTGAGCACCTGCGAGATGTTTTGGAGTTTGGCTTGATACTTCTGTTCCGTCCACTTGTAGGAACCGGTGGGCAGGAACTCGTAGTCGTTTCGTCCGGCGTCGTGGGTGGTGTCGAAGAGATTTTCCACGTTGTAGAAGGCGATGCCATAGAGCACTTTTTTCTGAGCACCCACTCCTCCGCAGAAGGTCAGGAAGAGGAGAAGGGTGAGGGTAAGGTGTCGTTTCATAAGAGGATGAGGTGATAAATTTCGAGCAAAAGTAATCAAGAAAATCGAAATAGCCCACATTTTTGGGCGTTATCTTTCTAAAATGCCAATGAATAATTAAAAAATGAGGAGGAAAAGCGAAAAAAGCCGAGAAAGAGGGGCGAAATGTTATTTTATTTCCTATTTTTGCGGTCGTAAAAACGTTGTAGAAATAAGTAGGTGTTCGAAATTAATTGATACTCTATTTGTTTCCATTTTTCGTCAACTTATCTTTTTATCTTTGCGAAGAAGGAAGGAGTGTAGCGAGCTACACGACTGATGAACAAAGGCGAGATGGCGGAAAAGGGGGACAAAGGGAGACAAAGAGGTTATCAAAGTCGAGAACATCCTACGGTTAAGTGACTACGATTAATTTTGAAGACCTACTTATGATGTCTATGTCCTTCGGTAGTCGCGCTTGCAGAGCAAACGTGCGCTTCGGCATAGGCTTCAATCCTAACATTCCTCGATATACATTTATGAAAAAAGGAGTATCTGTGTTGGCCACCCTGTGGTGCTTGGCGGGTGCCACCGCTTTGGCGCAAGTGCATACGGCCGACACCTTAAAACTTCAAGACGACAACGCCGACTTTACCTTCTCGGAGTCGCAACTCGATGAGGACCTCGACGCTTCGCAAGCCGTGGCATCGGTGCAGGCGAAAAACGATCCCTTCCTCAACAGCGTCGGATTTCGATTTAGCCCGATGCGCTTCCGCGTGCGTGCGTTGGACAACATGTACAACCAAACCTACATGAACGGACTGCGCCTCAACGACTTGGAACTGGGACGCTTCAACTACTCTTCTTTGGGTGGACTGAACGATGCCACGCGCAACAAAGAAGGGGTGGACGCCTACGACTACAACCGTTTCGGACTCGTGGGCATGGGCGGAGGCCAAAGCCTGAACACCCGCGCTTCGCAATTTGCCATGGGCAACAAACTCACGCTCTCCGGCACCAACCGCAACTACTATCTTCGCGGCATGTACACCTTTGCCACGGGGCTGCTCTCCAACGGATGGGCATTTGCCGGAAGTGTGGGCTATCGTGGCGCCACAGAAGGCGTGATTGAAGGCACGTTCTACAACTCTGCCGCTTATTTCCTCGCCGCCGAAAAGCGCTTCGGCATGAACCATGCGCTTTCGCTCGTAACCTACGGCGCTCCCACCGAGCGTGCTCAACAAGGGGCATCGACCGAGGAAGTCTATTGGCTCGCCAATTCCCACTACTACAATCCCAACTGGGGCTATCAAAACGGCAAGAAGCGCAATTCGCGCGTCGTGGAGAGCTTTTCGCCCACGACCATCTTGACTTGGGATTGGGAGAACGACAAGCACACGTCAAAACTGACCACCAACCTGGGCTTTGTCTACAATCGCTACAGCGGTACGGCTTTGGGCTGGAACGGCAATGCCTATGACCCTCGTCCGGACTACTACAAAAATCTACCCTCGGGTGTGGGTGACGTCTGGGATTCTCGGTCGGACCACTACGTGGGCAAAGAAGGTTTCCTCCGCGACCAGTGGAACAGCCTCTATGACTATTGGACGGCCGACAAAGCCCATCGGCAAATCAACTGGGATCGGATGTACTTCATCAACCGCCAAAACGAAGCCAATGGCGGGGAGGCCCTATACTACCAAGAACGCCGCCACAACGACCAAACGGTGTGGATGTTCTCCACCACCTGGAACCAGACGTTCAATCAGCATCACAAAATCGCCATCGGCGCTTATGCCAACCACACGCACGGCATGCACTACAAGACGATGGCCGACCTGCTGGGCGGCACTCGCTACACCGACATCGACAAGTTTGCCATCAAGGACTATGGCCCCAACAGCGTGGAGGCACAAAACGACTTGCGCCATCCCAACCGGAAAATCAACAAGGGCGATCGTTTCGGCTACGACTACAACATCGATGTGAACAAAGCCGAAATGTGGAGCAACTACCAGTACACCGGTGCTTACGCTCAGTTGGTGCTGGCCGGACATGTCGATGGCACGACTATGGAGCGCAACGGCTTGATGGAAAACGGCCGCTACCAAAACAACAGCTATGGCAAGAGCGGGGCAGCGAAGTTCTTGGGCGGCGGCGGAAAGGCCACGGTCGCTTTCACCCCCACTCGCAACCACCGCTTGGCGCTCAGCCTCGGCCTCTCCTCGCAGGCACCCTTGTCGCGCAACGCCTTCGTGGCCGCACGGGCACAAAATAATTTTGTCGACAACCTTACCAACGAAGACATCTTCTCCGCCGACTTGAACTATGCTTTCCGCATAGGTCCTGTGGTGGGTAAGGTGAGCGGCTACTATCTGGCTTTCTACAACCAGGTGGAGCAAACGGCCTTCTACAACGACCAGCAGTCTACCTTCACCTACCTCACGATGAGCGGTATCGATAAGGTGCACTATGGGCTCGAAGCTGCGATCGACTGGCAGTTGACCACCAACTTCTCGCTCAACGCCATCGCCTCGATAGGCAATGCCGAGTACGACAACAACCCCTATGCACAGGTGAGCTACGAGGGAATGAATGCCGCCGAACTGGCGAAACTCAACACCGTGGCCAACCCGGTAACGAAAGCCCCGATGCCGATGCGCGTCATCGCCAAAGGTATGAAAGAAGATTCTACTCCTCTCACCGCCCTCTCTTTCGGAGCGAAATACAGCATCAAGGGGTGGTTCTTTGAAGCCTCGGCCAACTACTATGACCGGGTTTATGTCGGTTTCTCTCCCTATCGCCGCCTCAACAGCACCTACGCCACCGATGGGCACTTCTATCTGCCCACCTCTGTGAACGCGCAGGGACAGGCCGTCTACGATGTCAAGGAGTCCGAACTGAAAACCAATGGCGGTGTGCTCTTCGCAGCCGACGGACGTGAAGTCAAAAGTTATGCAGCTCAGCAAGAGAAGTTCAAGGGCGGTGTGATGATCGATGCTTCGATAGGCCGCTACATCCGCTTGCGCAGAGGCAAGAGTCTGAGCATCAACTTCTCTGTGCAGAACCTGACGAACAACCGCAATCTGCGTACGGGAGGGTACGAGCAAAACCGCTCCGACTTCTACTACAAAGAGAGCGGCGGCACCTACTCCCGCAGCGAAGGAAAGGCTTACAAGTTTTCGAAAAACTCGAAGTACTACTATGCCAACGCCCTCAACTTCTTCCTCAACCTCGGTTTCAAGTTTTAATCTCGTCCACTCATGAACAAACTATATTCTCTCCTCATGGGCGGTGTGATGGCCTTCTCCTTGACCGCCTGCATGGACAGCCACGACGAGCCCGACACCGGCCGCCTCACCATCACCGCGACTCATCTTGCAGCGCCCAACACAACGATTCTTGATGTGAAAAACAAGTTCAAGAACGCCATCACGGGCAACAATACCTTTGAGCAAGTCAAAGAAGACTTGATTTTTGAAGGCGTTGTGGTAGCCAACGACGTTTCGGGCAACCTCTACCAAACACTGATCTTGCGACACATCGGCTCTACGGCCGGTGCTGCCGACGACCAGTGCATCCAGGTGGGCATCAAGCACACCATCCTCTATCCCTACTTTGCCCTCGGCCAGCGTGTGCGCATCAACCTCCGAGGCCTCTACATCGGCAATTACAGCCGCACGCCCAAGGTGGGCGAACCCTACTATACCTCTTCCGGCAATCTCCGTCTCGGCCCGATGCTGATGGAACGCGTGGCGCACAATGTGCAACTGGTCGGCAAGCCCGACACCACGCTCCCCGAACTCACACCCCTCGACCTGACCACCACCCAGGGCGCCGCGTGGCTGGCCGACAAGAACCACCAAAACTATCTCAACTCGCCCATCCTGGCCAGCGTGATAGGCTCAATTCGTGAGATGCAGGGCACGGCCCGCAACAAGGCTGAGGTTGGGTCGCTCTCCGGCAAAAAAGAGCCCCTTCCCAAAATCTTTGCCCCCGAAGCGCTTTATGATGCGGGCTATGCCGTCAACCGCAACCTCGTCACCCCTGCCGGCACGACCATTACGTTGCGCACTTCCACTCAAAACGACCTCTCCTTTCTGCCCCTCCCGGCCGATGTGCGCCACTACACCGGCGTGATGAGCTATTACAGCGGATGGCAACTCCAACTGCGAAGCCCTCACGACATCATTCCGAACCTTTCAAAGTAACCTCACCTCAACTTCACAGGCGTCCACTGCGCCCATCAAACCATAATGATATGAACAAATTTGCCTCTCTTCTGGCGGCTTGCACCTTCGCTCTCGGCTTTACGGCCTGCGAAGACGTGCCTTCGCCCTATCAAATTCCTACTGAAACCCCGGACACCCCCAAGCCCGGCGCCTCGACCTTCATCGAAGAGTCCTTCTCCTCCGAACTTGGGGTCTTCACCAACTTCACCACCTCGGGTCAGGGCGGATGGAAAATTGACTTCAAAACGGCCAAAGCTGCCGGCTATGACAACTCGACCAAAAAGACCACGGCCGGCACTTACTACTTGGTGAGCAAGGAGGTCGACCTCAAAGGCGTTGAGGCCGCCCACATCGCTTTCGACTACATCTTGCGTTACAGCAAAGCCGACGAAAACCAACAACTCCTCATCACGGAAAGTTTTGACGAGAAGAAAGCCGACCAGGGCTGGACGGTGATTTCGCAAACTTGGACCGAAGGCCGCGACTGGACCACCTTCTCACACGCCGACTTGGCCCTTCCTGCACAGTTCTTGGGCAAGAAGGTGCGCATCGCCTTGCGCTACAACACCGACAACGTGAGTGGTTCGACGTGGGAGGTGAAGAACTTCATCTTCCAAAAGGGTGCGCCCGAAAATGTAACGCCCACTCCTACGCCGACTCCGACCCCGACCCCCACTCCTACGCCCGGCACGCCCATCTACTCGAAGGCGCTCACCGACAATGCCGACGGCTGGACGCTGGAGCAAGGCACACTCCCCACAGGTATCACCCGCGTCTGGGCACAAGATGCCAAGTTCGGTCTCAAAGCCTCCGCCTATGTGGGCGGCACGCGCTATGCCACCAAGGCATGGGCCATCTCGCCCGCCATCACCCTCACCACGGGCAACGTGCTCACTTTCGAACATGCTCAGAGGTATGCCGCTGATGCCAAAACCGAAAACACCCTCTGGGTGCGCGAGGGCACTACCGGTACTTGGCAGCAACTCACCATTCCGACCTATCCCACAGGAGCCGACTGGAATTTCATCTCGTCCGGAGATGTCGATTTGAGCAGTTTCGCTGGAAAAACGGTGCAGTTTGGCTTCTGCTACACCAGCACCACCAGCGTGGCCTCTACTTGGGAAGTGAAGAACTTTGTGGTCAAATAAGTCTCTTTCAAGACGCGATTGTTTTATTCCTCACGCACCCACTCTCCGCTATTGTTGTGGAGACGAGGTGCGTGAGTTGCTTTCTCTTTATGCTGAAATCTCTTGCCCTCCCCCTTTTCATACTGGCGTCTCTCCTTTTGACAGCTTGCGACGGCGACGGCCACAATCCCAACATACAGTTGGGCGGTGACGACAAACCGAGTCACGTTGTTTTGCCCAAAAACGACCTTGCCCGCTTGGAAATGCCGGCGCTCAAAAAGGATGCCCACGAAATCTTTGTGGTCCACCGCACGGCGCCTGTCCGGACCGGCGGTGACTCTGTGCTCAACTATGCCTATGCCTACGACACCTCGCTCTACCACACGCGATGGGTGGCCTTCCGCTTCGATGGCGACACGCGTCCCCGCAACGTGACGCGCAAGGCACACACCATCCGCCCTCAGTATCCTCGCGACCCTAAACTCCCTGTGCAGTACGCCCTCGCCGACGACTTGAGCTTCAAAGGCTACGACCATGGCCACCTTTGCGCCTCGGCCGACCGCCTCTATTCGCGCGAAGCCAACGACCAAACGTTCTACATCTCCAACATGAGTCCGCAGGACCCGCAGTTCAACCAGGATTATTGGAGCGCGCTGGAAAACCATGTGCAGACCCTCGGGCGCGACCCCGACTTTGCCGACACCCTCTATGTGGTGAAGGGAGGCACCATCTATGAGCCCAACGTGCTTCGCCGCATCACTTCCCAGCGCCTGCCCGTGCCCAAATACTACTTCATGGCTTTGCTCAAAGTCAAGAACGGCACGTATTCCGCCATCGGTTTTCGGCTCGAACACAAGGACTATGGGCACAAAGGTTCTAAGCAACGAATGCTGCAACACGTCGTTTCGGTGGCCGAACTGCAAACGCTCACCGGCATCGATTTCTTCCACAACCTCCCCGATGCGGTCGAAGCTGCTGTTGAGCGCATCGCTACTCCATCGGCTTGGAAATTTTAGTGTTCCTCCTTCTGTACGTTTATGAAAAAGGCGTGCCAAAATTTGGTCGCCTTTTTCTTTTTCATTACCTTTGCAGAAAGAAAGAATAGCGTCTTTCTACGGACTTGTAGCTCAGTTGGTTAGAGCAACAGACTCATAATCTGGAGGTCCTAGGTTCAAGCCCTAGCTGGTCCACACTCTCCCAATGAAGCACTTGCGAACCCCTCGCAGGTGCTTTTTGCGTTTTTAGGTCGGTTCGTTTTTCGAAAGGGAGAAGCCAAGGTCAATCACTGACGAAATGTGCACCGTACAGCGGCATTTCTCCACACACGGCCTTCTGTTATTCAGCTTTTCTTCGTAAGTTTGCAAGGAATAAGTAGGTGCTCAGAATAAATTGATACAAAGATAGTACCATAGTAGAGAGCATCCTACGACTAAGATAACTACGATTGATTTTGGACACCTGGTTATTTAGATATAGACATCTCGGCCTCAAAATCAGCCACTCCAACCCGACTTTAACTTGGATTTAACATTTCGGGGAAGGAGGAGCAGCTACCTCAGAGATAGTTTTTTCTACCTCTGAGGTAGTTGGATTTAGCTGGGAGGTAGAAAAGGCGGGCTTCCTGAGTCGGGTGGAGTGGGGCATGTGGGCGCGTGTTGCCTCCTTTTGTTTGTTCTCGCGCGCGTATATACTACACAATAGGTCGTGTTTTTTGCCTTCACTGCCTTCACCGAAGTGGGGTGTTGGTGAAGGCAGGTGAAGGGAGAATGTTTCTTTGCCTTCACCTGTAAGTGCTTTATAGTCAGAAGGTTGTTTTGGTGGTGAAGGCGTGAAGGATAAAAACAAGAACTATTGTAGGGACGCGCGCGCGAGGAAATCGGGGAGTATGGTGGTTCACCAATGGCTGATGGCTTACCGATGGGCGTCCCCATCGGGAACGTTCCCTTCGGTATTGGACCTCCCGTAGGTTCGTCGGGCAAGCTCTCCTCACCTACGGATATTAAAAGAAGCCCCCTTCGGGGCCGTCCTGCTGCGTTGGACTTGCTGTGGTATTTCCTCTTCGAGGCGCTCTGCGGTGTAGGTTTGCCTGTGCCACTGCACCTGCGTCCCCGCGCTGTACCGCCTCAACGGCTGTTGCTGAAGGCGACATCGTACATCACAGCATTGTCTTGCCGCGATGGATCAATACGCCTCTCTTCTTGTAAGGCTATATTTTGCAAGAAGAGCCGAAAGATCGGCACCGGCTTTTCTACGTGAGAAATTGGTCGTTTCGAAAAAAAGTTGTATCTTTGCCCCATTATTAACCCCATAAGAATGGAAGAAATACAGAACCAAACGGCCGGCTATTCTGCCTCCAATATCCAGGTGCTCGAAGGCCTGGAAGCAGTGCGCAAGCGTCCGGCCATGTATATCGGTGATATCAGCGAAAAAGGACTTCATCACCTCGTCTATGAGACGGTGGACAACTCTATCGACGAAGCCTTGGCAGGATATTGCACCCATATTGAAGTCACGATTTGTCCGGACAACTCCATCGTGGTGCAGGACAACGGCCGTGGCATCCCTGTGGACATTCATGAGAAAGAAGGTGTGAGCGCGCTCCAAGTCGTGATGACGGTGCTTCATGCCGGCGGTAAGTTCGACAAAGGTTCCTATAAGGTGTCGGGCGGTCTGCACGGTGTGGGCGTGTCGTGTGTCAATGCGCTCTCCACGCGCATGAAGTCGCAGGTGTTCCGTGATGGGAAAATCTATCAGCAGGAATACGAAACCGGAAAACCGCTCTACGAAGTGAAGGTGGTGGGCGAAACCGACCGCCGAGGCACGCGCCAGCAGTTTTGGCCCGATGCCGACATTTTCACCACGACCGAATATAAGTATGACATTTTGGCCAACCGTATGCGCGAATTGGCTTTCCTCAACGCCGGGCTGACCATCGTCCTTACCGATGAACGCGACTTGGACGAGGAGGGCAAACCGCGCAGCGAGACGTTCTACAGCGAGCAGGGCTTGCGCGAGTTCGTGCGCTACCAGGACTCCACGCGCGTGCCCCTCATTCAGGATGTCATCTACATCAACACCGAAAAGGAAGGAATCCCTGTAGAAGTGGCCATCGTCTACAACACGTCGTACAGCGAAAATCTCCACTCCTACGTCAACAACATCAACACCATCGAGGGTGGTACGCACTTGGCCGGTTTCCGCGCTGCGGTGACCCGTGTGCTTAAGAAATATGCCGAGGAAACCGCTGCCAAGCAAATCGAAAAGGCCAAAATCGAAATCACCGGTGAAGACTTCCGTGAAGGGCTCACCGCCGTGATCAGCGTGAAGGTGAGCGAACCGCAGTTTGAAGGCCAAACCAAAACCAAGTTGGGCAACAGCGAGGTGATGGGGGCGGTCAATCAGGCGGTGGGTGAAGCCCTCACCAATTACCTCGAAGAGCATCCGAAGGAGGCGAAGGTGATTGTGGATAAGGTCATTCTCGCCGCCACAGCTCGCATCGCGGCCCGCAAAGCACGCGAAACCGTGCAGCGCAAGAACCCCATGAGCGGAGGCGGACTGCCCGGCAAACTGGCCGACTGCTCCAGCAAAGTGCCCGAAGAGTGTGAACTCTTCCTCGTCGAGGGAGACTCGGCCGGCGGCTCTGCCAAACAAGGCCGCAGCCGCGCCACACAAGCCATTCTGCCTCTGCGCGGTAAAATCCTCAATGTCGAGAAAGCCATGTGGCACAAGGCTTTTGAGAGTGACGAGGTGAACAACATCATTCAAGCCCTCGGCATCCGCTTCGGCATTCAGAAAGAGGGCGAAACCGGTGAGGTAGACTCCAAGGAGGCCAACATCGACAAGCTCCGCTATCACAAAATCGTGATTATGGCCGATGCCGACGTCGATGGTCAGCACATCGCCACGCTCATCATGACGCTCTTCTATCGCTACTTCCCCTAAATCATTCGCGAGGGCCACTTGTACATCGCCATGCCGCCCCTTTACCGCTGCAAGAAAGGCAAGGTGGAGGAGTATTGCTACAACGACCGCGAAAAGGACAACTTCATCGCTACCTATGGCGACCCTACCAAGGGCGAAAACTCCATCACGTTGCAGCGCTACAAAGGTTTGGGTGAAATGAACCCCACCCAACTTTGGGACACGACGATGAATCCCGAATCGCGTATGCTTAAACTCGTGACCATCGAAAATGCCGCCGAGGCCGACCACATCTTCTCCATGCTTATGGGAGACGATGTTGAGCCTCGTCGCGATTTCATCGAACGGAATGCCAAATACGCCACCATTGACGCATAGTGCTGATACGGCTAAGGGCGTCATCTTGTGCGGTCCTCCGGACGGCCTTTTTCTCACCACTGCTCTCTCCGACCTCACGCCGAGTCGAAGAGGGCAGTTGTCTTTTTCGATTGCACCTTTTTATGTGTTTACGTCTTTTGTTTCTTCTGTTTTTTGTCGGTAGTCCGATGAGTTGGGCACAAAAAACGCCCCTCGAACGACGCATCGAACAGCAAGGTTTGGTCGATGTGCGCAGCGTGGACAGTACGATTTTTGTCAGTCTGATGTATGCGCGAGCCGACAATTTCACCGGCCGAATCTTGTATCATGATTTGCACACCGCCTATTTGCTCCCCGAAACGGCACGTGCCCTTTGCAAGGCACAGACCGAATTGCAGCGGCGGCATCCCGACCTGAGTCTGAAGGTCTACGATGCCACCCGGCCCATGTCGGTGCAGCAACACATGTGGGATGTGGTGAAGGGGACGAACCGAAGCATCTACGTGAGCAATCCGGCGCGTGGAGGCGGACTGCACAACTATGGACTGGCGGTCGATATCACCCTGTGCTGGCGTCGGAATGTCTACGACCGCAGCGGACGTTTGCTCCACGCCGCCGGCGACACCACCGGCCTGTCGATGGGCACACCGATAGACTACCTCGGAAAGTTGGCCCATGTGCGCGATGAAACCGCGCATTTTCGCAAAGGGTGTCTCACCCGACAGCACTTGACACGCCGTCGCCTCCTCCGCGAAGTGATGGCTGCGGGAGGTTTCAAAGTGCTTCCCACGGAATGGTGGCACTTCAATTTCAAAACGCGTGCCGAAGCTCGGGCGCACTATCACCCCATACGATAAATGGAAATTTTGCTCAAAAACCGCGATTTCATCGAGAAAAACCAGTATCGACAAGTGGAAGACGTGGCCCTTGAACTGGCCAACGCTCATCATCCCGATGCCGCTTTTATCCTCCGCCAAATCGAAGGTCGGCAGCGACTCCGCGAGAAAGTGCCCACTTGGGCGGCTGTGGGCGAACTGCTTTATCCTGTGCGCCTCTCGTTGGAACAGTGCAGCGGTGAACCGGCGGCACGCTACAAGGCGCAGGTCGTGGAGCGGCTCTTTGCCGAAGACATTGTTGCCCATCGCTCGCTCTCAATGGTCGATTTGACCGGTGGTTTTGGGGTAGATTTCTCTTTTCTCGCCTCTCTCTTTTCTCGCGCGGTC
>RBWB01582435.1_pt1 | contig 15213 bp, 14 predicted proteins | sample 2014201 | NCBI WGS metagenome assembly RBWB01 (sample SAMN10133834, study PRJNA383868) | Human oral metagenome, whole genome shotgun sequencing project. | isolation source: supragingival plaque isolated from 88 juvenile twins | host: Homo sapiens | place: Australia
GAGAACGTGTGGATTGTTGCTCAGGATAAACAGGCAATCCTTGATCAGTATAATGACTATTTGCATAATAATCATCCCACTGGTCAGCATCCTGATAATCATCTTCATAGTTATTATCATAAGACTGCTCATAATCTTGATAATAGTTATCCCCAGGTTCATCGTAATAGTAAGAAGGCATCTCTTGAATTTCAACCTTCTTTTTAAGATAGTTGAATTCAGCCTGCTCTCGAGGACTGAGGTAGGCTATATTTCTTAAGAGGTACTCATAGCGTAACTGCTCGTGACGGCTTACTTTCCCCTTGTTGTTTCTGCTCATGTTTTAATTCTCTAACTTATTTCTTCTGATACTTATCTATTCTTTTACAGCCTGTAAACGGCATACTTACCCAAAATTTTATAATGAATTCCAATACTTGTCAACTCTTCTAGTGCAAAAGAAACTAATTTTTCATTATGATTCTCAAAATCAATAATAAAGAAGTATTCTCCAAGAATCGTTTTTAAGGGACGGCTTTCAATTTTTGTTAAATCAATCCCTCGCCAAGCAAAAGTAGAAAGGGCTTTATAAAGCGCTCCAGGTAAATTATCAGGAAGCGTTAAAGCTAAAGAAATTTTTTGATCCTCCTCTTTTAGATGAATAGTGGGGGTTTCATCCCCTAAAACCCAAAATCGGGTATAATTTTCATCAATTTCTTGAATATCTTTGGCAATAATGGATAAATGATATTCATCTGCAGCAGCATACGGTGCAATGGCTGCGTAATTCTCTTCAGGATGTTCTGCCACAAAACGAGCGGCATAGGCAGTGCTGGCAGTCATTTCAATTTTGACATCTGGATAGTGAGAACGAATATACTGTTTGCCTTGAGCAATGGCTTGAGGATGCGAAAAAATTGTCTCAATTGTTTTATCAGCAGAAGTTGACATTAGCTGTTGCTTAATAGGAAGAATAATTTCAGCGACTGCTTCTATTTTTGCCTGATGAAAAAGGTAATCAAAGGTTTCATGAACACTGCCTTCAATAGAATTTTCTACCGGAACAACGGCGAAACAAACCTGTTTGGACTCATAAGCCTTAACAACTTCAGTAATATTTTCAAAAGGAAGCAAATCTGCCGCAGGAAATGCATGCAAAGCGACATTATGAGTAAAAGAGCCGCTAGGCCCTAAATAAGCAATTTTCATTTTATTTCCTCAACAATTTCTTGGGGTGTTTTACCAGCAACATCAATAATAATATTAGCGGCTTCCTCATAGAGAGCCTGTCTGCGATCGAAAATCTTTTTAAATTCCTGACGGCTATTATTAATAAAAAGTGGCCGAACGTTATTACTGTCTGCTTCAATTCGCTTACAAAGAGTTTCAAAATCTGCTTTTAAATAAATTGTTTCACCATTTTTTGCCAAAATATCACGATTGCGAGCACTCTCAACAATACCGCCTCCAGTTGATACGGTACTATCTGAATCAGCAAGATTGGATAAGGTTTCAGACTCAATTTCCCGAAAGGCATCCTCACCTTCTTTTTCAAAAAATGCTGCAATAGGCATACCAATTTTCTCAGTTATAATATCATCCATATCTTGAAAATCCGGGTCTAATAAACGGGAAACAGTTGATTTTCCTGCCCCCATAAAACCGATTAAAATTTTAGCCATTCGTTACCCTTTCTAAATCACTAAAGAAAGTAGGGTAGCTGGTATTGATCGCTTCAGCACGCTCTAATTCAACTTCTCCCTCTTTAACCAAAAGTGCCGCAATAGCCGTCATCATACCAATCCGATGATCGCCAAAAGTATTGACCTTAGCACCATGAAGATTGGTTTTACCTTCAATAATCATGCCATCATCTGTTGGAGTTATCTTAGCCCCCATAGCATTTAAAGCGTCTGCTACTACCTGAATACGATCTGTCTCTTTAACCTTGAGCTCTTGGGCATCATAAATAACAGTTCGGCCATTTGCCTGTGTTGCCAAAAGAGCAATAATAGGCAGTTCATCAATCAGCCGTGGAATAATGTCACCGCCAATTTCTGTTCCTTTAAGATTAGAACTTTCAACAGTAAGGGTCGCTGCTTTTGCTAAGTCATCCCTATCGCTCAGTTCAACTTTACCACCCATAGCTTCAATAACTTCTAAAATACCTGTGCGTGTTTCATTAATGCCGACATTTTTTAGAGTAAGCTTACTGTTTGAAACAATAAGTCCTGCAGCCAGCCAGAAAGCCGCACTTGAAATATCACCAGGGACAATAACATTCTGTGCTGTGAATTCCTGTCCACCTGAAATGCGGATTTCTTTGCCATCCACATCAAGATGACCTCCAAATTGTTTAATCATATCTTCTGTATGATTTCGCGTTTTCTCTTTTTCAATAATGACGCTCTCGCCAGAAGCTTGAAGAGCTGCAAAAATAAGAGCCGATTTAACTTGCGCCGAAGCAACAGGAAGTTGATAACGGATTGGTTTTAATCTTTTTGAACCTTTCATTGTCAAAGGAGGCAAATCGCGCTCTGTCCGCCCCAAAATTTGGACTCCCATTTGACGAAGAGGAACCGTTACCCTATCCATAGGACGTTTAGACAGACTGTCATCCCCAAACATTTCAACTGTAAAATCTTGTCCAGCTAAAACTCCTGAAATTAAACGAATAGACGTTCCTGAATTACCCATATCAAGAGCTTTTTTAGGAGATTTGAGACCGTCAAAACCACGACCGTATATCTCAACGAAATCATCCTTATCTTTAATTTCAACACCTAAGTCACGAAAGGTCTGCATTGTTGATAAAACATCCTCACCGCGTAAAATACCATAGATTTTCGTTATCCCCTTTGCCAGACTGCCAAACATAATCGAGCGATGACTGATAGACTTATCGCCGGGAATTTTCAATGTTCCGCTCAGACCTGAAGCATTTGTTCGTAATTTCATTTTTCTCTCCATTGTTTATTTTCTCTATTTTACCATAACTGGCAGGAAATTTTAGAAAATTCTTTAACATTGCTTACAAAAAGAGCTTAGAAAAACGAAACAAACGTTTCCCTAAGCTCTGAAATTTTCCTAAACGCCGTAAAGCTTTTGCTACACTCACAATCATTTGGCAATATCTTGTAAAGGTGAAAAAATAATGCGTTCGATATCATTGACATAAACTCCAAGAGCTTGTTGAGCTGTAGCATATTCTTTTAAAAGTGGATTAGCTTCAATTTTTTGATTAAAACTTTGCATTTCCGTTTGAACCTCAGGAGTTGGTGCTTGTCCTGTTTGTATGAGGCCTTGAATTTTCATTTGAAATTCTGTGAATTCAGTCCACAATTTCTTAGCCTCTTCATCCTCGTCAATCTTAGCCTTTGCTTGGACAAGGGATTGATATTCTGGTAAAGCACGAATACCGCGCTCCAACTCATTTGCTAAATCATATACATTTACTGTCATATTTTCTCCTTTAATTTAAATAAACACGATAATTAGTATTTTTACGAATCAATTCCTGAGCACGTTTTAAATCACGCTCATTTTTGAAAGAAATCTGTAAGATACCATTAATATCTTCTCGGTTCTCTTCATTGATATGAACATTGACCAGAGAGGTTCCTCTCAGTAATTCGAGGATTTCCAAAATAACATTTTCTTCATCAGGAACATCAACATAAATATCATAAAAGCTATCGACACCAGCACGCTTATGAATTTCCATATTTTTACGGATTTGCCGGCTTTGATTAAAAAACGCCCAAATAGCATTTTCATCTCTAGCCTTAATCAAATTAGAAATCTCATCTAGACGCTGCTTAAAATTTTCAATACGATCTAAAACGGCCTCTTGATTGGTCAAAAGAATACTAGTCCACATGCCGGGTTCACTTTCAGCAATTCGGGTCATATCACGAAAACCACCCGCAGCAAAATGCTTGGTCATTTCATGACTTTCCGAAAAGTCACCGGCCTGCTTCATAAGACTCGAGGCGATAATATGCGGAAAATGACTAATTTGACTCGTAACGCGGTCATGTTCTGCCGCATCAATTTCCACATACCTAGCATGCAAGCCTGATAAAAGATCCTGCAAGGCAGGAATAGTATTAGGTTTAGTTAGACATGATGGTGAAAAAATATAATATGCATTCTCAAAAAGATTGACATTTGCCGCAACAGCTCCTGATTTATGACTTCCAGCCATAGGATGACTGCCTACAAATTGCACAGGCTTATCTTTAAGATAATATTCTGCAGCTCTAACAATTTCATATTTAGTAGAGCCGGCATCTGTAATAATGACATCTTCTTTTAAATCCAAATCTGCTAAAATTTTGATAAAATCAATTGTTTTTTTAATAGGTACTGCCAAGATAATGACATCTGCCAAAGCAGCAAATACTTTAAAATCAGCTGTCGCCTCATCAACAATTCCGCGCTCAAGTGCAATATCACGTGACCTATCAGAACGATTGTAACCAACGATCTTATAATGAGGATGATCTCGTTTTATTCCCAAAGCAAGCGAAGCACCAATTAGTCCTAGTCCTGCAATATAAATTGTTTTTTCTTCCATATTTTCTCCACTATAAGCCCATGCTTAAGAGACCTTTTCTACTGTGTATGGACTCCTAAGTCTTTAAAATTCTTTGATAAATTTTTGATGGCTTTTCACAGCTTCTTTTAGCTCTTCCATATTATCTGAAGAAAACTTATTCAAAATTTCTGTTGCTAAAACTGTCGCAACGACTCCTTCCATAACTACTGCAGCGGCGGGAACAGCTGTTGGGTCCGAACGTTCAACACTGGCCTTATATGGTTCGTGTGTTTCAATATCAACACTCATCAAAGGCTTATAAAGTGTCGGAATAGGCTTCATAACCCCACGAACAACAATAGGCTGTCCATTAGTCATACCGCCTTCAAAACCACCAAGATTGTTGGACTTACGCCTATAGCCATCTTCTTTCGACCAAGTAATCTCATCCATGACATCGCTGCCTTTGAGATAACCATCCTTAAAGCCTAAGCCAAATTCAACACCCTTGAAGGCATTGATGGAAACAACTCCTTGAGCTATTTGGGCATCTAATTTGCGATCCCATTGAACATAAGAGCCTAAACCAACTGGAACACCACCAACAACAGTTTCAATAATACCGCCGATAGTGTTGCCTTCTTTTTTAATCTGATCAATATAATCCTTGATTTCTTGCTCATGTTCTTGGTTAACAACGGAAATTTCAGATTGACTTGCTCGTTCTTTAATCTCAGCTACTGTCAGATTTTCAGGAACATCAACTTCAATGCCGCCCAAAACAACAACGTGGCTAGCAATAGCTATCTCAAGTTCTTCTAAAAGACGTTTAGCTACTGATCCCACTGCCACACGCATAGTTGTTTCACGCGCACTTGAGCGCTCCAAACTGTTGCGCAAATCAGAAAAACGATATTTCATACCACCAACCAAATCTGCATGTCCCGGACGGGGTTTGGTTAATTTTCGAATTGATTTTTTCTTATCCTCAATATCAGCAGCACTCATGATTTCAGTCCAATTTTTAAAATCACGATTAGTGACATTGAGTGTAATCGGACTTCCCATAGTCAAACCATGGCGAACACCTGAAGTGATTTCCACTTGATCAGATTCAATCTTCATACGGCCGCCACGACCATAACCTCCTTGCCGCCGCTTTAATTCAGCATTAATATAGTCGGCTGTTAGAGGAAGACCTGCTGGCACTCCTTCAATAATAGCTGTCAGACGAGGACCATGCGATTCCCCAGCTGTAAAATATCTCATCTCACTTCTCCAAATACTCTTTCATTTCTTCTAGGCTGATTTGATTGATAGCAGCCTGTCCTAGTTGGGGAACAACAACCATTTTTATCATTTGGCCACGTGTTTTTTTATCATGCTTTAATGCTTGGTACATAGGTTCAACATTCCACGGACTATAGTCAGTAGGTAAGCCAAATTTCAAACACATGGCCTCGATTTTTTCTGTTATTCCTTGCGGCATGAGTCCTTTTGTCTCAGCAATACGCGAAATCTGAACCATCCCAATAGCCACGGCTTCGCCATGCATCACTTTGCCATAACCTGCAGTCGCTTCAATAGCATGACCAATAGTATGACCAAAATTGAGGTAAAGACGAACACCATTATCCAATTCGTCCTCAACAACAATCTGACGCTTCACATTGCAAGAATGATAAATAATCTTTTCAGCATTTTCTAAAATAGAGTCTGTTGAACCATCTAAGTCTTTTAGAATTTCCCATAATTCAACATCAGCAATCAAACCATATTTAATCACTTCCCCCATACCTTCAATAAGTTCACGCTTGCCAAGTGTATTGAGTGTATCTGGATCAATTAAGACACCATCTGGCTGAGTAAAAGTGCCCACCATGTTTTTCGCAAGAGGCGTATTAACACCTGTCTTACCACCTATGGACGAATCTACCTGCGCTGTCAGACTGGTGGGAATTTGCAAAAAATGAATGCCGCGCATATAAGTCGAAGCGACAAATCCAGCCAAATCTCCAACGACACCGCCGCCAAGAGCAATGATACCATCGCTTCTTGTCATACCTTGTTTGAGCAAAAACTCATAGGCTTTATTGACAGTCGTCAAATTTTTACTGGCTTCACCTTCCAAAAAGTCAAAAACAACAATTTCAAAACCAGCATCTTCAAGACCAAGTTTAACTTTTTCAGCATAAAGACTACCTACACGGTTATCTGTTATTAAAGCAATTTTTTGTGGTTGCCAAAGTTCCTTAACCCATTGTCCCACTTTTGACAAACTACCTTTTTCAATGATAATATCATAAGGTTTATGAGGAAGATTAACGTTTAATTTCATAAAATCACCTGTTTTATTTAGACTTGTATTTTTTTTCTAGAGCCTGCCAGATTTCCTGACTCGGCATTTCTTTACCAGTCCAAAGTTCAAAAGCTGCAGCCGCCTGAAAGAGAAGCATGCCCAAACCATTCACAGCCTTTAACCCACGACTGCGTACTAAGCGTAAAAATGGTGTTTCAAAAGGTTGATAAATGACATCTGCAACCATAAGGTTTGGTGGAAATTCAAAACTATCATTAATAATCATTGATTTGCCATCCATACCAACATTGGTCGCATTAACAAATAAATCAGATACTAATACCTTTTTTTGAATCATGTTTAAGTCCTCAACAGGAAACACTTCAATAGCAGCGTCTGTTTTACTTGATATTTGTTTAGCTTTTTCTTTTGTTTCTTCAAGAAAGGCTGTTTGATTAAAAATATTAATTTTCTTAGCACCATTGATAGCTGCTTGTGCAATAATGGCAGTTGCAGCTCCTCCGCCACCAAGTATGGTTATGACCTTATCTGCAACATCGAAATCTGCAAAGGTTCCCAAACTCTTAAAGAAACCAAAACCATCTGTATTGTAACCGATCAATCTGCCATCACGATTAACAATAGTATTAACAGCCCCAATTAAATCTGCTGCTTTCGTTACTTCATCAAGATAAGGAATAACTGCCTGCTTGTAAGGCATGGAGACGTTAATGCCAAACATATCATAACGCATGATATTTTCTAAAGTTACTTGCAGTTCTGTCTCTGGAATATCCCAAGCAACATAAACACCATTGACACCAGTTTTTTCAAAAGCGTAGTTGTGAATAAAAGGTGAGATAGAATGTTTAATTGGTGTCGCGACAACAGCTGCTAAACGTGTATAACCATCAATTTGCATCTAGAACCTCCTTAATTTTACGCATATCTGCCAAAGAAATCTGTCCCGGAGCGCTTTCTTGTTCCAAGCTGGCAAAGGTCCATGAACTGCCTATTAAATCAGCTGCTAAACGTGATATCCGACCTAGTTTCGACATAGACATAGTCACATATTCCTGATTGGGATTTAAAGTTTTAAAGCCTCTTGTATAGTTCATCAAATCAAGAACATCCTGTTCATTTTTAGGCATGACAGCAATCTTGACAACACGCGGAGCTAAAGCTGTTAACTCTGAAAAGACTTCCATTAGATTTTCTGGTGTTTCTTCAAAATTGTGATAAGACAAAATAAGATTTGAAAAATCATACATTTCCTCTAAAACATCACGGTAGGAAAAATATTCAAAGTCAATGTAATCAGGCTGATAAAGAGCCGCAATATCACGGATGATAGCAAGATAGTCTTCATTAGAAAGAGAAATATTTCCTCCTTCTTTTTCTGTACGCAAAGTAAAAATCACTTCATGACCCGAGAACTTTTCAAAAATAGCCGGTGCTACCGTTAAAATATCATCTTTAACTAAATAATCTGCCCGCCATTCAATAATATCTGTACTATCAATCCTCGTTAAATCAAGTTGGTTAGCCTCTTCAATATTTTGAGGCATAACAGGAACTACTATTTTCATATACACCTAAACCTTTATTGTAAATACTTTTAAATAATTGCTGCTTTCGTCTTGAACATTTACTGCAAAATCACTTGGCAATTGCTGTAAATCAAGATAAGTATGCTTTTGTTTTCCGAAACCTTTTTCGATTTGTTTTTTAAACTGAGAAACTGTCATATTAGCTGCATTCGTTGAAGCAATGATAAGACCGTTTTCAGATAAAATCTCCAATCCCTGTCTAATTAACTTATGATAATCTTTGGAAACAGAAAAAACCTCTTTTTTATTTCTGGCAAAACTAGGAGGATCAATAATAATAATATCATAGGTTAAGTGATGACGCCTAGCATATTTAAAATAGTCGAAAACATCCATGACCACTAATTGATGATTTGCCATGTCCAAATGATTCGCCTCAAAATGAGCCAAGGACAGAGCTCTTGAGCGTTTAGCCAAATCCACCGAAGTCGTTGCCATTGCACCGCCCATAGCAGCAGCAACAGAAAAAGCTGCTGTGTATGAAAAGAGATTTAAAACAGTTTTTCCCGCAGCTGATCCATTAATCAACTCATTTCTTACTTGGCGCTGGTCCAAAAAAATACCTGTCATGAGACCATCGTTTAAGAAGACATTATAAGATATCCCATTTTCCAAAATAAGAAATTGTTCTGGTGCTTCTTGACCATAAAGATGAGCAGAAACATTATCAATCCCTTTGAATCGAATCTTCTCATAGGCACCTAAAAAATTCGGATACACTTGACGAAAAGCAGCTACTATCTCATCTCTAATCTGATAAACAAAAGAATTGTACCAAGAAAAAAGCACAAAATCACCATAGCAATCAATTGTCACACCACCAAAAGAATCACCATCTTGATTAAAAAGACGGTAGGCTGTTGTTAATTTAGAATGAGCAAAATTTTTTCGCTTATCTTTAGACCATTGAAATAATTTAATAAAATAAGTCACATTAAGTGATACTTTTTCAGGTGAGATCAACCAACCAACGCCTTTATTTTGCTTTGATAAATAGGCTGTTCCTAAAAAAATATCTGCGTCAGAATATAACTGAACAACTTGATTATCCAAATTTAAATTTGGATAATCTCTGCTACTTAATAATTGCACCCCTCGTTTAAGTTTTTTCTCCGCAAAAGAACCCACCATAAGTTTAATCATATCAATCATTATAACAAAAAATTCAGAAAATTTCTCCCTTAAAAAAACATTTCTGTCATCTGCCAAAAATAAAATTATGTTATAATCAAATAATAAGATTTTATCTCTTGAAAATGGTAAGGAAATCATATAATGAAAAAAATCGCTAAATTTCTCTTAAGCGCTGTTAATACCCGTTTAGGGTTTATTTTAACGCTTGTATTCATTTATTGGCTAAAAACAATTTGGGCTTATAATGTTGATTTTAGTTTAGATTTAGACAAATCATACCAATTTTTTTTGACACTAATAAACCCCATTCCCATTAGTTTGTTGCTGTTAGGATTGGCACTTTATATCAAAAATACACGCATCTTTTATTTCACTGCGATTGTTATTTATACTCTACTTAATATTCTTCTCATTGCTAATTCTATTTACTTTCGAGAATTTTCAGACTTTCTAACAGTTAGTGCAGCATTAGCAAGCAGCAAGACTTCTGCTGGTTTAGGGGCTTCTGCCCTTAATTTATTGAGACCTTGGGATGCTATCTATATTCTAGATTATGTCATTTTAATCACTCTTTTTTCTCTTAAAAAACTTTCTTTTGACCAAAGACCCTTCAACAAAAGAGCTAGCTTTGCTATTTCTGCTCTCTCAGGTCTCCTTTTTTCTGTCAATCTTTTCATGGCTGAAATTGATCGGCCTGAATTACTAACACGTGGGTTTTCAAATATTTATGTTGTCCGTGCTTTAGGGTTGCCAGCATTCAGTGCCTACAGTGCTAATCAAACTTACCAAACACAAAAAGTACGCTCAGAAGCAACTGCTTCTGAATTCAATACTGTTAAAAAATATGTAAAAGAACATTATGCCGCTCCCAACCCTAAATACTACGGGCTTGCAAAGGGTAAAAATGTCATTGTGCTTCATTTAGAAAGTTTTCAGCAATTTCTGATTGATTATAAGCTCAATATTGATGGCAAACAATATGAAGTAACACCTTTTTTGAATTCACTTTACCATTCTAAGGAAACATTTGCTTTTTCAAACTTCTTCCATCAAGTTAAGGCCGGAAAAACTTCTGATGCTGAAACATTAATGGAGACATCACTCTTTGGTTTAAACCAAGGCTCCTTCTTCGTTCAATACGGAGGTGATAATACACAGCAGGCTGCACCGCATATTCTAAAGGATACCAACAATTACAGCAGTGCCGTCTTTCATGGTAATATCGGTACTTTCTGGAACCGTAATAATGCCTACAAACAATTGGGCTATCAACATTTCTTTGATCAATCTTATATGTCAAAAATGACTAAGGACAACTCTTTCCAATATGGGCTTAATGATAAAGTTATGTTTGCAGATTCCATTAAATACTTGGAACACATGCAACAGCCTTTCTACACAAAATTTATCACCGTTTCGAATCACTACCCTTATCAAAGTTTAGATGGTGATGATACTGGCTTTCCTCTTGCCAAAACAGAAGATAAAACAATTAATGGCTACTTTGCTACAGCTAACTATCTAGATGCTGCTATCAAAGATTTCTTTGATTACTTAAAAGCCTCTGGTTTATACAAAAATTCCATTATTGTTATGTATGGTGACCACTATGGTATTGCTAATTCAAGAAATACTGATCTTGCACCACTTTTAGGCAAGGATTCACAAACTTGGACTGAATACAACAATGCTATGTTACAGCGTGTTCCTTATATGATTCACGTTCCCGGAACAGATAAAGGATTTATCAGTAACACCTATGGCGGAGAAGTTGATGCTTTGCCAACACTGCTTCACCTTTTGGGTATTGATAATAAAAATTATATTGAATTAGGACAAGATTTACTGTCTCCTAACAACAAGCAGCTTGTTGCTTTCCGCTCCGAAGGTAATTATATTACACCTAATTATACAAGTTACAGCGGCCGTGTTTACGACACTAAAACAGGTGTTGAGATCACAAATCCAGACGAAGCAACGACTGCTAAACTGAAAGAACTTCGTGATGCAGCAGACAAACAGCTAAATACAAGCGATAACATTCAAACAGGTGATCTACTGCGTTTTGATAAGGATAGTGGTCTAAAACCAATTGATATCGGTTCTATTTCATATAAAAAGGATTCTCTGAAGAAACTAAAGAAGATTGAAAAGAAACTAGATAAGAATTCAACCAGTCTTTATAGCAAAAATGGTAACAAATCAACTCAAGATTTATACAAGGCACCAAGTTATAAAGAACTACACCCAGAAGAATCACCAAAAGAATCCTCAACAACTACATCATCAAAATAACAAGCTTATCCAAATAAAAGAAACTGGAAATTCCTAATCTAACTTTCCAGTTTACAATAAATATAGGTTGGAAAAATACTGAAATTATAGTAATTAAACGTTTTTTACCCTATCACTAATTTTATGAGAAACGAAAAAGGCAATCGTATGTGCTTCCGCCAAGCCACACACGATTGCCTTATATATTGTCTCATAACACAAATAACTATTTATATGACCTTCAGCCTTCAACCCAAATCAATAAAGTCTTCTTCTATCACTAAGGGCTGCACTTGTCCACCTACTGCAATAATAGTCTTTCTTTATTAGTTTGCATATTTTAAACGCAGTATTCTTTCTTGATTTTTATCTAGCCGAAGTAAAATAACGACCTTATCAATACTAATATTACTTTCAAGCAAACGTTCTGCCGCCATCATTAAACCATTGTTAATCCCCAACTGTAAAATAGGATTAGTGTAATCATTAGCGTCAAAAATAAATTTATGACTAGGTAGATCAAACAAAACTTTGACTGCACCGTAAAGCTGTTCAAAAGAATCAATCTGCAAATCAAAAACAGGCTTCGTTCCAGCTTTTAAACGACGGCCACGGTGATTAAACCACATAGAATGCCAGCCACTATCATGGGCTCCCTTGATGTCATTATCATAAGAATCTCCCACATACAAAGTGGTATCTGGATTCATTTCAAACTGCTCAGCAGCTAAATTAAAGATTTCCTTTTGAGGTTTTTGAAAACCTGTTGCCTGACTGACCAAGACACGCTTAGGATCAACATAATCATAAAGGCCTAACTTCTTAACTTTTTTTAATTGATGCTCAGTCGGCCCATTTGTAATGACTCCCATGGGAATATTCTTTTCTTTAAGAAAATCCAAAGTCAAGCGCATCTCATCCAACATGCTAATCTGATCAAGTTCTTTTTCATAGATTTCTTGAAAATACTGACCTTCCTCTTCGCCAATCTGCCGATAATCAAAATCCAACAAGGTTTTTTGGCAGCGCCAGAAACGAAAATACTCAGTTGTCCATTCATTAGCCATAACACGTGGAAAACCTGTATCAGAGTAGTGGCGGAAACGGATATAAGCCTGATTTATATTTGCCATATCAAAATCAGGGAAACACTTTCCCACGGCAATTCTGTATGGTGCCTGTTGATCATAGATCGTATCATCAACATCAAAAACAATTGCAGTAATCATAAGTTTATCTTTCTAAATCTTAATCCTCAAAAATTATACTATTTTTTAGAGAATTTTCAAAGTTTTTCTAATTTCCTTACCATATTATCAAATTTTCCCTTTTATTAAAAACATTATTAACACTTTTTGGCTGCGGTCACAATCAATCATCTTAATTAATACCTGAAGATACTCAAAAAGGACTTAGTTTTCAAGTCCTTTATTTTTCTAATCAATTTGTTTAAAGTACATTTTTTGTTTGACTTGTCCTTGACCAGCTTCAGAAATCTGATAAGTAAAACTATAAGAAATGAATCGCTTTCCATAGGCCAATATACTATTGTATTGCCATTGAGAAAGCTTTTTACCTTCTACTTTACCTAAGGTCATTTTATTGTCATTTGCTTTATACTTCCAAGACGCATTTTTACTTTGAGACTTATAGGTCTTATCAAACTGTTTCTCACTTTGAACAGCCTTCAAGGCAAGTGTCTTATCCTGTGTCACAATGACTTTATCACTAGTGCTAGAAAAGGCGACATACATCACACGGTTATTTTCTTTGCCCTCAAAAACACTAGAATATTGATAAGCATGACCTGGAATCATTTTAGCAACATGATGGCTGGCATAGTAGTAAAAGCTACCTCCAGCAATGGCTAAGACAAGAAAGACTGCAATAATAATCTTTATTAATTTACGTTTTGTCATCGTTTCCTCCACTATTTTAATAATCAGAAGCAGCATCAATTGATTGTGTCGTTGCATTTGATGATTGGTTAGCATTTGAATCAGTTGATTGTTCACTGGATATTGTTGAATCACTGTTCTTATCATTATCGCTGTCTGGACTATCTGTAGCTACTCCGTTTTTGTCTTTTGATGAACTCTCTGTCGTTGATGTTTCAGATTTGTTATAAACTTTTAAGTTAAAGAGGAGGCTTGTGTTATTTTCTTTTTCAACATCTAATTGAACGGCTTGAGCATCTATTAATTCTGTTAGATAATCATCTTTTATTAATTGATTGTAAATTTTTTTAGCAACTTCTTTAGCGGATTTTTCAGTATAAGTGACATTGTCTAACTGCACCTGTTGCTGTTGGTCATACAGGACTTTTTCTTCTAAATCTTCTGTTTTAGCGGTGATTGCTTCAGCATCTGCTGGATCATGTGAGAGAAAAGTAATCTTACCTTCTTCAACTTTTTTATGAATAAGTTTATTAATCTCTTTTTGAACAACATCTTGGTAGGTATCTTCGTCTAATGCTTTTTCTTCAGTGTTTACTGATTTTTTATTCGAAGAAGCTTTGCTATTGTCTTCAGTCTTTTTCTTAGCAAATGATGAATCATCTTTAGAAATTGCTGAATCTTTCTGAGAATCACTATTTTCATTATTGTCAACAGAATAATTATGTTTGATATGATTATCAGCATAATAAGAAGTATTATTGATAATCACAACGCTATTATCATCTCCATAAAAATAATTAATATTAATTGAAGTATGAGCACAATAATAACCTGTACCTTTATAAGTATAACTTGTAGGAACTTTACCATCACGGTTAAGGATTAAAATATCTCCTGCATAGATCAAATCCACATTGGTAATATTATTATCATAGGCCAGTTTTTTAATAGAGATACCTGTTGCTTGTGAAATTCCCCAAAGAGTATCACCCCACTGTATAATATAACGTTCACCATTTAAATGATTGACATTGATGTTTTGAGATGAGATGTTGTGGTTGATTTGCTCTGGAGTATTAGCTACCCAATTGGTGATATCAGCACGTTGAGCGTTAGTTTGATCGGCATAAAAGTTATTGGCTACTGCTCTTGTTTGCACTACTATTGGTACCATAAGAGCACCCAACATAACAACACTCGTCCAAAGATGTTTTTTCTTCATCAATAATCCTCCTAAAATTACCATCAGTTACTTTTCATCTTAGCATTAATATTTTTACTAAAATTAAAAAATTGGCAATAATTAATATAAGATTTCGTAAATATTACAATTCTTTTACTTAATTATACGATTTCTATGCTCTTATTGTCAACTGATTTTTTATTCTTTATACATTTTAACGCTCTTTGTTTAAATAAAATGTTTGTCAACCACCATATTTTTAATAATCATTAATCATGATTCATGGTTTAGCTCAA
>RBWB01582444.1_pt1 | contig 15187 bp, 7 predicted proteins | sample 2014201 | NCBI WGS metagenome assembly RBWB01 (sample SAMN10133834, study PRJNA383868) | Human oral metagenome, whole genome shotgun sequencing project. | isolation source: supragingival plaque isolated from 88 juvenile twins | host: Homo sapiens | place: Australia
GCCGTCATAGCACGATGACAGAAGCGGAGTGAGAGGCGTCTCCGGCGAACGATGCGGCGGGGGCCGGGGACCACGGGTCACGACACCTCCTGACGGGTTGGCGCCCTGGAAGTTGCGGCGCGGGATGAGTCCGCCGGTGGTGGGCGATCCACAGACGATTCAAGGGCATAGGGTGGAAGCGTGTCGGAAGGAAGAAGTAGCAGTAGTGGTGTCCGCGGTCCGGCGGGTGCGGTGGAGGAGGTCGCCCGTCTCGTGTTGGAGGCGGAGGTGGCGGTCTTGCCCCCGGTGGGCGGCGGTGCTGTGGGTGTGCTGGGGCGGTGGTTGGACGGCGCCGATGCCGGGCGGGCCGAGGACGCCCTCCTGGCCTCCTACCACCTGCGCGATAAGAATCTGCTCGCGCTGGCCCCCGCCATCGCCGGGCGGGTGGGTGTGGAGTCCGTGTCCGTGCACGTCCGGCGTCTGCTGGGCATGGCCCCGGTCAAGGAGCTGCGCCCGGTGCTCGTGCCCGCCCTCGCCGCCCGCCTCCGGGAGGAACCCGATCCCCACGGCCCCCTCCACAGCGCCTGCACCGACCTGCTGGAGCACCTGGGACTGGAGGACGAGGTCCGCCTCCTGACCGACCCGGACTTCCACGGGTCCCGCACCCCGCCGCCCGAAGCTCCCGGAGAACCCGGCGACGACGGGCCCGGACCGGCCGACGAGGCGCCCGGCGGCGGGGAGCCCGCCGATGGAAAGGCCGGGCCGGTCGATGAGGGGGCGATCGCGCAGGCCGTGAGACGGTCCGCCCACTTCATGCGGCGGGCGGCCGTGGCGGCCGCGCCCCTGGCGGGGAACCCCGACGTCGTCGCCCTGATCGAAGGGCGGCTCAGCACCCGGAGCGGAAAGCACAATCCGGGATCCCTCCGGGCCGCCTACATGCTCCCCGACGACGACCTGCTCGCCCTCGTACCCGCCATCGTGCGATGGGTCGACGTCGAACGAGGAGCCCTGTACGCCCACCGCCTGCTGCGCATGCTCCCGATCAGCAGACTCCGCCCCGTGCTCGTGCCCGCCGCATTCGCCTGGCTGCACGAGGGCGAAATGATGGACTACGTCTCCTGGTGCACATTCGCCTCCCTGTTCAACAGCCTGGGACTGGACGAGGACCTCCACCACATGGCCGACCTCGCCCTGGCCCACACCGACCCCGACGTCCGCACCGCCGGCAAGGAGATCGTCGAGGACTTCCTGCAGGATTAGGCCGTCTGCGGACCGGGTCGCCTCGACCGATCCTGACACCGGCCGCCCGGCCACCGCCACGTTCACCCACCGGGACGTGGACGCCATGCGCGTGTCCACCGACCGCGGCGAGCTGGTCGCCATCGTCGCCTACTGCGGCAGCGCCGTCTGAATGAGGGCCGCGCCCCCGTTGAGGCACAGGTAGCCCCGTCCCACGGTCATGACCACGGGCGCGCGCCGCGGGATCCTGGCGGAGAGCAGGTCGCCGTCCATGTCGACATTGGGCTGCAGCAGGATCCCGCACCGCGAGCGCCGCAGCGTCTTGGTCCAGTGGCTGTAGAGCGTGCGCAGGTCGTCGGCCCGGCCGGCCGCGGCGATCCGCACATTGGGCGGGCTCTCCGCCAGCAGTTCCGCCAGCGCGTGATCGGAGTCGTCGATCCGCTCGGCGTCGTCGACCAGCACCAGGACGGGGCCCTGGCGCAGTCGGAGCGCGGCCAGCAGGCCGGCGGCGTCGGCCGGGTCGGTGACCACCTGGTCCAGGTCGGCCGCGGCCAGCGGGGAGCGGCGCGAGGCGATGGCCGCGATCGTGGGCGGCTCGGGGCCGTCCGCGGCGGTGCGGGCCGCGGCGGCCAGGGTGAGCAGGGTCGTCGACTTGCCCGAGCGGGGCGGGCCGGCCACGAGGATGTGCTCGCCCTCGTAGCTCTCCAGGAGGGCCGGCTTGAGGTCGGCCTCCCCGATGCCCACGGGCAGGCGCCACGGCTCGTGGGCGAGGCGGGCGACGGCGTCGAGCTCGTCGACCCTCACCAGGGTCGGCAGCTCGCCGACCACGGAGGGCTTGGCGGGGGCGTGGGGCCACACCCGCGAGGCGATGTGCTCGACGGCGGCCCGGGCGCCGCAGCCGGGCGTGGCGATGTGGGTCTGCAGGCGGGTGAGGACCGGGACGGCGCGCCCGTTGACGTCGGCCGGCATCTGCTCGGGCTTGATGCCGGCCGAGGAGTAGTCGTAGCGGTCGGCGAGCCGGAAGAGCCACTTCTGGGTGGTCACCTCGTCGATGGCCGAGGGGATGGCCTTGACGCGCGTGGTGGTTATGGCGAAGTGGACGCCCACCTCCGGCCCGTCCGCGTAGGAGCGGTAGAAGGATTCCAGCAGCGGCAGGCCGTCCACGTCCTGGTACTCGTCTCGCAGGGCCGCGAAGCCGTCCACCAGGACCAGCATCCTCCGGCTGCGGTCCGGGGCGCCGCGGCGGCGCTGCACCTCGGCGCGCAGGAATTTGAGCAGGCGGCTCTGGCGCTCGCGCGCCCCCGAGCCGGCGCCCGCGTAGCCCACCAGGTGGGGCAGGCCGGTGAGGACCTCCAGGTCGCCGGCGCTCATGTCGAGGACGACGATGTCGAGCTCCTGCGGGTCCAGGGCGCGGGCCGCGGTCAGCGCGATGGCGACCAGCGCCGTCGTCGTGCCCGATCCGGGCACTCCCCCCAGGATGAGGTTGCCCTCCGCCATGTCCCAGCCGGCGTCGAGCTGGCGCTGCCCGTCGGGGTCGTCGGACAGGGCGAAGACCAGGGTGTCCCCGTTCAGGCCGCCGACCGCCGGCAGCTTGGAGGCGGTGTCGTCCGGGTCGGCGCCCGCGGCGTCCTCCTCGCCGCCGGGCGCGTCCGTCCGGGCGGGGCGGGGGAAGCCGGCCAGGTTCACGCGGGCGCCCAGGGGCTCGGGCCACACCGGGCGGGGCGGGGCGAAGCCCGCGATCGCGTTGGCCTCCACGATGGCGTCGATGAGGGCGTCCAGGTCGGTCTCCGGTTCGCCGGGGGCGGGTCTGCGGGCGGGCGGGGCGGGGCGGGACGGGGCGGAGGAGCCGCCCGTGGTCAGGTCGGTGAAGGCGATCGCCTCGCGCTCCTCGGACTCGATCGGGCCGGTGACCAGGGCGGTCTGGACGGGGGTGATGTCGTCCTGGCCGAGCTTGACCAGGGCGCGGCCCTTCTGCTGGCGCCCGATCGCGGCGGCGTCGGGCACGTCGATGACGTTGGAGGAGTCCTCGCGGCTCTGCACCCGCAGCGCCACCCGCATGTTCGTGTTGGCGAGGATGTCGTCGTTGACGACGCCGGCGGGGCGCTGGGTGGCCAGGATCATGTGCACGCCCAGGGTGCGCCCGACGGCGCCCACGCTGACCAGGGAGCTGAGGACGTCGGGGTACTCCTTGGCGAGCATGGCGAACTCGTCGACGACGAGCAGGAGCCGGGGCATGGGCTCGGTCGGGTTGGTGGCGAGGTAGGCGTCGAGGTTGTCCACGCCCTCCCCGGCGCCGGCGAAGACCCGCTGCCGGTAGGTCATCTCCGCCTCCAGGGCCCGCAGCGCGCGGTCGGCCATCTGGGCGTCGAGGTTGGAGATCGTGCCGATCGTGTGCGGCAGCCGCTCGCAGGTCTTGAAGGCGGCCCCGCCCTTGAAGTCGATGAGGATGAAGGTCAGGGACGTCGGGTCGTTGCGCGCGGCGAGGCCGGCCACGAGGGTGCGCAGGAACTCGCTCTTGCCCGATCCGGTGGTCCCGCCCACCAGCCCGTGCGGCCCGTCGCGGACCAGGTCGATGGAGAACATGCCGCGCTCGCCCACGCCCACCGGGGCCTGGGCGCCGGGCGCCCGCCAGGAGTCGAGCACCTCCTGCGCGGTCGGGGCGGCCATGCCCAGCAGCGGGCCCAGGCGCACCAGGCCGGGCAGCGAGGCCCCGGGCACCTCCAGCTCGGGGTCCTCCAGGCGCGCCATGGCCATGGCGGCCCGGGCGGCGCCGTCGGCGCCGATCCCGGACAGGGCCACGTCCTCCACGCGCACCAGGTCGCCGGGGCGCTCCAGGACGGCGGGCCCGTCCCGCCCCGCCTCGATGACGACCGTGCACGAGGCCGGCAGCTGCTCGCGGGTCGCGGCGAGCACGATGCCGCTGACCCGGCGCGGCGCGCGCTGGCCCGAGCGGGCCACGGCGCCCCGCCCGCGGCCCAGCAGGGAGCGGGCGGGCGATTCGCGGCCCTCGGTGAGGACGTCGGAGTCGATGAGGAGGAGCGCGTTGGGGGTCGCCAGGGCCTCCACCCCGTCGCGCAGGCCGGACAGCAGCGAGTCCGACTCGCGCCGCCGGCCGCTGATCCAGCGCCCCTCGTCGCCCGTCCCCAGGCGCCGGGTGTGCGGGAGCCACCGCGTCCACTCCCACTCCTGGTCGCGCCCCGGGTCGTGGAAGACTCCGATGGTCAGGTCCGCGGGGCCGCAGTGGACGGCGGCCTGGAGCAGCAGGCTGCGCGCCACGGCCGTCGTCGCCTCCCGGCGTCCGACGATGCCGACCACGCCCGCGTCCGACAGGTCCACCTCGGCGGGCCCCGCGGCGATCACCGAGGCGTCCAGGGCGGCGCGGACCTCGTCGACCGGCTTCCGCGCGGCGCGGGCGTCCACCGCGGGCCTCCACGGGGAGTCGGCCACGCCCGCGCTCAGCAGCAGGACGTCGGGGTCGTCGTGGCGGCGCTGCCACAGGGTCGTGGTGGGCCACAGGGCGCGGCGCGCGGCGAGGTCCACCGCGGGCACGGCGGCCCGGCGGGCCGCCAGCTCCGCGGCCGCGGCCTCGCGCAGGGAGGCGGTGAACCGCTCCAGGTCCTCGGAGAAGGTCTTCTCCGCCTCCTTCTTCTCGGCCCTGCGCCTGCGCTTCTGGTCGAACCAGTTGCCGATGGCCAGCAGCGGGCTCATGGCCGAGAACATGGCGTAGCGCAGGTCCCTCATCATGACGACCATGACGACGGCCAGGATGAGGGGGCCGACGACGGCGATGAGGGAGAAGCGCGTGGGCTGGGCCTGCCGCGGGCGCTCCGGGGGCGTCAGGGGCTCGGGGTCCTTGCGCCGCCCGGGCCGGGGCGGCCGGTTGAAGGGGACGGTTCCGGCGGCGGTGATGTTGTGCAGCGACCCGGGGCGGGGGGCGCGGGGCTCCTCCACGTCCTTGCGCGCCGCGATCGCGCAGTCGCCGATGCGCAGCACGGCGTCGGCGTCGATGCGCGCCCCCTCCTCGTCCACGGCGTCGCCGTCCAGGAGGGTGCCGTTGGTCGAGCCGCGGTCCTTGACCAGCAGGCCCTCCTCGTCCCGCTCCACGGTCGCGTGCAGCCAGGAGGCGCTGCGCGAGGGCAGGGGCACGTCGGCCTCGGGGGAGCGCCCGATGGTGAGCACGCCCGTGTCCGGGACCCGGACCACCGGGCCGACGTCCTCCTCGCCGAGCACCGTGAGGGTCCAGCCGGACAGGGCCTCGAGCGCCTCGCCCCCGTCGGGGCGCAGCGTGCTGCCCTCCATGAGCGAGGCCCGGGCGAGCGGGTCCTGCGGGTCGTGGGGGACGTCGTCGACCCACACCGGCCCGGCGGACAGGGGGGCGCCGTAGACGCCCTCCACGAGCTCGCGCAGGGTGGCGGAGTCGGCGAAGGACTCCAGCTCGACCGTCCTGGGGTCGTCGTTGAGGTCGATGACCAGGCGCATGGCCGCTTCCTTTCCGGGCGCCGGCGCGGGCGCGTCAGTTCTTGGAGGAGGTGGCGAACCAGAACAGGCCCGGTCCGGCGCCGCCCCCGGGCAGGGCCCGCAGGCCCGGGTCCTGGGAGGTCGCCGTCAGCGCGACCACCGAGGAGGGGGCCAGGGCGGTCCGCCCGGTGAAGGTCAGGTCGGCGCCCGCCAGCCCGTCGGCGTTGCCCAGCCTGAGGGATGCCAGGGCCGTTCCGACCTTGGCGGGGTCGGTCGATCCCGTCGCCTCGGCCGCCCGGACGAGGGCGACGACGGCGTCGTGGGCGCGGGCGTCGGCGGTGCGGGCGGAGGACGCGGAGAAGGCCTCGGCGCCGAACAGGTCGGTCTGGCCGGGGTCCTGCGCCATGAGCCTGATGGCGCCCAGGAAGGCCGACAGCCCCTCGGCCCGTTCGCCGGTGCTCAGCGCCGCCGGGTCGGAGTCGGCGACGCCGACGGTGGTCATATTCGCGTTGAGGCTCCCGCCGGCCTCGACCAGGGCGGCCGGGAAGGCGCTGCTGCGGGCCTGGGGGGTCAGGATGATCGGCAGCGCCGTCCCGGTGCCCTCGATGGCCCGCACCGCGGTGGCCTGGGCGTGCGCGCTGCCCGCGATCACCACGCAGTCGACGCTCCCCGCGCCGGCCGCGGCGGTCAGGGCGTCGGTCATGGGCTTGGTGTCCGCGCCGTCGCTGTAGGAGTGGCTCTGGGCCGCGGAGACGGTGGAGGGCAGGGCGCCCCCCGCGTCGACGACGAAGGGCGCGTGGACGCCCGTCTGGCTCAGGGCGCTGGAGACGGCGGCGTCGAGGGCCTCGGTGTAGGGGCCGGTCAGCCAGGCCCGGTTCTCGTGCCCGTCGAGGACCGTCGGGTCCGTCTCGTAGGGCAGCAGGGCGGGCAGGCCCGCGGCGCCCGCCGCGTCCAGGGCGGCCGTGACGTGGCTGCCGGAGGTGGCCAGGACGACGCCGGACACGCCCTGGGCGGCGAGCTGCCCGACGGCGGCGGCGGCGCCCTCGGCGGTGCCCTGGTCGTCGCTCACCCGGAGGGTCACGGCGGTCGCGCCGGCGAGGTTGAACCGGTAGGCGGCGACCTGGGCGCCCTCCGCCGGGCCGAGCCAGTCGCCGCCCTGGCCCGGCTCCGAGGAGGCCGAGACCACGACCCCGATCGTGATCGACGGCACGGCGCCGTCGGTGGTCAGGGCGACGGGGACGGCGGAGGCGGGCGTCGGGGCGGCGGAGGCGGGCGTCGGCGTGACGGCGTCGTCGTGCCCGCCGGAGGTGCAGGCCCCGACCAGGGCCGTGCACAGCAGGACGACGGCGAGCAGGGCGCCGGTGCGCGGGGCCCTCACCGCGAGCCCCCCACGCGGAGGCTGTAGACGACGGTGCGCTGCTCCGCCGCGGGCCGCGGGGCCGCCAGGCCGTTGACCCGCGACTGGGCCTGGAGGCTGGCCTTGACCTGGGCCTGCTGCAGGAGGATGCCCTCCATGTCCTGGGCCCTGACCGCGCCGTGGGCGGCGACCGCCTGGTTGGCCGCGGCGACCTGGTACCCGGCGGATCCGGTCAGCGCCGCCGAGCTGTACATGATCCCGACCAGGCCGGTTCCCGACCCGTCCGGGCTGCCGATGTCCAGCAGGACCCGGTCCAGATCGCTGGTCAGCAGCGATCGGGCCGCCTCGATGTCGACGACCGAGCCGGTCAGGCCCTGCGTCATGGAGGTGAGGCTGCCCTCGACCTGGGACGACAGGGCGGCGGAGGATCCGGCCGCCTGGTCCTGGATCTGCGCCGTCTGCTCCTGGATGGTCCGGGCGCTGTCCGAGGTGATGCCGTCGGCGCTGGCCCGCATGCCGCTGGTCGCGGCGTCGAAGCTGGCCCCCACGGCGGCCCGGCTGGTCCCGGCCTGCGCCCCGATGAGCCGGATCTGGGTGCCCACGGTGGTGGAGACGGCGTCGGTGGTCTCCTTCGCGGTCTTGTCGAAGGCGGTCCTGACGCCGGCGGCGGCGGCGGTCTGATCCCGGTCGAGCTTGTCGACCGAGGCGCTGAGCGCGTCGTAGCCGCTGCGCAGGTCCGTCACGGCCGTGCGCAGGTCCTTCAGGGAGCCGCTCAGACTGGGCTTGGACGGGTCGTCGGGAGCGCCGTCGACGGCCAGGACGATGGCGTCGCGGGCGGCGACGACGTCGGCGACGGCGGTGCGCACGGCGTCGACGTCCTTCTTGGTGGCGCCGCCCGGCGTGGTGGTGTCGGAGGCGGTGACGATCTGCTCCAGGCTCGTGCTCTGCGCGCTCAGGGCGGCGTCGGCCGAGGAGCCGTCGTCGGGCTTGTCGGCCGGCTTGTCGTCGGCCGCGCCGCCGCCGTCCGGTTTGTCGTCGGCCGGCTTATTGTCGGCCGCGCCGTCGGCCGGTTTGTCGTCGGCCGGCTTGTCCGCCGCGCCGCCGCCCGCGCCGGGGCAGGGCGTGGAGGTGAGCCGGGCCCGAGCCTGCTGGAGGAGCGCGGGATCCTTCGCGGAGGCGATCTCGGTGCACAGGTCCCGGGCGGCGTCGGCGATCTGCCCGCGCGCCGTCGTGTTGTTCGCCTGGGCGGCGGTCGCCGAGGAGTGGATGCCGTCCAGGGTGCTCACCAGGGCGTCCACCCCGGGCGTCAGGGCGTTCACCGCCTGGTTGAGGGCCTCCGTCTCGGTGCTCAGGTCGCCCGTGCCCTCCCCGCCCTCGGACGGGGCGAGCCGGTTCAGGGCGGTCTCCACCCCGGTGACCTTCTCCCCCAGGGCCGTGGAGCTGGTCAGGACGTCGGCGCGCGTCTCCGGCTGGAGCGCCGCGGTGACGGCGTTGGCCTGCTCCCCCAGGGAGGCGACCGCCGCATTGACCTGCTGCTGGGCGGCGGCCAGGCTGCAGGTCGCCGAGACCGACCCCTGGGCGCAGGTGCTGGTGTCCGCGTCGCCGAGCGCCTCGGACAGCTGGGCCTGGACGGCGGCCTTGCAGTCGTCGTTGGCCTGGGCGTAGGCCTGGAGGAGGCCGGAGACCCGGTTCACGGAGCCGTAGACGCCGTTGCCCGAGTCCGCCTGCGCCGCCGCCGGGCCCGCCGCGCCGGCCGCGTCCCCCGGGCCCGCCGCGCCGGCCGGGGTGGGGGCCTGGGAGCCGACGAGGGCCTGGGCGGTGGGCCCGGCGCCCGGCTGGGCCTGGCACCCCAGGGACTCCAGGCTCGGGACCTGCGCGGGCCGGCTCGTGTCGCCCATGATGGCCGAGGCGGTGTTGACCACCTGGAGGAGCTGGGACGTCGCCGAGGACTGGGTGGAGGTCAGGGTCTGGGTCAGGGTCTGGGTCAGGCCGCTCAGGTCGGTGCCGATCGACTGCATGGAGGAGGACAGGCTCTGGCTGGAGGAGGTCAGGTCCGCCAGCGTCTGGGTGCCGATGGTGCCGGCGTTGCCCGTCAGGGTCGTCGAGACCCGGTCGACGATGGCGTGGGCCTTGGCGAGGGACTCGTTGACCTGGGACAGGGCCTCGATCGTCGAGGTCGTCAGCGCCAGCTGGGAGCCGGTGTCGGTGCGGAAGGCCGCGTCCATGAGGCCCTGGACGGACGGGTCCGTGATGAGTCCGGTCTGCACGGACAGGCCGAATTCGGGCACCTTGAAGTCGACGGCGTCCACGACCAGGCGCAGGTCGGCGGTCGCCCCGAGCTGCGGCGGCGCCAGCAGCGCCGCCCACTGGACCTGGGACTTGCCGTCGCCGGTCCTGCTGAGCACCCCGTTGGTCACGCCCTGGGCGTCGGAGGAGGCGGTGATGACGCTGTCGGGGTCCGCGTCGAGGGAGACGGCGGCGGACAGCGTCAGGGGCGCGCCGACGAGCGCGGTGCGGGTGCGCGAGGTCCCGGCGACGTCGTAGGTGAGGGACTGCGGCTTGACGGTGAGGTTCTCGACGAAGACGTCGACGGTGACCCTGCCCGTGTAGCCGGCGATCTCGCTCAGGTCGGTCCCGGCGCCGTCGGCGGTCCGGTAGGCGGTGCGCACGCGCACGGGCAGGTCCTTGGCGACGTCCCGGGGGGCGTAGGTGCGCGTGCCCGCCGCCGCCCGCCGCCCGTCGGGGCTGACCGACACGGTGGTCCCGGAGACCGCGGTGACGGCCCCGGAGGGGGAGACCGCGATGTCTATGCTCTCCAGCGACCTGGCCTCCTCGGCCCGGGCCTGCGTGCCCCCGGTGACGCCCTGCACCCATATCAGGGCCAGCACCGTGACGACGGCGACGGCGGCGGCGGAGCGGCGGGGCCGTCGCCGGGCGCGGCGCAGTCGGCTTCGGACCCCCGCGGCGAGGCGGGTGTCCGACAGGGCGCGCAGCAGTGCGGCGGCGCCGTGGGCGGGTCGGTTGTCCGTGGGCCTGTCGGAACTCATAAGGACATCTCCTCGCGCGAGCCCGTTCTTCAGGGCCCACATGGGATAGCAGGGAAGCGCCGTCATGCTATACGGCCGTCCGGGGCGCGCGCACGGGGGTCCGGGTGATGCCCGCCCCACAGGTATGGGCAACGCCTCCGGGTGGAGGGGCGCGGCGGTGGCATAGGGTGGTCGGCATCACCCCTAGGCGAACATGGATTGGGCGACGATGGATCAGAGCGCACAGGGCGCGGGCGCCAGGGCCCTCGGCGCCCGCTACACGCTCACCTCCCTGCTGGGGCGCGGGGCGACCGGCGAGGTGTGGCTGGGGGCCGAGCGCCGCAGCGGCAGGCGCGTGGCGGCCAAGCTCCTGCGGCCGGAGTACCTGGAGGACGACGCCGTCGTCGACCGGTTTGTGAGAGAACGCACAATCCTGCTGGGTCTGCGGCATCCGGGCATTGTGTCCGTGATCGATCTCATCGTCGACGGCGAGGATCTGGCCATCGTCATGGACTACCTGGAGGGCGGCTCCCTGCGGCGGGTCCTGCGGGAGGACGGGCCGCTGGAGCCCGCCCGGGCGGCCGCCGCCGCCGCGCTCGTCCTGGAGGCCCTGGACTACGCCCACGGCAAGGGCGTGCTGCACCGCGACGTCAAGCCGGACAACGTGCTCCTGGGCCCCCGGTGGCGCGAGGACGGCGAGGGCGGCCTCAAGCTGAGCGACTTCGGCGTGTCGCGGCTGCTGGAGGACGCCCCGCGCTTCACCTCCGCCATCGCCGGCACGCCCCACTACATGCCGCCCGAGCTCATCAGCGCCGGCACCAGCGGCACCCCGGGCGACGTGTACTCCGCCGGGATCATGCTCTACGAGCTCCTGGCCGGGCGCACGCCCTTCGCCGGCTCCGGCACCGACTTCACCGTGGCCCAGCGGCACCTGAGCTCCTCGCCGCCCAGGCTGGACCTGCCCTCGCCGCTGTGGGCGGTCCTGGAGGACCTCCTGGCCAAATCCCCCGAGCAGCGCCCCTCCGCCGGGGAGGCGGCCCGGCGCCTGCGCGACCTGGGGCCGGTCCTGGAGGGGCTGCCCGTGCTGCGCCCCGCCGAGCCCGGCCCCGGGGGCATCGAGGACACGCACCTGCCCACCATGGTCCGCGACCGCCCGGGGGCCGCGCAGGACGACGCCGGGGCCGAGCCGGCCCCGGGCGCCGGGGGACCCGGGGCGCAGTCCGGGGCCGGGAAGAGCGGGAGGACCGGCGAGGAGGACAAGGAGGGGGAGGACGGGGACGGGCCGGACTCGGAGGAGTCCGGGGCGGCCGAGGAGGTCCTGCCCGACCTGGGCGAGCCCACGGACGAGACGGTGGTGCGCCCCCTGCGCCCGGCCGCTGCGCGGCCCGACGAGCCGCAGGAGCCCGACCGGGCGCCGTCCGACCGGCGCAGGCGCCTGATCGTCGTCGCCGCGCTCGTCGTCGTCCTGGTCGCGGGGATCGGGGCCGGGGCGGCCTGGTGGCGGTGGGGGCGCACGCCGCCCGCGCAGCCCGTCGCAACGGCCGCGACCACCGCCCCCGCGCCCGTGGGCACGGTCCTGGCCAACCTCAACGGGACGGCGACGCCGACCGGGCTGACGACGAGCCGCACGGCCGTCCTGGACCCGACGACCGGGGCGGTCCAGCTCACCATCACCTACAGCGCCCAGGACGCCCCGCTCCAGGGCCCCTTCCTCGAGGTCATCCCGGGCCTGACCCTCCCGACGGCGCCGCCGACGGCGGCGGGAACAGCGGCGGCGTCGACGCCGGCGGTGTCGTCGGCCCCGGCGCCGGAGGCCCCGTGCCCCTCCGTGGTCTGGCTCCAGGAGCAGCAGCAGCGCAACCTGCCCAAGACGACCGGGATCTCGCGGTCCTGCGCGTGGAGCATCGAGACGCCGGCCGTCCCCGCGGGCGGGTCGGTCAGCGTCACGGCGCTCGTCGACCTCGACCTGCCGTCCGCGGACCCGCAGGGCGCCCTGACCCAGTGGCTCGCCGGGGCCGCGCAGGCCACGGACGCGGCGCTGGGGGACGCGGCGGTGGTCTCCACCGCCTACCCGGTGCAGCGCCTGCAGAACATCGCCGTCCGGGTCTCCCCGGAGGCGGTGGTGGGCTCGACGGTCACGGTGACGCTGGTGCCCGTGTGGCCCTCGGGGGAGGACCCGGTCAACCCGCTGCTCGTCAGCACCGCCGTCGGCCAGCCCTCGACGCTGCTGACCTCGGTGGCCGGGGACGGCGGCGTCGTCTTCGCCGACGGCTGCGCCGGGGCGCTCGTCGTATCCGCCGACGGGCGCAGCGTGGCCGCCGTGGGCCCGGCCGCCCAGTGCGTGGTGCGGGCGCAGGTCGGCAATTTCTCCTCCCTGACGTCGAATAATTTCTCCGTGGTGGGGCACGGGGGATGATCCCCGCCCCCAGACCCGCGTGATTCGCGACACGTGATTCGCGATGCGGGGCGTGGTACGTTGTCCCCGGTGCCGGCCGTTGACGACGAGTCGTCGCGGGCCGCAGCCGACCCTGAGAACAAGCCGAACCCCATGGAGGCCCGTATGTCGTCACGTGTTCTGTCAACCGAGCAGGCCAAGTCCTCGATCTCGAAGATGCAGTCGATCATCAACGGGGGCTTCGCCGACCAGATCAGCCAGCTGGACGCCGAGGGCCAGACCCTGTCCGACCCCAACGTCTGGGACGGCCCCCACGCCGCCACCTTCCGCGGCGAGATCTGGCCCGCCAAGAGCGCCGCGCTGAAGAAGGCCCAGCAGGAGCTGGAGGACCTGCGCAACCAGCTCCAGTCCATCTCCCAGGACATCTTCACCGCCGGCGGCGGCGCCTGATCGGCCCCGACCGACTCGGATCCACCGGCCCCCGGTCCCGCCCGCCGCAAGGGGCGGCGGGACCGGGGCCGAACGGGGCCCGGCGCCCCGACCCCATCCTTGAACCCCGGCCCGGCGGGCCCGTGCGCTCCCCCGGACCCGGCCCTGAAGCGCACGCGGAAGGACCCCTCATGGCGGTCACCGGAAGCGAGGACGTCGCCTTCGACGTCGCAGCGGCCGAGACCCTGGAGTCGCAGTGCCGCAGCGCGGCCCGCCAGGTGGAGAATCTTCACTCATCGCGAACGGGCTGGGTGGCGACGGCCAAGACCGACTTCTCCGGATACTTCTCCACCGTCTTCTCCGACAACGCCGACATCGAGACCACGGACGCCTCGAACCTGGCCGCCTGCCTGCGCGGCGTGGCCGACGCCGTCCGCTTCCTCATCGACCCAGCCGGAGGACGCCTCGACTTCTCCTACGACGAGGCGGGCCGACCGACCCCGACCGTGGGCACGGACGCGGACGGCGAGGTGGTCCTGCGCTCGCGGGAGTCCTGGAGGGGCGCACCCTGCGCGCCCAGGGCCCGGACGGCGCCGATGAGATCGACGTCGACCGGCTGGGGCGCCCGCTGGCGCACCGGCGCGACGGGCGGACCGTGTCGACCTGGGCCTGGAGCGCTGGGGGCGAGCTGCTTGGGGCGCACCGGCCCCGGGGCCGAGCGGATGAGCGTCGCGCGCGACGAGGACGCGGGCATGGTTCAGCCTGGACGGCACGGCTTTCGGCCGGGTGACGCTGACCCGCGATCGCGCCGGCCGCCAGGGCCTACGATCCGGACACGGCGGCCTTCCTGACTCCCGACCCGCTCACCCACGCGCCCACCGCGCCGTGGACGGCCAACCCGTACTCCTACGCGGCCAACAGCCCGCTGTCATTCTCCGATCCTCTGGGCCTCAAGCCCCTGAGCGACGCCGACCTGCAGGCCTACACCGACGTCCACACCGGCTGGGACCGCGTTGGCCAGTGGATCTCCGACAACAACTACATCATCGGCGGCCACCACCGGGCACACCTCCTACGGCCAAGTGGCCCTCTCCGGGATGCTGGGTATGGCGGGGGAAATGGCCGGTGCCGCACGGGCGGCCCGACTCGGATGGAATGGGCTGAGAGCCACAATGCTGGTCGGTGCGTCTTCCGGAGCGGCTAGCGGGGCCGGGGCATCGGGATACGCCTACATGACGGGTCCGGGCCCCCACACCGTGGAGGGACTCGTCGGCAATGCCCTCGCCGGCGGCCTGGGAGGAGGACTCATGGGCGGGGGCATCTCCGCTATTGGACACGGGCTGGCGCGCGGCATCTCCAAATATCATGGCCGACCCGATAATTCTCTCCGGGCATGGCGGAATCTTGGAGGGAGATACTACGACGTTCACCCTTCCGAAGGGGGTGAGTATTCGTTTCTATACTCCTCTTGGGGCTCGCATGTATGACCCCGAGGCGAATGCAGTAGAGGCCGGGTCTAGACGGTGGCCATTCATTGGTGCGCACTCTCATCCGTACGAGGCCACCGGTCCGGGTGGCACTATTTCTGACCATGTGCTTCATCCTCCGGATTCACGTATTACCATATACGGGCAATCCTGTTACGGCAGTCAGACCCACAAGACTGTCTGCACCAGTAGGCATGTACGAGGTTAGAACTTATGATTGGGCCGCCTGTCGCGCGGTTAAGCCACCGAAAGGCACTTCCTAAGATTTACGCAATCATCATGAATCGCGAGTCAAATAATGAGCAGATAACTGCGTGCCAGACTTTATGCTCCCAAAGAATTATTCCGAATGTATTTCGTATCCACTAAAGTATCGCAAAGGGGCTCTCAGTGTCGTATATTCCTGACGGACAGATCATGGCCGTACCACCAGCAAGATCTTTTCCTGAGCCTAAGCGCTTCCGGTGGCGACGACAGCCCCCTCGGCCTACTTTGGGCGTCAATACGTTCAGGGCTTTCGGCTGGCTGTCGCCGGAGCACGAGTTCCCCGTCGGCAAGGCGGACCCGCGCGATGTGCTCCTCCTGGAGCGCGCAGTGAATAATTCTTACATATGGGTGACGCGCGGGTGGTACTGCTGTCCCTTCGGCCCGCATTGTCCGTACCCCACGACATATAGCGTCGACGGACAAGAGTGGACCCTGGGAGATGCTTCCATCGTGGTCGTCGATGACGAGGGCCTGCCATGGGTGGCGCCGAACCTCGTTCTGCACTACGTCACCGAGCACGGATACGCTCCCGATCTCAAGTTACACGACG
>RBWB01582446.1_pt1 | contig 15174 bp, 16 predicted proteins | sample 2014201 | NCBI WGS metagenome assembly RBWB01 (sample SAMN10133834, study PRJNA383868) | Human oral metagenome, whole genome shotgun sequencing project. | isolation source: supragingival plaque isolated from 88 juvenile twins | host: Homo sapiens | place: Australia
GGCACAGGCTATGGTCTGGGACTACCTATAGCAAAGGAGATTGTGCTTATGCATAGGGGAGAAATAAAGGTATCAAGTAAGGATAAAAAGGTATGTTTTTTAATTAGTTTTCATATATAGATTTATGGTCTGGTTTACATCATATTAGCTGCTATATCTTTGTATTTTGCAGTTTCACTTGATCCTCATAAAATAACAGGTTTATTTTATGGTTTAACCGGTGCCTTAGCCGGTGGAGGTATTATTATAATAATTCGATACTTTTATTGGCAAAAAATAAAGAAAAATATCAAGAGAAAATAGAAGCCGAAGAAATAGAGCAACAAGATGAACTTAAACAAAGGCTTAGAGATAAAGCCGACAGATATACTTACCTTATTGGATTGTTAATTACAATATTATCTATTATCGTGTATTCAGTACTAGGAGCCTTAAACATTATGAATACTAAACATATTTTAATTTATTTAGGAGTATACTTAATCAGCCAAGTTTTATCGGTATTATAGTGTTCAATTATCTCTTAAAAATTACGACTGATATTTTCTTCACACATCAGTATGATAATTTTATATAAATGGTTTAAGAAGATATAATTTACCATTCTAAAAAATTCATAATCACATTGACCATAATTTCTTCTTCCGGTTTTGATTCTGCCAATCGCAAAGTAATGGCTACCAAAGTACTGTCAGAGATTATTTATTCTTCACCTTTAAACAGTAAATTATTTTTATTTAGAAAATATAGGAATATAGTTGCGGCAATTCTTTTACATCCATCAATACTTTTAATCATTTGTCATTAACTGCATAACCTTGAACAATATATGACTAAGCTGATTTAACATTTATACAATGAGAATATTATTAATAGAGGAAGTATAAAGGATTTATACAATCAAACATTTGATGCCTTTTTTATTTTATTGAGAAATACACTTACAGAAAAATATCCAACGACAAAGTTGAAAAGAATTATGAAAAGCATCCATTATGCAAACGGTTTTAGTGATTTGGATTTAAAACAAAGTGCATTCATACTTGATGAAGTTGAACAGTATCTTTATATAAATAAATTTATTAATCATAATAAGTCTGTTGAATATTTTAATAAGCTTATCACATATGATAAATTTGAAATAAATCCGTAAAATATGATTTTTACCATGATAGAGAGCTTACTTTGCAGTAAGCGTAAGTTGTAGTTTTAAAACATTGGTTTTTGAGGGGCTGAAAATGTGTTGATACTAATGTCAGAGACGGTAAATGAAATATTTTGTGCATCTGTGTACAATTTGATGTTGACACGCAACAAAATGATGATATAATATAATTATGTAAAGGCAAGACCGGTACTTTGGAGAAGGGAGTGTTTATATATGGCAAAAGTAGAACGTAAAATTTTCCAGCCAACTATATTAACAGCAATGCTTATTGAAGGTGCGTGTGATAAAGATAGGGGAGGAGCAAATATTAGTGATTTCACTAACAAAGCAATCATTGAATATTACACACCATATACGAGTCCATTACGCAAGGAGACAGAGTTTATTTTTCATAGACTCATAAACGAAGAAGATATTCTCGAAGATGAGCTCAAGGCAACACTTGCTCGTTGCGTTGACATTCTTAAGGATTATCCAATCAGTGATGTAAAACCTCTGGAACAGATTTTTATTCACTTCACTTATAAGCGTGGAAGAAGACTTAGATACGACTACATTCAGATTGTAGATGAACAGCAGGATAGAATTCTTCATCGCTTCAACGATGTTCTTAAAACAGTGGACGAGGATTTCACCTATGGTTCTAGAGAGTTTGGAGAACGTAGTAGATATGCATTTAAGCATTGGGGTGAGCTTTGTAGCTATTCAGAGATTTATACAGCTCTTGCAACAATTATTGAATGTGAAGATATTTATTATCCACTTAGTATATTCAGAACTATCGACTTAATAAAATGGTTAGATAATGCAGTTAGAGATTCTTCTCTTGAAACAGTCAAAACACCATTTGAGACAAATATTTCTCTTTCAGACAGATACTATGGTATCAGCTACGAAGTAAGCGTATATCATACAGACAACGGTTATGAATACCTTTCAGGAGACATAAGTTTTGAACATATGCCGAACAAAATTAGGGAGTATTATCAGAAGTATATGAATATAGGTACTATACATGGTGAAGTTACGGAGAAAGATTTAAATGATCTTATTGCCATCGAAAAAGAAGGAAGATTTTTGTTTCGTAGACTTAACAAAAATCACAAAAGCCAAATGGAGGTAAAATAATGTTTATTAAAAAAATTATATCTATGTTATTTCCTAAACAGAAGCCTAATAAGCGAACAGTACATAATATTAAAAATAATTTTACTTGTAAAGATGTAACACTTGAACGGTACATCAAAGCATTTCTTAACCAAGAAATAGATGCAAAAGAGTGTCTTCAGACTTTCATTGAGTATATGGCTTATGATAATGACAAACATATCAAGGAAAATAAGATTATATTTGAGATGCTTGAGGATTTTTTGCAAGATGCAACATGGAAGACAGAATGGACAATTGATTGTGGTGACTACAATCCTACAAGACCGGAGACTTGGTTAAGATGTATTTATAGCATCTATGGCGACAAGCTCCATTACATCAAACATGCCGAACAGTTTTTGACTGATCTCAACAAAGAAATCACTGCTGATAATGTAGAAGAAACTACATCTCACTGGGGTATGCCTGTAACAGCGGAAGAATATCTTCATAAAGAAGAACTTTCTGAAAAAGAAAAGAATCTGCGTGAGAAGATTGAATCCGGCAAATTTACACCAAAAGAAGTTATTCTCATGGTTAAAGATAACTGGGAAGTATTGTATAATTATAGTACTGCCTATGAAACGATAGAATATTGTATTGCTGCAAGTGAAAATCACATAACACCAGAGTATTTCTCCTCTGCATTTCGTGATTTTGGACGCAAAATGGGGGAAATTTATTGTAAAGTTAAAGAAAGATAAAAGGTAGTATCTGGAAATAGCCATAATAATAGGTTTATTGACTCAAATAAGTTACTACCACAATTAAGTTTTTATATAAAAAAGGTGGTTAACAACAATTACCATTCCGTGATACATATTATAATGTGACTATGTTATAGAGTAGGTTTTTATAACATTTTTAATGGGTCAACAAAAAATTGTTGATGGTTTAGATACTAATATTAAATGGGCTGCTTTTCTATTCACAAAAAATAGTCATTCAGCCCTTTTAATATAGATCATTTCATATACTTCTCAAAACTTTCCAAGCTCATATTTTCTCTTTTAGCTGCTTCTCCTGTAGTTAATATACCCTCTTCACTATTTCTTTTTCATTTTTAGTTAACTGCTTCCACATCCAAATACCAAAAAGTATAGAGCCAATTATCCATGCGTACTCATTTCTATCTGATTTATATGACATGTATATTGATATTAAAAGTACAAAATGAAACTATTGTTAGTATCAACAATATATTCTTTTTATTCATTTTCTATCACTCCTCAAAATAAAATTCACCTTATTCGTTTTCCAATTTTCATTTTCTTACGCCATTCTGGTGCTAATCCATCATCAGACCAATATTCATCCATTTCAATAATCAAATTATCCTCAAGGTAAATAAAACTTACTACATGAAAAGACTCAATATTATCTATCGTAAAAACTCGACAAGCTAAAATAATGGTATCTTCATTTTTTTCAATTTTTTCTATTTCCCCGTTCCAATTCCCTGGATATTCACAGTTTGCCCTTATATACTCATCTAAGGTAAAAAACTCATTTGTACAATGCCATTTTATCATAGCGTTTTGGTTAAAGTATTTTCTGAGTTCTTCCTCATTTTGTGATAAAACTGCCTTAAAAAATCCATCTATATCCATACTAATTCCCTCAGAATCCATTTACTTTATAATCTCATTCATTTTAATTTACAGTCGCTAACTCATCGATTAGAACTCTCGTTTTCATAGTATCTTTTCTTAAGCCGACACTTTCATACAAACTTATTGCAGAAAAATTATTATACAAAACTTCTACTCCAACATTATTAATATTATTTTCTTCAAACCATTTAATATGAAGTTGCAGAAGTTTTTCCAATTCCTACTCTTCTACAATTCTCCTCTACATATAATGTTGCAATCTCATCTAATTTTGTTTCAGTTATTATTGACATACAATAAGCTATAATTTGTTTTTCTTCATTTTCTACAATTGTTATCTTTCTCTTTGTCGATTTATTAAATAAGACTTTCATTCTTTCCTTAAAACTTAGCCCAGCATAGTCACTTGAAAACCATTAGAATTTTCTTTATGAAAAAGTCTATTTTTCTCCCATAAATCTTTTACACAATCAATTTTATCTTCTATCAAGTCTTTATAGGTAAACATTTTCAAACTCCCCTCTATTACTTCATTTGTCTGATAATTATACTTTATTTTGGACTGGTTTTATAGGTCTAACTCATTCCATTTTACATGTGATAGTTGCTTTTCTTGTTCCTGTAACTGCTATCTTAACTTTTTTCTGCTTGTTCAACTTCTTCTCATACTTATAATATTTTATTATATAGGCTCTTTTCTCTTTATTAATAAGTATTAGAAACTTCTGATTTCTATTTTGATATATTTAAGGTCTTACTTTCTCCTAAATGCTCTTTCAAATATTTCTTAGCATTCTCAAATAATCCTGGTAATAAATATTTTTATAAAAATAGAATTAAAAACAGATATAGAATAAAATATATTGATATAGAATAAAATATATTGAGTAAGTGAAAATCAACAAAGCCTGTAAAAATATGGGGGTGGCTTTTTTATGAAGTGTCGACACTGTTTCTCTGATGTCGGCACTTCTTTACTAAGAATTTAGTTCACAATCTTTATTTACTTTTCCCTTTCCTGTTGCCATGATAAAAGCTGCCAATATACAAAAGGCAATACCGGTTATCAAATAAAAAATCTCAAATGTTGTGCTTGTTCCATAGATTTCCAATATTCCCTTATATAAAGAGCCTGCTGTAAGTGTTGCTATTCCACACTTCCATGGTAATGAGGCATTGTCTGAAATTTCTTTTTTAAAAATTAGTTTGTTTAAAAGGCTTGGAATAAAAAGCCCTGCAAAAGGTATTAAAAATGCAAATATCATATAGTTTGAGTAAACACCATGTGAAAAGTACTCATATATCTGTCCGAAGATAAATACAAATACTGAAATACCAAGATAAATGCCCGTTTTTTTCATCAGTTTGTACCTCCTATATATACTATATCGCTGACCGACCTTTCCTGATTTGAATGTCCGTTTGTAGTAGGATTGTTTATAATCTCCCCCTTAAACACCATGGTGGAAGAACCTCCACCGTCCAGATTGTAGGCATCCGCTACACCAAGCTCTTTCATAAAACTTGCAAGCTCATAAAGACTTAGTCCGGCACTCTCACTTGTTCTTCCGTCAGATACCACGAATACATAATGATTGTTTCCAAGATAACCGATAGCAGTTCTTGGGTTGCTTGCCATCGCCATTCCCACTTCATCATTTTCGCCTACCGAAATCTCTCCGTCTTCAAGTAAAACCGGTCCGAATGAAAGTACCTGATATGCTCCGTTTTGCAAAAGCTCTTCTGCACTTGTTTCACCTTCCGAAACAAACTCAAATTCTCCGTTTTGCTTTATAACCAAGGCATCTCTGTCTCCCGAAGTATTGCGATATAAATTTCCGTTTCTTATAACATATCCGCTCTGTCTGGCTCCATAGTAATCTCCATTAATAGCTAAAACCGCATTATTATCCTCAGCCATATTGGAGGTTGTATCTGTGATATTTCTGCCATAGGTATTATTTGCCAATGCTGTTTTCAAAGCCGAAGCATCACTGACTGTTACATCCGCTACATATATATTGCTGTCATACGCTCTATACTGCTTTAATGTAATACTTGTATTGCTGTCGGAATACTCTCCTATAACTGTTCCTCCATCAACTGTTTGTACACCAGTCAATGTATTTGAGGCATTTGTATTTGCAGTACTTCCTGATGTGGCATCAGTATTATTTGCAACCTTTTCTGTACTGCTATTTGTTGTATTCAACTTTTCCTCTATTGCCGCCTCCACACTTTCCTTTATACCGGTTCCGGCTACTACATTTGAAGCCATTACACTTTGCATAGGATGCGGTATAATAAATGTATCTAAAAGTGCATAGGTACTGAATGAAAATAGAAGTACACCATATAACACTCCCAAACCTTTCTTATTTAACTTTTTCATATATTTACTCCATTCTACTATTTATTTTTAAGAAGCTATATAACCATTTTCCGCTACAGTCTTTTTTGAAAAAACCAGATTTTTTTGTACCAAATATGACAGGGTAAATAAAATCACTTCTGTAAGTATCTTTGCAATATAGGCATTTATCTGTAATGTTTCCACGATTCCTCTAAGAATCAATGTGTTCATTATAAATATAAATAATGCAAGTCCAAGGTATGAAATATATTCCTTGGTAATACCTTTCTCATCATTCTTTTTATTATTAAAGACAAATTTTTTATTTATATAAAAGTTAAAATGTAAAGATATAATCCGTGCTATAGCATTTGAAAGTACTATACTTCCTGAAAATAAAAAGCATATCGTGTAAACTAAAAAATCTATACAAAAGGATAGAATAGAACTTGTACAAAACTTGATTATCTGACTGTATATCCTTACTGAATCCTTTATAGTATCAAAATGACTTTCCTCATTGTCATTGATATATATTGTTTCGATAGTATATTCCCTCATCTTTATATCTTTCTTTGCAAATTCGAGCAGCATATTCATTTCATACTCATATCTCTCCCCCTTTATCTTAAGCAGTTCGGGTATTAGACTTTTATGAAATGCTCTCATTCCTGTTTGTGTATCTTCTATATTCACTCCTGTGGAAAAATAGAATACTTTTTTTGTAATATAATTGCCTATTCTTGATCTGATGGGAGAATCCTTTGATTGCTCCCTTGAGCCAAGTATTAAGCTGTCTTCATTTTCCATAGATTTATCAAGTAAATACAGTGCATCCTTTAATGAATGCTGTCCGTCGGCATCCAATGTGATTACCACAAAATCGTCCTCTATTTCATTCAGATAGGAAAGCCCTTGCTTTAATGCCGCTCCCTTTCCCTGATTTATATAAAAATGAATGACCTTGGCTCTGCTGTTCTTTTCTAATTGGGAAAAGAGGGGAAGATATTCTTCCCCTGAACCATCATTCACCACTACTACCTCTATCCCTCTTTTTTCTATGGATTGCACAAAATATATCAAATTTTCATTTGGCTTATATGCCGGTATTAGGGCAAATCTTCTCTTCATTATGACTCCTTTCCGGATTTATCTCCTGTCTTTTGATTACTTTTTTGCTTATTCTTTTTCTTCTTAGAATCGGATTGATTATCACTGTTACTACTGTTTTCATCCTGTGGCTGTTGACCTATTTGCTGTTTATTTCCATCCTGTGGTGGAGTCGGTGGACGATTTTGATCTATATTTCCCCGACCATTCATCTGTGGAGGTTGTCCCATATCTCCACCTTGACCTCTTCCGCCTCCATTTCCATTCATCTTAGGCGGCTGCCCCTGCGGTGGTTGCCCCATTCCACCCTGACCTCTTCCACTTCCATTTCCATTCATCTCAGGCGGCTGCCCAAAGTTTCCACCCTGTGGAGGTTGACCGAAGCTATCTCCCTGCGAGTTGCCTCCTCTTCCTCCCTGTGGCGGCTGACCGTAGTTTCCTCCCTGCGAGTTGCCTCCTCTTCCTCCCTGTGGGGATTGTCCGAAGCCTCCTCCCTGCGAGTTGCCTGCAGTAACGGAACTCTCACTATTTCCTACACTTACCTTATAAGTTTTTCCGCTCTCAAGATCCGCACTGCTGTATAAAACCGCATTATAGCTCTGAGTCTGATCGGATGAAGTGAAAATTTCCTTTCCCGATTCGTCGCTTATCTTTATAGTTTCTCCACCATTAACATTATTATTCAGATAATAAATAATACTTGGCTGGCTTGAATTATTATTAAATCCTTGGAACATACCTGAATTTCCGGTTGCAAGTATACTTCCGCCTGTGATGGTGGCAGTTCCGTCATAGTCAATGGATGCATTTCCTCCGTTTGACGGACCGTCTACCAAAATATTTCCTCCTGAAACATTCAAATCTCCATTGGAGTCTATGCCGTCACCACCCGGAATAATCTTTATATTTCCTCCTGAAATATTTACAGAATAGTTTTGCTGTGAACCGTCCTGTGAATCTCCTGCCGCATTTACACCGTCATCAGTGGAATTTACCAAAATATCTCCACCTTCGATATTTACGGTTATGCCTTCAAGACCTTCATTGGAAGCTGTTATATTTATTTTTCCGTCTTTAACGGTCAATGTATTGTCTGCATGCAGAGCATCATCACCTGCATTTATATTTATTTCTCCATTTTCAAATATTACATCACCCTTTGAATGAAGGGCATCCTCAACAGTTGTAATCTCAAATTTACCGCCCTTTACAACAAGAGTTTTCTTTCCGTTAAGTCCATGATGTGAGGCTGTAATACTGTAATTGCCACCTTCTACATTAAGATTTGATTTACTATGTATAGCATCCTCATATCCGCCCTCCACCACAAGCGTTCCGCTTCCTGAAATATTTATATCGGCTTCACTGTATAAAGCTGCATCATATGCTTTGGAATCATTGGAGCTGTTCTCTGTCTGAGTATTCGCAGCTCTGGTATCACTTATTTTATTATCACTGCCATCAGCCATATTAATATTCAAATTTCCGGTCTTTCCCACAATAGGAGCATCCTTAGAATTTGATATGGCAAAATTATCAAGATTTAAGTTTACCTCTCCATCTGCATTTACGACTATTTGCCCTTCATCCAACTTACCGCTGAGACGATAATTACCTGCCTTATTTATAGTAATAATATTGCCTTCACTGCTTGCACCTTCACCTGTTATAGTAATATTATTATTCTCAACATTTATGGCTGTCTGTGTGCCCTGCACTTTTTGAGTTTTATCATTGTTCACATTTGCACTTACAGTTGCCGCACTTGCATTCTGTGATGCATTGCATGCACCGAGCCCAAGCATAAGCCCCATTCCCATTAAAGAGAATGCTATATTTTTATTTATTGTCTTTCTGTTTTTATCCTTTATCTTCCTTTTCATAAGTACCTCTTTTTTAACTTCATTTTTGAAAGGATGTTTTGTTTTCCCTTCCATGCACTAAGGATACCCGAGTAAGCTGAAATGAAGCTGAAAAAAACTCTCTTATTTGTGAAGATAATGTGAAAAAATTTCTACTGCATTTATTTATGGATTATCTAACCGGATTAATAATAAGAAAACAGACTGTCTTTATGATAATAGTTGATATATTTAAGAATAAATAATGGAATCACAGATAAATATTTATTATACTATAGATACAAAGCATAAAGTAAGGAGGTCTAAATGAGAAAAGTATTAAGATTTTTAATGATAGGTACAATATGTTGTTTGATATTTATTTTAAGTTCCTGTAGAAAATCAGATACGAATGAGACAGGTTTTAAAAACGGTGAGATTGAACAGCCTCAAATAATGTACAATCAGCAGATTTACTGTTACTATGCAACCGGATTTGATGATACCCTGCCACAAAACTACTCAAAAGTTGGCGAAGTAAAAGCCGTAGACAACCGTCAAAAGCCTGATGAAGATTTTAAAGCTTGCAGGCTTGAAATCGGGCAGGCTGTTTATGCGGATACAGGGCAGGATATCATAGATACCGTTTATGTGCAGTATAGTGAAGGATATGCAAAGTTTGACCTTAATTAAACCATGCCACCGCTCTTATCGGTGAACCGTCACAGTTTTCTATTTTTAAAGGAAAACAGCCAAACCAAAACAACTCATCTCCACACTGCTCCAGATTGGTAAGATTTTCTATATTTATAATATCGCAGTTTTCAAAAAGCTTTTTATGGCGGGTGAGATTCTCATCCGCTATAGGATCAAGCCCTATAACATCAAAACCTATCCCCTTATAATTTCCCTTTAAAATATAATCCATCACTTCATCATCAATGCAGGGATAATCTCCAAAATACTCATCACTCTCCCATATCTTATCCCAGCCCAGGTTAAACAGTAAGAAGTCGGCAATATCGGTTTTTTCTCCATAGACCTTCAAATTCTCCATAGTGATTGACTCACCTTCCTTTAACATTCTACAGTCTATTACAAGAGCCTTACCGATAAATTGATCTATAGGAAATTCATCCAAAGTCTTTTTTCCCTCATAAATATGTGCCGGCGGATCCACATGTGTACCCGTATGAGTATAAATTTGAAGAAATGTCTCTTTAAATCCGTCTTTTTCATAGGTATTTGCGGGCGTAAGCTTAGGTTTATCAGTGCCCGGATATACAGGCATTTTTTCATTTATTATATGAGTTAAATCTATTACTTTCATATTTTATCCCTATTTTATATTTATCTGACAGCTTCTTAAGGTTTCCAGCGCAGCTTCATGTTTTTTAGGTGTAACACCTGCACAACAGCTTGAATCAACAAAAATCCTTGTTTCCGGTAAAAATGCCTTTAATAAAAGTGCGTTTGAAACCACACATATATCCGTACAAAGTCCCACCATCTCTATCTCAATATCCTCAGCCTTTGATAGTTCAAGCATTTTATTTGCCAGATTAAGGCTTCCAAATCCGGGCTTTTTAAAGATATTTCCGGAATATATAAGCTCGGCTATACAAGGATAAAGCTCCCATCCGGATGTATTTTCTATACAATGTTTTACAGGAAGATTCTTTCCTTCCTGACTTTCTAAATAGTTTTCCTTATGCGTATCCATAGTTGCAAACACATCTTCCTTAGGATATTCCAAAATCTTTTTCCTTACAGCCTCTACAATAGATACCGCTTCATCAGTTCCCAAACTTCCGTCAATAAAATCCTTTTGCATATCTATTACAATCAATATCTTTCTCATATAGCCTCCATACTGTACAGATTATCTGTAAATTTTAAGCTTGCAGCAGTTATACACCGCAATGAGGGGCAAAATCCCCTTTGCCCCTCATTATATATGAAAATAAAATAATTTTAAATAAAATTTTATCCTACAAAAAGTATACCTTCAAAAAGTTCTTCAATATCCACACCATCCACAGTGCCCATCCATTCATTATCCCCAAAATCAACACTGATCCTGTAACAGTCACCATCATAGTCTAAAAGAGTATAGTCCTTAAGTGAGAAGTATTTATTGTCCATCCCATCCCATTCTTTATCTTCCACATATTTCTTATCGATAATTCTTACATCCATATATTCTTTTGCATCACTTTTTATAAAAAGAATATATGATTCTGCCGGTATTATAGCATCTCCCTTTATATTTCCGTCGGTATCCACTTCCTTACAGGAAATATCCGACTTTGTGCGTAAAACGACTCTATCTGTAATCTTATATGCATCATCCTTTTCTCTCGGATATCCGTTCTTACCTATTGACCATTCTCTTTCACCGGTTACAGTACTTAACAAATCAAAAGTCGTTTCCATAATAAATGAATCCGGATCTGTAAGAGTTTCCTCCAATATCTTATAGCTCCCACCATCCTCTTCATTTTCCTTATATAGTGAATTCCTTGATAAGCTTAACAACCGGTATTCTTTTTCATTTTTATTAAGTGTATCAAGATCTATTTTATAAAGTACGTTTATATCACCTTCTTCAGCCATAAAATGATACATATAATATTTTCCGTCTTTTTTTACAATATATGATTCTGAACCAAAACCTTCAAACTCCAGCGTATCAACCCCTCTTACCACTACAGAGCCCACTGTGTATTTTTCACCCGTTTCCTCCGGCTCTTCATAAGTATTATTTACATAGACCATATCTCTTTCACCGTCATTATCAACATCCAGACGCAATGTCATATCACTGTGTAAAATCGGGAATACATAATCTTTTTCCTTACTGATGTATTTGGGTTCAAATATATCTTTGGCATCATCAAAATATACCGTAATCATCTGTGTCCCCTCTTCATAGTTTCCAAGAGTATATGTATCAAAATATAATGTAACTCCCTCGGCATTGGCAGTCCATGTCAAACCTGTAAAATCACCCTGATTAAAATCGTTTAAATATGTGGAAGGCTTCGTGATTTCAAGCTCCTTATAATCTTTTTCCGACATTTCATCCAGCAGATTTAAAAATGCTTCTCTATCTTTTACTATATCTTTAAGCTCTATTTGTTCACCTGTTTTTGTGTCAAAATTATAGGATGTTCTTGTTTCAATCGGATGTCTGATTCCCTGCTCCTCTATTTCATAATTAAGTATACTGACTATATCCTCATCCGCCCTCATTACATAACTCTTTGTTTCAATATATCTTGTCGTAGCGGGGTACTCGCTGTCTTTATCATTTTGACTGTACTCTTCCAGTTCCTCCTTTATCTCCTTAAACCTGATATCCACCATATCATTATATTCATTAAGGGCATTTCTTAGAGCTTCAAATTCTTTATCCTCTTCCCTCAGCTTAAAATGTACGCTGCTCATTGTATATAAATATCTGTAGTTTTCCATATCAAAATTCCCGTCATGAACTTCTTCCAAAATTATATGGGGCTTTTTTGATACGGTATTTTCCTTTTTCTTAGAGCCGACTTCCTTTTTATTTTCTTTTTTATCATCCGTACTTTCTGTCTGCTCTTTGCTTTCCTTTATTACTTCCTCCTCTTTCTTACAGGACGCAGATACAAATATCATTAAAATCATCAATACTGTAAGCCAAAAATATTTTTTGTTTTTAAATACCATAAAATCTCCTTAAAATTAAATCCTTATCCTGCAAATAAAATACCTTCAAAAATTTCATTTATATCCACACCGTCTATTGTATATGAAATCTCATCTCCCTCGCTGTCCAATGTGATTCTGTAACAATTTCCATCATAGTCAGGCAAATTTTCATCCTTCAGTGTAAAATGGCGCTCAACATCAGACCACTCTGAAACTTCCACATCATCCTTGTCTACAACCCGCACATCCACATAGCTTTCATTATCACTGTACACAAACAGCAAATATGAATCCTCAGGTATAGAGGCAGACTTTTTTTCTTTTCCGTCTTTATCAACTTCCTCACAGTCAACTTCCCTTAATGTACGAATTACATAGGGCATATTGACCTTTGCTCTTTCAGTTTTTGCCATCGGTATGCCCTCATCTCCTACATACCATTCTCTTTCAGTCATAATTGTACCTAATATATAGCCCACTTCATCAGCCATAAATGTATCGGTATCTGTAAATGTCTCTTCTATGTATGTATAAATTTCCACATTATCTTCAGCCTCAAAACTGTGATCCCTGCTTAAAAGAGACAAATAACTGAATTTATCATCATCCTTTTTCAAATCGGAAAGATTAAGACTTGTGAGAATAGAAACTTCCGCTTCGCCCCCAAATACATATATATAGTAATTACCTGATTTTTTGACTATATAAGCACTTCCTTCAGAGCCTTCAAAGCTCTTACTCTCATCGCCGACAAATACCTCCAGACCGGTAGTATATATATCTAGACTTTCTTTATCCTGTTCATATTTATTTTCCACATATACGGATTCTCTCTCCCCGTCACCGTCTATATCAATATGCAAGGTCATATTGTCTGCAAGAATCGGAAAAACATAGTCTTTTTCTTTATTGATATATTTTGATTCAAACAAATCATCATCCTCATCAAAACATACAGTAATAACCTGAGGTCCGTCAGTAAAGCTTCCCAGTGTTCCTGTATCAAAATACACTGTAACTCCCTCCGGACTTACTGTCCAAACCAGGTCTTTATAATCATTTTCCTTAAGCCCCTTTACATACTCTGAGGGCTTTGTAATATTGGACTCCTGATAATCCTTTTTTGCCAAGGCATCCACCAATTCAAAAAAGCTCTCATCATCCTTTACCACATCCAAAAAAGATAAGATTTTTCCTGTACGGGTATCAAAATTGCAGGATTCACGGGAATACATAGTTTTTGCACCGGTATAATTGTACTCTTCATAGTTTAATATACTTACAATGCTCTCATCAGATCTCATTATATAGGTATTTACAATATCTTTGAGTATAGACGAATTAAATCCGTCCTTCCTGTTTTCAATTTCCTGCTTACCGAAAAAATCCATATCTTCTTTCATTCCGGCATACTTTTCTTCCATTTTTTCATTATACTCTTCTATTGCCTTTCTGAGAGAATCAAAGCCCTCCTCCTCTTTTAAGCTGATTTTTATGCTTCTTAAGTTGTATAAATATTCACCCTCATACGAATCATAGGCATGCTCATTCATCTTGTTTAGAAGAATATGCGGCTTTTTTGAGTTTTTTTCTTGTTTCTCTTTTTTTACCTTACTCTCCTTAACAGCTTTAGATTCTTTTGTTTCCTGAATTTCCTCTGTCTCTGCTTCCTTCTTTTTTTCCTCATTTTTTTTACAACCCGCAGACATCAAAACAGCAATTACCAATATCAACCATATAAGATTTCTTTTATACTTCATATTCCCTCCTTAAAATCTTTTTTATAAAATAGATTTTATACTCTATACAAATAAAAAGCCCCCTATAAATCTTCTTATTTATAGGGGAATCTGCATCCAAAACATAAACTATTCAGTGGATAGTGAATAAATGTTTGTTATTCAATTGATACCATCCGGCAATTCTACACCAAAATACCGCTCTTAGTCTAAAATTTTTCCGAAATCTTTTTATACTGCCTACTTTATAAATTTTTTTCATTCTCCATTAAAGCACAGTATCTGAGCATCATCTTCATGGAACTTACAGATAATTTAGCATAAATATTTTGATTATGATATCTTAATGTACTCTCTTTTATCTTAGCAATATCAAGGATTTCCTGCACACTGTATCCTTCTCTATGCAAATCAAATATTTTTCTCTCTGTCTTTGTAAGTTCATCTATACCTTTAATAAATTGTTTAAAGCTTTCAGGATCTATCTCCTTTTTTCTGTCATATTCAA
>RBWB01582448.1_pt1 | contig 15169 bp, 32 predicted proteins | sample 2014201 | NCBI WGS metagenome assembly RBWB01 (sample SAMN10133834, study PRJNA383868) | Human oral metagenome, whole genome shotgun sequencing project. | isolation source: supragingival plaque isolated from 88 juvenile twins | host: Homo sapiens | place: Australia
CACCCGAGAGCACATTCTTACATTATAATGACCCGTATATATTAATGAAATATATCACGAATGGTCAAAGTGGTGAAGGTATTCAAACCGCTCAGTACCAAAAAGAAATGGCCAAGGCAATTGACGAACACAAGAACGATAATGACATCAACTGGAAGACACTGTATAAATATCTAGATGAGCGTCGTAAGCACGGTTTCCTCAGGTCTCACCAAAAAGTGTGTGACGAGGTTTTTGAACAATTTGAAGGCGAATTGAATAACAATGCATTCTGTTTATACTAGAAAGGGAAAAACAATGGACTGGTCACAACTAGATAACACAGAAATACTAGCGCATAGGCGTAAAAAATATTTCGGATACAAAGGACACCCGTATTTAAAAAAGTTATCCGAAGAGCAATATCAAGGATTACGAGAGAATCATTTCTTTATTGTGCTATTAGGTGGCAATCGCAACATAACAGGTGATGAATTAAATGACTATTTAGATGACTTAGTTCGAAAAAATGTACATAATCCAACCATTAATTGGAAAAAAATTGAGAAATATTATGTTGCACGATACATAGAAGAAACATCACGCAAAATTCCGGTTACAACACGTTTCGACCCAATATTGGAACGCAAGAAATGTTTAGTTGAGTCAAGAGTCGAAGATATTAGGCAAGTATTATATGTTATACATAAATATAAAGACTTAATTCAAAATGATACATTCTGTTTGTATTAGAAAGAGGTGAAAAATGGAAGGGTTTACTGAAATTCGCGTCCAACAACGTGAGAAATATTTTGGACACAAAACACATAAAAATTTATCAAAATTAACAGATTTTAATTTCAAAGAAAGACGAGATAATTATTTCATTATTGACATTCTTGGAGGTTCATCTCAATATGTGGAAGAAGATGAACTGGATACATATCTTGATGAATTGATACAAGAAAAACTACAAGACAAAACAATTGATTGGGAAACAATCAATTCGTATTATCAAGAACGATTGGAATATATAAATTCACAAAGTAGCGAAAATGAAACTCTACATCAACGACGAAGCATGGATATCCTACAAGTGGTGGTATTATTAGCCACATATAGAGACCAAATGAGAGACAACCCAACAGACAATTTTTGTTTGTATTAGAAAGGGAAAAATATGACACATAAATTACAATATGGTGATAAAGTTATCGCCAATGGACAAGAAGCTATAGTCCAAGTTGCCAGAGGTGGAATCATCAGACTAGATATTGATGATGGGGCACGCATATGGCATCCCAAAGATTTAGAACTTGTTAACTCAAACATGAGAGAACTCAAAGTTGGTGATGAAGTTATTGTACAAGAACCTACGAATTTGCAAAAGAAATACTATCCGGGAGGATGGAATGAGTCTGATAGCATACGAATGACAACATGAGTCAATGCGTAGGTAAAAAATTTATCATCGAGTCAATTATGGATGATGGAATACGATTAGTTGGTAGTCGATGGTATTGGAACGAATGTAATATACAAAAAACACAAGATATAGAAACATTCTGTCTATATTAGAGAAAGGGAAAAACATGAAAAAATTTTATTCCGGTGATGTCGTAAAACTCCATGGAAGAGAAGCCGTTGTCCAGTGTGCATCCGATTATATTGCATATTTGGATATTGACAATGGTAAACGCGCATGGAATCATAAAGACTTAGAACTGGTCAAAAGTAGCCATCGTGAATTTAATGTTGGTGATGAAGTTATCATTCTAGAACCAAATCAAATCCAAAAAGTAAACTATCCATTCTCGTGGAACATGACTGAAGGACAGAATGGTATGGTATGGACTATTGGATTGGCAAAACCGTAACAATTAGACACATCAAACCAGATGGAGTTATCAAAGTTAATGAGAATCGATGGTCATGGGACGAATGTAACCTTATACATGCACATGAATTAGATACATTTTGTTTATACTAATTACGAGAACCTCTACAGGTTCTCTTCTTTGGGGTTTCACCCCATACCCCAACCGTCACAAAAGATATGAGGTGAAACAATGATAAAATTAGAAAATTTTGAAGAAGCAATTAAAGCAGGAAAAATTAAAAACTATAAACCATATTTGAAATCACACCTAGCCTATAGAGTTGCAATGGCAGAACTTGGAGTTGGTGTGAAAGAATTAGTTGAATTGAATGACTCTTATGTCAATAAATTATTAGTACAAAATAATCATGCACAAGAATATTGGGACGAGTGGTTGAAAAAAGGCAGTGAACAAGTCAAATTGGAACTGATTGACAAAGAATATAAACTAGACCAATTGGTACAGCATTCAACCTTATATGTCCGATACTGCTTGATTGACCAACATCCCCAGTTCATCCCTCAGATTATTACTCAATCTAAAGATGACTATCAAATGATATTTAACAAATTGCAATCAAAGAAAACACCTGATATCGAACATTTAGCATTGATTTTGGATTATTATGATATGTTTGGTGACAAACGCACAAAACTCGAATATGAAGCATATAAAATAAAATATGTGGGATTGCAAACAACACCAAATATCATTGCGAGAACAATGGATACTGTTGATTTGTTTTTGACAAATAATCCTCTTTGGTCACGTGATTATTCAGTGGATGAAATTCAAGATATTATTGTAGCATATAAGAAGGCAACACGTGATAACAACGATACAATAAATCGTGAAGACGTTAAACAAATATTAGCTGAACACAAACATTAAACAGAAAGGGTAGAAAATGACTCAAATATTCAGAACAGGTGACCTTGTCACAATAGGTAGATTTCGAACAAATCATAACTACGCAAACGATGATTATGTCGGTAAAACTGCAACTATTACCGTTGTTAATGAAGAATATGTAAGATTAGATATCGATGAAGGTCTTGATAGCTGGGAATCCAAATATTTAACATTAGAACAACGAAAAAACCCATTGTTAAAAGTGGGTGACAGAGTTTTGGTTACAGAACCTACGGAGATACAGAAACGCAAATATCCAGCCTGTTGGACAGATTCGATGGATAACTATATCGGTCAAGTTTGTACTGTTTCGAAAGTCGTTTATGATGGCGTATATGTAAAACTTGAAGAAAACACATGGACATGGTCTGAATGTAATCTAGTACCCGACAAAAGTCACATAGAAGAATTTTGTTTATATTAGAGGTGAAAAATGAGCAAATTTAAATTAGCAAACATAATGGCAATATCTGACGATATACCTTTACAAGAACGAGCCCAATTACGTTACGAATATTTCGACAGAGAAGGATATCGCAAATTATCAGACCTACTATCCGATTATTCATACGTAGAAAAACGTGACGGATATATGTTGGCGGATTATATCACCAATAAACCTAATGCAGATTTATTAGACGGACGTATGATTCGTGAGCACAAAAACGACCCAGATATCGATTGGAATGCTATCTATGATTACATGGATGAGCGCCGAAAAGCTGATAATTGGCTTCAGTGTGACCAAGAATATTGTGATAAACTATTAGCGGGTTTTGAGCATGAATTACGTAACAAAAACACATTTTGTTTGTATTAACAAATAGAAAGAAGGTAAAAGATGACATTCGATACCAGAAAAATTTATGACATCACATCAAATGATTCCCTACAAGAACGAGCCGTTTTACGTGCAAAATATTTTGAAAAAGAAGGCTATCGTAAATTATCAGATATATTACCCGACTACCCATATGTAAATAATCGAGATAACTACATGTTGGCTCGATACATTACGGGGAGAGAAAGCACGGGAGACCTATACACCGAACAAATAGATAGACATAAAGAAGACACAGACATCAATTGGGATGCTATTTATGATTATCTTGATGAACGTAGAACATACGATAACTGGATATCGGGTGACCAAGAGCGATGTGATAGAATTTTGAAACAATTTGAATCTGAATTACGCAATCAAGGTTCATTTTGTTTATATTAGAAAGGGGGAAACAATGACAAAATATCCAGATTTTATTGAGAACGAAGTGGATAGCGAATTTTGTGAGCGAGGTAAATTAAGATGGGATTATTTCGAACAAGATGGCTATCGCTCTCTAAAGAACGTATTATCCACTAGAACGGATACTCCCTTTAAATCATCAGAAGAAATATTCTTGTATTATTCAGACCTTTATATATTGATAAATTATATCACGAATGGTAGATATAACTCTCACCGTACACAACGTTGTGAACATGAAGACCTATTAACTGAAGCTATAACAGAAAACAAAAATAATAGCGAAATTAACTGGTCAGCTATCTATGCCTATCTTGATGAACGCAAAAAACAAACATATCTTAAAACAGGTCAAGAAATAATCAAAAGAGTATTCAACCAATTCGAAGATGAACTGAGAACAGAAGAGGCGTTTTGCTTGTATTAGAAAGGTGAACTATGACAACCTATCCAGACTTTATTGAGAAAGCCGTTGAAAGCTATTTTCGTGAAAGAGGTAAATTGCGATGGGACTGCTTTGAGCAAGAAGGATATCGCTCTCTGATGTGTGTTTTAGACAACACAACACGTAATCCCTGCAACTCACTCGAAGAAACATTTATGTATTATACTGACATCTATATTTTGCTTAAGTATATCACAAATGGTCAATATGATTTTAATGTAATCGAACCAGAAGAACACCACGACCGAATCATCGAAGCCATTAATGAAAATAAGAATAATAGTGAACTTAACTGGTCAGCAATTTATGATTATATAAACGATAGACGAATCAACAATGAAAGAGACTATACAAGCGCTCAACGAATATTGTATAAGGTGTTCAAACAATTCGAAGATGAACTGATAAATAAAAATACATTTTGTTTGTATTAGAAAGGGGGAAAAACAATGACGCAATATCCAGAATTTATTACAAGAGAAATAGATGATGAATGTCGTGAACTTGGCCAATTACGATGGAGACATTTAGAAAAAGACGGATATCGTTCCCTATATAGTGTATTGGCTGAAAAATCAAAAAATAATCCATACACCAATATTAGAGAACAATACATGTATTATATTGATATCTATATTTTACTCAATTACATCACAAATAGTCAAGTTGATACAACAAAATCACAAATCAACGAATTCGGTGACCTATTGAAAGATGCAATTATAGAGAATAAAAATAATAGCTATATTGACTGGGTATCTATCTATGAATATATAAATGAGCGCCAAAACCCGAAATATCTACAGGCAAATAAATATGACCAGTTATGCTATCAAGTGTTTAAACAATTCGAGGATGAACTTAAAAATCAAGATACATTTTGTTTGTACTAGAAAGGAGAAAACAATGACAACATATCCAACGTTTGTACAGAACCAAAGCGACCGCGCATTACAAAAAAGAGCCGAACTCAGATGGAAATTTTTCGAAGAAGAAGGATATAGAAAATTATCAGATGTGTTTGGACTAAACAATGCCGGTAAAGATAATTATATCAGAAAACGTGATGAATATATGTTAGCTTATTATATTCAAAATGTAAATCCAGAACATGGTTCAGTAAATGGTGAAAACTTAGAATATTATGTATCACAATTATTAGACCAAGATATTACCAAAACCGATATCAATATCAATGCAATATACAATTACCTAGACGAACGTCGTAAATATAATGATTGGATTAGTTCCGAAGAGAAATTTTGCACTCATGTATTTTCAAAATTTGAAAAAGAATTGAGAAACCGCGACACATTTTGTTTGTATTAGAAGGGGGACAGATGATAGTTGATGTGACAGAACGAACCGAAAAACGAAAGCAATTCTTCGGTTGGGAAGAACACCCTCATTTATCCAAACTTTCAGAATTGTACTATAAAGAACGACGGGATAATTACTTCATCATCGACCTACTAGGTGGCGATATAACATATGAAGAAACAGTAGCATATATGTCGTCGTATATTGACAAATTAGTCAGAGAAAATTTAAACAATTCCAGCATAGATTGGGAAAATATTTATAAGTATTATCAAGAACGATATCAAGAAGAAATAAGCACACGCATACCGGTAACACCCGAATCACCATACATACAAATGATGGTGCGTCGACGAATAGAAGACATCAGTCAAGTTCTTGTTATACTCGAGAAGTATAAAGACCAGTTCAACGAAAGCACCTTCTGTCTCTATTAGAAAGGATAAAGATGAGTGATATATTTTACGAAGAAATGATGGACTATTCGCGAGGATTAGCATGTATCGATAACCGCGTTATACATCAAGGTAATAGACGATGGAAATATTTTGAACAAGATGGATATCGAAAATTATCAGACATATTACAGATTGAGAATTATTCAACATTTATAGATATTTATATGTTAGCTCATTATATTACAGGTATGATACCTGACGAATATGATGAGGATGAAATTGCTAACATAGATGATATCTATGAATTTGTCAGTGATTTGATTAGATACGATGAATCCACAGACATCAATTGGGAAAACGTCATCGCATATGTGAATGAGCAAAAAGAAGCAACTAACGAACAAGATGATGAATACGAAGGTATTGAACGAATATATAAGAGTCTGGAACCAATCAAAGACGAATTATTGAAACGCAACGATGCATTTTGTTTGTATTAGAAGGGAGAAGTATGATTGAAAATACAACCTTTTATGATGACGTAATGTCTCACACATATGAATCGATACAAAATCGTAATCTTCTCCGTTTCAAACATTTAGAAACAGACGGTTGGAGAAAGTTGTCAGATATTTTAAATGTTCGTGAATATACATATGGTGGAGACGTATATATGTTGAATTCATATTTGAATAATCAGCCGGGAACCAATGATATGGCAACACTAAAACCATTGATAGAAGAAAATATTCGCAATCCCAAAATTAATTGGTCAGCTATATTTAACTATTTAGAAGATAGATTGCAAACGGAACAAGACTGGGGATATTGTTACACCCTCAAAGACATTCTCGAAATACTAAACCAATATAAAGACCAAATACCAAACGAACATAGTAGTTTCGTGTTGTATTAGAAAGGATAGCAAAAATGGCGTTTTATGAAGACATATTGGCTTATTGGACCGACAAAGACGGACAAACTCGGGCAAAACAACGATGGAAGCACTTAGAACCAGATGGTTATCGTCAATTATCTGAAGCTCTAGGGCCATATGAGTATTCATGTTGGACGGAAATTTATATGCTTATCAGTTATTTGCACAATGACAAAGCCCATGACGGGGGTGATTTGACCGCAAGATTAAGAAGAGAAATCGACGAAAACAAGAACAATCCAGATATCAATTGGAAAAACATTTTTGATTATTTTGATGAACGAATTAATACTGAAACAGCCTATAAACACGAAGTATTAGAAGTTATGAAAGTTTTGGAACCATATCGTGATGAACTCACTGAATACCAGGATTCATTTGTCTTGTATTGACATAGAAAGGGGAAAAAAGCAATGTTAAGGTATGACCAAATGATGACCTACTATGCAGATGATGAAGAATTCCACAAGAGAGCTCAAACAAGGTGGAAATATTTCGAGCGAGATGGTTACCGAAAATTATCAGACATATTAGCCGTGGCTGATTATGCAGATAAAGTGGAAAAATTCGCACTCTATTATTATTTGACAAACGAATCAATATCACCTTATGCTATAACTCCAGCACTAATCAAGGCAATTGAAGATAACATCGATAATCCTGAGATAGATTGGAATGCGATTTATCAATATTTTGATGAGCGAAAACAAGAAGCCACTACACTAGGTTGCAACTTATTTGAAGAAGTTGTGGACGCCTTGGAAATCATAGAGCCATATCGTGACCAGCTAACTGGAAATAATTTTGTCTTGTATTAGAAACAGAAAGGGGACATAATGGCAACAGTATACGAACAAATCATTAGACATTGTGAACACGACGAAGAGTTTATCAAACGTGCACGAACCCGATGGACATACTTCGAGAAAGATGGCTATCGAAAACTATCAAAAATTTTAAGTGTCTATGAATATCATGATATTAGAGAAGATTACACACTCTATTATTATTTAAAAAACAAAAACGAATGGACGAAAAATATCCGTTCCGCGTTAAAAGACGAAATTGAAAAAAATAGATATAATCATGAAATCGATTGGAACACTATTTTTGATTATTTCGATAAACGAAAAACAGAAGCTAAAAATACAAAATATAATTTGTACGATGAAGCAGAAAGCGTATTAAAAATCTTAGAGCCCTATCGCGAAGAACTCGTAGGTCAAAATAACTTTGTCTTATATTAATAGAGCCTTTGTATACACAAAGGCCAAGGAATGGGGCAACGCCCCAAACCCCAATTTCTATTTGATTTATATCACACGCGGAGGTGAAATATGGAACTAACAACGTTAATCGAACTATTGGCTACCATTGGGTTAGAACCAGATAACGAAGACTTGATGTACCTTGATTATGAGGGTGGACATGGCGTTGTAACATTTACAGATGAAAACGGTGTGGATTATCTATTCAAAATCACTGACAATCACTATGATATGAATGCGGCTGGACACAATATCCAAATCAACTATCACAAACAACTTATCATTGACAAATCCCCATTTGTTTCATTTGAAAGTGATTTTGGAAATACAATTAACATCACAGCAAACATTATCTCCCTTACAGCTGATGATATGTTAGCTAAATTACAACAAGCAAAAGATTCATTTGCAAATCTCCATTTTAAATAAGAAAGGTTAAATTATGCATAATTTACTAAGTGAAATGACGAAAGTACCAGCATCTATTCGTTATTTTTTATTATTGATTACTTTACTTATTGGTTTATTTGGTTATTTGATTAGTCGGCATGAGAAAAATCACCCATACAGACAAAATCCGTATGTAATTCCGTTAGCCACTTTACTTGGAACCGCACTTCTAACAATTGTCATTACATCTATTCGTGAAGGATATGTGCGCAACAATACTCAAAACTACGCAGTTGTCACAAAAGAAAGTAATCACATTACTATTCATAGTGAGAGTATTTTCATCGAAGATAAAACATTACCAATTAAACGACAAGTTGATGATATCAACATTGTTGAATATGATGGCAATGATTATGTCGTGTATAACAATGAATTAAGCACAAAATAAGCCTTTGTATACACAAAGGCCAAGGAATGGGGGCTATGCCCCAAACCCCAATTTTTATTTGAAAAGAGATTTGAAAAGAGGTCACACTATGGAACTAAAAGAATTTAAAGAACGGTCAACAAGCGATATTGTCGTTTATGTTCGAAATGATGAAGATTGGGACGTATATTCAACTTATAACCACGAAACATACAAACAAGTTAATGATAGTGAAATTGACAAATATCACGACGCACAAATCGATTTTTTCCAAGTCGGTTGTGAAGAACCAGAGTTTGACGATGACGCACCGGGCGACCCAATTGACAAGATGATACCAGGCAACCCAATTGACCTAATAAATGTGTATTTGAAATAAGCCTTTGTATACACAAAGGCCAAGGAATGGGGCTATGCCCCAAACCCCAATTTTTATTTGAAAAATCATAAAGTGAGGTATCAACATGACACTTAAAGAATTCAAAGAACTTGTAAACAACTCATATGAGGTTTATACTCCAACAGATGACACCGACTATGATGTCTACGCACTTCGTACAAACGAAACTTATAAGATTGTTGAAAAGTTAGAAGAAGATGCCTATCTTGACAACGAAATTGTATATTTCGAAGCGGATACGACAGCTGATGATGATTGCATCATTTTCGTATACATGAAATAAGACAATAAGCCTTTGTATACACAAAGGCCAAGGAATGGGGCTATGCCCCAAACCCCAATTTTTACTTGAAAATTTGAAATTATAAATAGAAGAGGTATCAAACATGGATAACAATACAACAGCAATTCGTAAACTCAAATTCCACCTAACTGGTCGCAACAAACAAGTTGTACCATGTTTGGTAGGTGAAACTGGTATCGGTAAAACAACAATTGTAAACAAAGTGGCTCGCGACTTGGGAGCTGAAATCGTTTACTTTAACATGTCACAACAAAATGAAGGTGACAATGCACTACCAGTGCCGTTCCAAAATGACTTCTTTACAAACGTCCAATACGCATTGAACCACAAATTCCAAGAAATCATTGACAACCCCGACAAATTGTATATCGTTATGTGTGACGAAATCGCACGTGGACGACTAGGGGTTATCTCAGAGTGGATGACAGTCCTTACTGAACGCCAAATCCAAGGCCATAAATTGGGTGACAATGTACGCTTTGTGGCAGCTATGAACCCATCAACAAGCATGAAGGGTTATGAAAACACTGAGTATGTTGCAACCGCAATGGACCCTGCTCACGTGACTCGTTTCAACTTCATCTACATGGCACCAGACCGTAATGACTGGTTGGAATGGGCAGTGTCAAGCGACATCCATCCTTACGTAATTGATTTCTTATCAGACAACAAGAATATCAACTTCTTCTATGGTCACGCCCAAAATGATGTGCGTATGCGTACACCCAAAGGTTGGGAACACCTTTCTGACATGTTGAAAGACTTGGAAGAACAAGGATTGTTCAACGACCGTGCATTTACTGCAGGTATCATCAGTGACCAAATTGGTGAAGACGCTGGACCGCTCTTTGCAAAAATGATGTGGGAGAAAATGGAAACTATCCAATTGGACGATATCCTTGGTAAACCACTTGACAAAGAGCTTGTAAAACGTTTTGACTCATTCGATTTGACTAAGCAAATGTTGACAATCAATGGTTGGATGGAAGCACTCAAAGAAATCAATCCTAAAGATTTCACATACCAAGATGTTGAGAATATCTCACAATACTGGAACATCCTTAAGTCTGATGACTCTAAAGTGAAGATTGCTCACCAAATCACACGTGATTTCTTGAAAATCAAGAATGGTGAAATCGATAAAGATTCCATTGCAAGCAAGTTTTACGATGAAAATCGTAAAGAATCTAAACTCTTCGTTGATTTCATGTCACGAATGAGCAAATTGGCAGATAAAACCGCATAAAAGCCCATTCATTTGGGCTTTCTTTTTTTGGGAGACGACAAATGCAAAAATTTCACAACATGACAATGACAGACACTCATGTCTATTTCTGGCGTAACAACACGCCATTTTCTAATTTCTATCGCAAACCATTTCTTTATAAAGGACATAAACTATTGTTCTCAGAACAGGCATTTATGATTGAAAAAGCGTTGCAATTTGACCCAAGTAAAGTGGACCTTATCGCATCTGTGAAACACCCACAAGACGCAAAATCAATTGGACGTGAAATTCGCAACTATAATGACCGTATCTGGTCAGCTAAGCGATATCATGCTATGGTACAAGCGCTTGAAGCTAAATTTGCAGACCCAGAACTCCGTAAAATCTTGCTCGAAACTGGTGACCGTATTATCGTTGAGGCATCACCATACGACCGAATCTGGGGTGTGGGACTTAGTGAAAACGATGATGACCTATACGCCGGTAACTGGAAGGGTCAAAACCTTCTAGGTAAAGCACTGATGGAAGTGCGCGATAAACTGAAATAAACGATTTAATTCTAACCCAATTCATCTGGGTCCTCGGACATGATGACATCGAGAGGTTCGATTCCTCTATTGGGTATGCCGAAAAGATTGCAAACTGTTTGCATCGCCAGAGGAGGTAAAAACCTCCTTTTTATTTTGAAAAAGAAAGAGAAATACCATGTTTGCACTTATTAATATAGTATTATCATTTTCATTTGGTTTTGTATATATCAAATCACCAAATGGACGACCAACAGCTACACAAATATGTCTTTTAGCGACTTTATCAGTATTATCAATACTCCTCATACCAAATAGTTCAGCCCTATCATTCTGTTTAGGTGCCGCGGCACTTTTGATGAATTTTATAGTATTTGGAATCATCTGCCTTGCAACCAACATTACCGTTTTATTTGGGGACTCGGGTTTTCCTGTTCAATGCTCGCACCGATTTAGAGTTGGTGATTCGGAACCAAAGCTCGTCTTTCCTTGGTATAAGTGCAATTTCGACCATGTCAAAGTCAATACAAGATTTGTTCTACGATTTCACCAATTACGAAAACAAGAACACAAATCTGCAATTGAATGGATTGTTTTTTCAGGATTACAAGAATATTTTTACTTCAAAAGTGTTCAAAGTTTTATGTCAAAAAAATCAACATAAACTTTATACAAAAGTTAGAAAGAGGTTATCTATGTGGTGTGACTATTGTTTAAACTATCATGCAGACACAAAGAAGGTATATCGTTACGAAATCGAGGAATATGTAGACCTATGCCCCGATTGCGCTAGCGAAGATGAATTGGAAACCTGCGACTGTGGCAACTTAGCCACCCATGATGGACATCAATATTGTTCAGATTGTGACTAATAGTATAACGAGGTGAAAAATGAAACAAACACTAATTGCGACAACCACTTTAGGTTCACAAGTAAGCATTGGAGAACATGCTTGTCACTCAACACATGCCAAGCCTGGTAAATACAACGTATATGCAATCACACGAGATGATTACGACGAATATGCAATTCTATTTGCACACGAAAGTGAAACACAAGATATTCACAAATTACTTAAGAAAGTAAAAATTGTGACATTTTGTGGTGTTGACTTTGCTAGCTATGGTATCCAAACCATCGAAAACGACGAAGATTGGTCATATGAAAAATGGTGTGGACAGCTAAACCAAGAATCAAACGACTACAAAGATGGATTTGTGACAAACACAAACTGTGGTGATGGATTATTCACCTTATATATCAACGAGAAACACAGTGTATTCTTATTAGATGACGAAGACATCTGTATCCAAGAACTGGCCGCTGAACAAGGTATTACTGATTTTGAATTGATGCGCTCCTACATTATCGACGAAGATGAAGTCAGAGTAGAGTATTATCGAAAAGATGAGAATACAATCAATAGCGTTCATGCAACTATTGGAAAAGATGAACGCAATATTGATGTCCTTGTGCAATTACTCAAGAAAGTACAAAAGAAAGTAAATAGCAAAAGTAATTAATCAAATCGATGACCAAATTAGACAATTAATTGTCTAAATTGGCATCCAAGGAATAATCACAGAACAGAGGTACAAAGATGCAACAAATTAAATACAAAGAAGACCGAACTCTCAAAATGGGTCACACAATAGTAGTAGATGAGAAATATAGTGTTGAAATCACTAAATTAGAAGCTACATGGTCTCTAACATCTACGTACGAAGTCGATGTAGATTATACAATAGAATTAAAAATTACTAATGAACACGGTGAAACATTATGTCTTCACAAAGACTATTACATTGAAAACCTGGCTGAACATCCAAATTTATTACTGGAATTCGAAGACCTAGATGAAATCAAAAAAGAAACATTCAGCGCAAAAGACATGGGATATGCCAGTATCGAATTATTTTTCGGTTAATTGAATGGTTATGTGACTTGAACATTCAGGTCACAACAAGGAACATCGCGTGCTAAACAGCACGCTTTTAAATGGGGTTTCACCCCAAACCCCAATTTATGTTTGAAATAAACATGCACGCTGTGCATGAACCAAGAAGAAAGAGGTACATACATGGCGAAGAGAAAAAGACCAAAAAAAGTGACAGTTGTTGTCAAAGCTGAACAAAAACATCGAATCACAACTCGTGAGGAAATGGATTCTTTTCTTCATATGAAGAATAAAGGTGCAAGTGTTGTACCTAGTGGCAAAACTTACAAACGTAAAGAAAAATATCCAACACGATACTACTAAGAGAGGTAATAAACATGAAAAAATTGAACAAACGTGGAAAACTTGTAATGAACATTTCAGGTTGGCTTGGTGCCTTTCTTGTAATCGCAGGAGTGGGGTCACTTGACGCAGGCACAATGAGCCTTGCAAAATCAATTCTCATGGAAATCATTGGTATGGGATTGCTATTTCTTGCATCAGCATTGTATTCGGTTCAATTCGAAGATAACTACTAATTCGAAAATGGAGGTAAATCAAATGGTAGAATTAATGTCTAATTATGTATCGTCACCATCATGGATGGGAATTCTAACACTGATTGCCCTCATTATCATGCTAATTGGTGTACCCGCTATGTACCTAATGGGCGATGACACAAAATCAAACGTTATTCGTGGATTTGTTCTCACCGTTATTGTTATGTTTGTTGGTTTCATCTTCTATGGAGCATCTCAACAACAAGGTCATCTCAAAAACAAAAATTTTGAAGTTAAACGCGTAGAAAACACCATTTCTGTCACAAGCAACACACCATGGTTGCAATCAAAAGAGTTCACTATTCATAGTGAAAATGATGAGTTTATCTATATCAAAGATAAAGAACTCTATGAAATCAAGAAAAGCGAATTGAAATAGAAATGAAGGTAAAAATCATGCAAACAATCGAATTTACAACAGCTCCTGTCATTGTCATCGAATCTGAACAATCTTTAAAAGAAATTTTGAAATCAACTATTGGTGAAACCAGATTTTATACTGAATATAGAAAGTTTAACACACTTTCTGAAGTATCCGGTTATTCCATTATGAAAACGCACCTTCACAAAGGTGACAAAGTCTACGTTTTCAACGAAACAACATTGGAACTCGTATTCATTGAAGGTTATGACGCTGAAAACATGAAAGCTTCAATCGAACTATTGAATGGCTTAAGCTCAAACTTCAATATCGAAATCAAACAAACGCTAGAAGCAAATCCGACAATCTAAGAAGGGAAAGTTTATGTCATTAAAACCATTAGATTTGAAAAACCAAACGTTGGTAACCGTCAAAGCTGACGTCTGCGATGGAGACGGGGTTGCATTAGTCACTCTAGAGCAAACAGACTATAAACTATTAGTCGCACAGTTGACTATCCTATACGACATCTATGGCCAACGATATGACCTGGAAAAATTAACGAAGAAAGAAATCGATAAACATTTCTATGACAATTTCACAGCATATCTAAACCAATATGTTGAGTTGCCGGAAGAAGATATCTT
>RBWB01582456.1_pt1 | contig 15158 bp, 12 predicted proteins | sample 2014201 | NCBI WGS metagenome assembly RBWB01 (sample SAMN10133834, study PRJNA383868) | Human oral metagenome, whole genome shotgun sequencing project. | isolation source: supragingival plaque isolated from 88 juvenile twins | host: Homo sapiens | place: Australia
GGATATGCCCGCAACGACCCACCTTAGGCGTCAGCGGCCAGATCACCCCGTCTGCGGAGAGGTCGGTCAGCGCGTCGACCAAGGCATCGGTCACGTCACCATCCTCTGCGCGCCACCAGACCAGGACCGCGTCCACGGCCTCGTCGGAGTCCTCCACCATGTCGGCGTCGATCGCATCCATGACCGAGGTCCGCAGGTCCTCGTCGACATCACTGTCCCAGCCCAGTTCCTGGACTAACTGCCCGGGCCGCAGTCCGAACGGGTGCCCCCCTGCAGCCTCCGTGGTCATGCTCCTTCCCCCCCCGCCTCAGGCGTCCCCACCCACGGCGCCGGACCTGCCGGCCGCAGGATCGTCGATGCGCCAGGTGGCATAGGCCTGGCTGGCCCATTCGACGGGAATCTGGCCCTGGCGTCCCAGCAGCCGCAATGCCGCAACCGCCATCGACGGACCATCGATCTTGAGGTATCGCCGCGCGGCCGAACGGGTATCGGAGAAACCGAAGCCGTCAGCACCGAGCGCAAAGAAATCGCCCGGCACATACGCCGCCACCTGGTTCTGCAACTCGGTGGCGTAGTCCGACACCGCGATCACCGGGCCCGGACGGTCTTGCAGCGCCCGAGTCAGGTACGGGATCCGGTCTCCCCCGTCATCAAAATTGGCCTTACCGCAGGCGATGGCCTCCCGGCCCAGCTCGTTCCAGCTGGTGACGCTCCAGACATCGGCCACGATCCCGTACTCGTTCCTCAGCAGCTGCTGCGCCTCGAGCGCGGATGCCACCATCACCCCGGAAGCCAACAGCTGGCAGCGCGGAGCTTCGAGCGGCAATCCCTCAGTGGAGCCCTCGGCCAGCAGGTACATCCCCTGCCGGATCCCGGCCACATCCACACCCTCGGGCTCAGCCGGCTGTGGGACCGGCTCGTTGTATACGGTCAGGTAGAAAATGTCGTCGTGCGGATCATCCCCGTACATCCGTTCCAGCCCGTATTCGACCACGTGCGCGATCTCGTAGGCGTAGGCACAGTCGTACGTCCTGACCGCCGGGTTCGTCAGCGCCAGCAGCGGCGAATGTCCGTCCATGTGCTGAGTACCTTCGCCGGTCAAGGTAGTCTTGCCGGCAGTGGCCCCGATCAGGAAGCCCCGGACCAGCTGGTCGGCTGCCGCCCAGACGAAGTCGGCGGTGCGCTGGAAGCCGAACATCGAATAGAAGACGTAGACCGGCACCATTGGTACCCCGTGCGTGGCGTACGCCGAGCCAGCGGCCGTGAACGCCGCCACCGATCCGGCCTCGTTGATCCCGGTGTGGTAGATCTGACCGGCGCTCGACTCGCGGTAGGCCAACATCAGCTCGTTGTCGACCGGGGTGTAGTTCTGCCCATGCGGGTTGTAGATCTTCAGGGTCGGGAAGAACGAGTCCATCCCGAAGGTCCGCGCCTCGTCGGGCACGATCGGGACCACATGCTGGCCGAAGCCTTTCTCCCGCAGCAGGTCCTTGAGTAGCCGCACAAAAGCCATGGTGGTGGCGATCGGCTGGTTCCCCGAGCCCTTCTTCACCCCCTGGTAGGCCTTGGCCGACGGCAGGGTCAGCCTCGCCGGCCGGTTACGCCGCTGTGGCAGGTAACCGCCCAGGTCCCGACGTCGCTGCTGCATGTACTGGATCCGCGGATCCTCCGGGCCCGGGTTGTAGTACGGCGGTCGATAGGGGTCCTCTTCCAGCACCTGGTCACTGATCGGGATCTCGAGCCGGTCGCGGAACGACTTGAGATCGTCGAGGGCCATCTTCTTCATCTGATGGGTTGCGTTGCGGCCCGCGAAGTGAGTGCCGAGGAAGTAACCCTTGATGGTGTGCGCCAAGATCACGGTCGGTGCCCCGGTGAAGGTGGTGGCCGCGCGGTACGCGGCGTACACCTTCCGGTAATCGTGGCCACCACGGCGCAGGTTCCAGATCTCGTCGTCGGACCAGTCCCTCACCATCTCCAGGGTGCGTGGGTCACGGCCGAAGAAGTGGTCACGGACGTACTTGCCGTCATTGGCTTTGAAGGTCTGGTAGTCGCCGTCGGTGGTCGTGTTCATCACGTTCACCAAGGCGCCTTCATGGTCCGCTTCCAGCAACGGATCCCAACCCGAGCCCCAGATTACCTTGATCACGTTCCAGCCGGCGCCGCGGAAGAAGGCCTCCAGCTCCTGGATGATCTTGCCGTTGCCACGGACCGGGCCGTCGAGACGCTGCAGGTTGCAGTTGATCACGAAGGTGAGATTGTCCAGCTCCTCCATCGCAGCCCACTGCAAGAAGCCCCGCGATTCGGGTTCGTCCATCTCCCCGTCGCCCAGGAATGCCCAGACATGCTGGTCAGAGGTGTCTTTGAGACCCCGGTGGTACAGGTACCGGTTGAAGGAGGCCTGGTAGATCGCGTTCATTGGTCCGATCCCCATCGAGACGGTGGGGAACTGCCAGAAGTTCGGCAGCTGGCGCGGGTGCGGGTACGAGGGCAACCCCAACAGGCGGCCGTCGACATAGTGGCTGTGTTCTTGGCGGAAGCCATCGAGTTGGTCGCTGGTGAGCCGCCCCTCAAGAAAAGCCCGGGCATACATGCCAGGCGAGGCGTGCCCCTGGAAGAAGACCTGGTCCCCTCCGCCGGGAGCGTCCTGGCCGCGGAAGAAATGATTCAGGCCCACCTCGTACAGCGTCGCCGACGAGGCGTAGGTCGAGATGTGTCCGCCGACTCCGACGCCGGGGCGCTGGGCGCGGTGCACCATGATCGCGGCGTTCCAACGCAGCAGGCGCCGGAAATTCCGTTCGGTCTGCTCGTCGCCGGGGTAGGCCGGCTCGATCGACTTCGGGATCGTGTTCACGAAGTCGGTCGCCGTCAACGACGGCACGCCGATCTGCTTCTCGCGGGCGCGATCCAGCAGCCTCAGCATCAGGTATCGGGCGCGGTTACGGCCTTGTACCTCGATCAGACTGTCCAAAGATTCGAGCCACTCTCCGGTCTCGTCCGGGTCGGTATCGGGAAGATTCGTCGGAAGTCCGTTGAGGATCGGCCCGCCCTCATCGCGTGGGATCACTGTGTGTACGCCCTTTCGTGCCGTTATGCCCACCCTGTTGCGGGCCATCTTGTCACGTCGAGTACGCCTGGAACAGCCGCTGCACGATGCCAGAGACATCTCGACCCTGAACAGCAGGCCGATACCCGGGCCAACACCTTACGCTGGCGCCATGGCCAAGGAGTCCACAGTCGAGAGAGTCCGGGGCCGCACGCTGGTGCCTTCGGCGCGCGCTCGTGCCCAGACGGTACGGCGGCTATCCGCCCTGGCCTCGGCGATGACGACCGCCACGTTGTTGGAGATGGATGCCCGCCACCCATGGTTCACTCAGCTGGACCCCCAGCACCGATCTTGGGTGAGCCTGCTGGCGCGGGCTGGGATCGATTCTTTCGTCGCCTGGGTGGCCGATGACGCCGACGAGCCGGTCAGCGCAGGAGACCTGTTCTCAGTGGCGCCCCGAGAGGTGATGCGGCGGATCTCGCTGCACCAGACGGTGGAGCTGGTCCGAACCACGGTCGAAGTGGTCGAGCAGCAGGTTCAGCAGATGCCGCGCAGTGACCGGGTAGTCCTCACCCAGGCGGTGGTCTACTTCAGCCGTGAGGTGGCCTTCGCGGCAGCCGAGGTGTACGCGACTGCGGCGGAGGTCCGCGGCTCGTGGGATGCCCGGCTGGAGGCCCTGGTCGTGGATGCCGTGGTCCGCGGCGAGGCTGACCAGAATCTGGTCTCGCGGGCGTCGACCCTGGGCTGGCAATCCCCCAGTTCAGTGGCGGTGATAGTGGGGACGGCACCAGCCGAGCCGTACGAGGCGATCGAAGCGTTACGCCGTACCGGCACCCGGATCGGGCTCGACACCCTGGTCGCCACCCAGGGCGACCGGCTGGTGGTGGTGGCCGGTGGCACCGAGCTGGGCCAGAACCCGATCGGCTTAGCGGAACGGCTGACGCCGTTCTTTGGGGCTGGACCGGTCGTGGTTGGACCGGTGGTGGACCATCTGGTTGACGCTGGCCGCTCGGCTCGCTCGGCCTTCTCTGGAGTCCGGGCGGCGCACGCCTGGCCTGGTGCTCCTCGTCCGGTCGCAGCGGTCGACCTGCTCCCGGAGCGGGCGCTGGCCGGGGATGGACATGCCCGCCGGGCTCTGGCCAGCGAGGTGTACCAGCCGCTGGTGGCAGCCGGTGGAGAACTGATGGCCACAGTGGTGGCCTTTTTCGACGCCGGTAACTCGATCGAGGCTGCAGCCAGAGCCCTATACGTGCACCCGAACACGGTCCGATACCGGCTGCGCCGGGTCCAGGACGTGACCGGTTACCACCCTGGGGATCCGCGTTCTGGGTACGTGCTGCGGCTGGCGCTCACCGTGGGAAGGCTGCTTGGCCCGACCTAAATGGTCGCAACGGCCGGTTCTGTGATCTTCCTACAAACTTCCTGGCCCAAACTTCGTGGTGTCCCCCACGTGCGATCGGCCCCCATTAGCGCCAGAGTGGTCATTGTGCTTGTGATCGTCGCTCCGGGCCAAGGAGCTCAGACCCCCGGCTTCCTCGCCCCCTGGTTGGAACTCCCCAGCGTCGCCACTCGGCTTGCCTGGTTGTCGACTGTCACTGGTCTCGATCTCGCTCGGTACGGAACTGAGGCCGATGCTGACACCATTCGCGACACCGCAGTGGCGCAGCCGCTGCTGGTCGCGGCCGGGCTGATCGCCGCACTGGAACTGTTTCCCTCCCCCTCCGAGGCCTACCCGAAGGTGGGAGCCGTGGCCGGCCATTCAGTCGGCGAGATCACGGCCGCCGCTGGCACCGGCTGTCTCTCGGTCGAGGCCGCGATGGTCCTCGTCCGAGAGCGCGGCAAAGCAATGGCAGCAGCCAGCGCGAACCGCCCCACGTCGATGTCGGCGGTCGTGGGCGGTGATCGCGAGGAGGTCCTCGCCGCAATCACCGCTCACGGCTTGACCGCCGCCAACAACAACGGCCCCGGACAGATCGTCGCCGGGGGCACCGTCGAGCAGCTGGAGCAATTGGCGGCCAACCCGCCACGGCGAGCCCGCATCGTGCCGCTAAGCGTTGCAGGCGCCTTCCACACCGTCCACATGGAGCCGGCCGTCACCCATCTGGAACGGTTGGTGGCTGCCGTAACCACCTACGATCCTCGAGTCCGGCTGCTGTCCAACGCCGACGGCCAGATCGTGACCTCAGGCGAGGAGTACCTGCAGCGGATCGTGCGTCAGATCGCCAACCCGGTCCGTTGGGACCTCTGCCTGCAGACTATGGCCGAACTGGGGGTGACCGGCCTGCTGGAGCTGCCCCCCGCCGGCACTCTCACCGGGATCGCCAAGCGCAATCTCAAAGGCGTGGACCTGTTTAGCCTGAACTCACCCGACCAGCTGGAGGAGGCCCAAGTCTTCTGCGACCGTCACGGCCATCCTGCCGGGGAACACCCCGGGTCTTTGCCCCAGGAGGACCTCGCATGAGCGGGACCATCACTCAACGGCCGATTCGTCCGGGTTCTCGAATCGCAGGCGTGGGTTCGTACATCCCTCGCCGCGTGGTCACGAACGCCGAGATGTGCACCATGATCGATTCCTCCGACGAGTGGATCCAGCAGCGCACCGGGATCGTTGAGCGACGCTGGGCCAGCGATGACGAGTCGCTGCTGATGATGGTGACTGAGGCCTCACGCCGGGCCCTGGCCCACGCCCAGGTCGCCCCCGACCAGGTCGATGCGGTGATCATCGCCACCGTCACCCATCTGGTCCAGACGCCTGCCCTGGCACCGCTGTTAGCTCACGAACTCGGCCTTCAGGACCCAGCTGCCTACGACATCTCAGCCGCCTGTGCGGGCTTCTGCTACGGTCTGGCTCAGGCTGATGCCCTGATCCGGACCGGGGCCGCGACTACCGTCTTGGTGGTGGCCGCCGAGCGTCTTTCCGATCTGACCGATACATCGGACCGGGGTACGGCTTTCCTCTTCGCCGATGGTGCTGGCGCAGCCGTGGTGGTCCCCAGCGAGACCCCGGGGATCGGCCCAGTGGTCTGGGGTTCGGACGGCAGCCAGTCTCAGGTGATTCGTCAGACCCAGGACTTCCGCGAGGCTGTTCCTCAGGGTCGGATGCCCACCGTGGCGATGAATGGCCAGCCGGTTTTCCGCTGGGCGACGACCTTCATCGCCGAAGCGGCCCGGCGGGTCCTGGACGAGTCCGGGGTCCGGCCGGAGGATTTGGACGTATTCATCCCCCACCAGGCCAACAACCGAATCACCGATTCGATGCTGCGACACCTCAAACTGCCCGAGCAAGTCGTCGTAGCGCGTACCATCCGTCATCTAGGCAACACCTCGGCATCCTCGGTGCCGATCGCGATCGACACCCTGCTGACCGAGGGGCAGGCGAAGTCTGGCCAGACCGCGCTGATCATCGGTTTCGGCGCCGGCCTGGTCTATGGCGGACAACTGATCACGCTGCCCTGATCCCACAGTTCCCACACACATAAGGAGAATCACGCATGGCCACCACCGAAGAGATCCGCGAGCAGCTGGCTGAGATCGTCAACGACGTCGCGGGCGTCGCGGCGGAGGACGTCCAACTCGACAAGTCCTTCACCGAGGACCTCGATGTCGACTCGCTGTCCATGGTCGAGATCATCTACGCCTGCGAGGACAAGTTCGGCGTCTCGATCCCCGACGAGGACGCCAAGAACCTGCGAACCGTCGGCGACGCTGTCGCCTACGTCGAGCGCGCACAGGCCTGAACCCTGACAATCTCGTGGTGGGGCGCGCCAGCCGCTCCACCACGGCTCACCACCGCTGGTTCCGTACTCCAAGAAGGACACCCATGCCCACCGTCGTGATCACCGGTCTTGGCGCCAGCACCCCCCTCGGCGGAGATTTGCCCTCCACCTGGGAGGCGATGCTGGCCGGACGCAGCGGCATCAGCCGGATCGAAGCGCCCTGGGCCGAAGAGCTCAACACCAAGATCGCCGGACAGGCCGCGGTCGACCCGGCCAGCACCATGGAGCGGGTGGTAGCGCGCAAGCTTGACCGTTCGTCCCAGTTCGCTATGGTCTCCGCCTTGGAAGCCTGGGCCGATGCCGGCCTGAGTCTGGACGACGAGTCCGCAGTCGATCCGGACCGGTTCGCCGTCTCGGTGGCGTCAGGTATCGGTGGTTTGCATTCGCTGCTCGACAACTGGGATGTGCACAAGGAAAAGGGTCCCCGCCGGGTCTCTCCGCTCACCATCCCGATGCTGATGGCTAACGCCCCGGCAGCCAATGTCGGGATCCGGCTACGAGCCCGCGCCGGTGTCCACGCCCCGGTCTCGGCCTGCGCCTCGTCCAATGAGGCGATCGCGCACGCCTTGGATCTGATCATGCTGGGCCGCGCTGATATCGCAGTGGTGGGCGGCGCCGAGGCAGTCTTGCATCCGCTGCCGGTGGCGGCCTTCGGCCAGATGCAGGCCCTGAGCCGCCGCAACGACGAGCCGGAGCGCGCCTCCCGCCCCTGGGACGTGGACCGTGACGGATTCGTCCTCTCTGAGGGTGGGGCCTGCCTAGTGATCGAGACCTTGGAGCATGCGCAGGCCCGCGGCGCCGCTATCTACGCCACCCTGGCCGGTGCCGGCACTACCTCCGACGCCCTCGACCTGACCAATCCCTCTCAGCGTGGGCAGGTGCTGGCCATGAGCAAGGCGATCGCCGATGCTGGACTCACCCCGGCTGACATCAAGCACCTCAATGCGCATGGGACTTCCACCCCCGCCGGCGATCCGGTGGAGGCGGCCAGCATCCGCGAATTGTTAGGACGCCACGTCGACGGCTGCGTGGTCACCAGCACCAAGTCGATGACCGGCCATCTGCTTGGAGGGGCCGGGGCGTTAGAGACGGTGGCCTGCGTTAAGGCGCTGCAGCAGCGCCAGGCCCCGCCAACCATCAACCTGGACAATCCGGAACCCGGGCTGGGTATCGACATCGCTGCTCTGAAGGCTCGCCAGCTCCCCGATGGTGATCTGGCGGCGATCAACAACTCGTTTGGTTTCGGCGGTCACAACGTGTCGGTGGTCGTAACCACGGCTCACGCCACTCGCTGATCAGGAGGCCGCAGTGCCCTCCTCACTCTCGGGGCCACGCGACGTTACCGTCGCTGCACCAAGAGCCGCGGTGGGGACAGCTTCTCGCCGCACCGTACCAATCCGCCCGGCCGAAGCCCAAGATGCGGCCCAGGTGGCCTGGTTACACCATCTGGGCTGGACCGAAGGCTACCGGGGCCTGCTGCCTGACGACTATCTCGACTCGTTATCTCTGCCCGCCTGCCGAGCCCGGTGGGAGGCGACACTCAGCAGTCCGTCGGTGGTGACCGTCCTCGTGGCGGGCGCGGTCGAGGTGCTGGGTTTCGCCTCGTACGGGCCCTGTTGTGATCCTGATGCACCTGCCGCTGGGGAACTCTGGGACCTGTGGGTGGCGGGGGAGGCCCGAGGCCGAGGAATCGGCAAGGCGCTGCTGGCAGCAGCGCTCGACGCGCTGGCGGTCGATCACCATCACCAGGTGGCTGTGACCTGGGTGCTGGCTGCCAACAGTCGAGGCCGCGCTTTCTACGAGCGAGAAGGCGCTCTGCGTGACCGGCTGGCTCGAACCGCCGGCCCGGTTCACGACATCCGCTACCTGTGGGACCTGCGTGGTCGTCTCGCCGCCGAAGCCGGTAGCGAGTAGCCTGGCGCGGGCTCGTCGACGAAAGAAGGCAACAGATGCAGTGGTGGGATGCTGTCATTCTCGGCATCGTCGAGGGGATCAGTGAATTCCTGCCGATCTCGTCGACGGGACACCTCACGGTGGTGGAGGAACTGCTGGGCCACAACGTCGCTGATGCCGGGATCACCGCCTTCACCGCGGTCATCCAGTCTGGCGCGATCCTGGCCGCGATCGTCTACTTCTGGCGCGACATCATCCGGCTCGCTGTCGGTTTCTTTCGGGGTCTGGCGTCGAAGCCGGCCCGCGACAGCGCCGACTTCCGGCTCGGGTTGGGCGTGATCGTGGGAGTGATCCCGTCAGTGATCGTGGGTCTGGCCTTCAAGGATCTGATCGAAGGCCCGCTGCGCAGCCTGTGGGTGGTAGCCGGCGGGCTGATCGGATGGTCGCTGGTGATGTGGCTGGCAGACCGATACTCGGCACGCCGATCTGAGCCCCGCTGCGAACAAACCATGACGGTTACCGATGCCCTGATCATCGGCCTGTGGCAGTGCATCTCGGTGGTCCCCGGAGTGTCTCGTTCCGGCGCCACTATCTCCGGGGGCCTGCTGCGAGGGATCGACCGGGTGACGGCGACCCGGTGGAGTTTCTTCCTCGGTATCCCAACCCTGTTGGGGGCTGGGATCTTGGAGGCCGTGACCCAGGCGCCCCAGATCGCCTCCACCGTCGGCTGGGGATCGACTGGGATCGGGATCGCGGTGTCGTTCGTAGTCGCGTACGCGAGCATCGCCTGGCTGCTCACGTTCGTCCAGTCGAACACATTCACGGCTTTCGTCATCTACCGGCTCCTGGCAGGAGGGACGATCATCGCCCTGCTGGCGACGGGCCTCATCTCCTGATGCAGTCCCGCTCGGTCGGCGACTCGGGGCTGCGGGTCTCCCGCCTCGGCCTGGGGACGATGACGTGGGGGCGGGACATCACGCCCCGGGAGGCAGCCCAGCTACTCGAAACTTTCTGCGGTGCCGGCGGTTCTTTGGTAGACACTGCCGCTGCGTACGGACATGGCGAGGTAGAGCGGTTGCTGGGTTCTCTGCTGGCGACGGTGGTCGATCGGGAGGACGTGGTGCTGGCAACCAAGGCTGGCTTCGTCACCCGTGACGGGGAACGGGTAGTCGACACCTCCCGTCGGACCATGCTGGACGACCTAGCCGGCTCGCTGCGCCGGCTACGGGTAGAGGCCGTCGACCTGTGGCAGGTCCATGCCTGGGGCGATGCCCCGATCGAGGAAACCCTGGCCGCCCTGGACCATGCGGTGTCGACCGGGATGGCCCGCTACGTCGGAGTCTCGAATTTCATCGGCTGGCAGACCGCGCAGGCGGTGACCTGGCAACGGGCAGTCCCGGGGCGGGTACCGGTGGTCTCGACTCAGGTGGAGTATTCCCTGCTGGCCCGCCGCGCTGAGGTGGAGATTCTGCCCGCTGTGCGGGCCCTGGGACTCGGCTTCTTCCCCTGGTCCCCGCTGGGGCGAGGGGTACTGACCGGGATCTACCGCCGTACCACGCCGCGGGGCTCCCGGGCCGCCTCATCTCATCTGGGCTGGTTTGTCGAGCCGTATCTTGATGTTCGTTCCCGCGGTGTCGTGGACTCGGTGGCCACAGCCGCGGACGGGCTGGGACTTACCCCGGCCCAGGTGGCGCTGCTGTGGGTCCGCGACGCGCCTGGGGTCACTGCCCCACTGCTGGGCGCTCGGACCGTGGCTCAGCTCAACGAACTACTGGCGGTCGAAGAGACAATCCTGCCGGGCCCGATCACAACAGCTCTGGATGATGTCTCAGGCGGTCCCAACTACGGCCGTACCATCTGAGCCAGTTCAGGCAATATCGAGCAGGCTGTCCAGGACCCGGCAGCCGAACTCCAACGAGTCCACCGGCACGCGTTCGTCGATCCCGTGGAAAAGACCCACGAAGTCCAGATCCGGCGGCAACCGCAGCGGGACGAAACCGAAGCACTGGATCCCGAGCGCCTGGAACGATTTCGCGTCGGTTCCTGCCGACAGCAGGTACGGCGCGGTACGGGCTCGGGGGTCGTGCCGGAGCAGGGACTCATTCATGGCCTCGACCAGGGCCCCGGCGAACTGTGTCTCGACCGAGGGCAGTTCAACGGTCAGCTCGACGCGGATCTTGGGTCCGACAATCTCGCGGACCATCTCCAAAAATTCCTCTCGTCGCCCAGGCAGGAAACGACCATCGACCTGGGCGGTGGCCCGACCGGGAACCACGTTCACCTTGTAGCCGGCGTCCAACATGGAGGGGATGGCCGTGTGGCTCATGGTGGCCCCCACCATCCGCGAGATCGTGCCCAGCCGGGCCAGGGTCTGCTCCACCGTGTCAAGGTTGATGGTGATCTCCAGGGCATCCTCGACCGCATCCAGGAAGGCCTGCTGGGCGGGGTGCAGCTGGTACGGCCAGGGATACTCGCCGAGCCGGCTCACCGCCTTCGCCAGCTCGGTCACCGCGTTGTCGTTATTGCGCATCGAACCGTGGCCGGCGGTGCCCTCGGCCACCAGCCGCATCCAGGCGATCCCCTTCTCGGCGACCTGCACCAGATACAGCCGGGCATCGTCGTTAACAGTGAGCGAGAACCCGCCCACCTCACCGATGGCCTGGGTGCAGTCGCGGATCGTGTCGGGATGGTTCTCGACCAGCCACTGGGCGCCCAACGCGCCAGAGGCCTCCTCGTCGGCCGGGAAGACCAGCCGAATCGGGCGCCGCGGTGGCCGGTTGGTACGGATCCGATCCCGGACCACGCTCAGGAGCATCGCGTCAAAGTCCTTCATGTCGACCGCGCCGCGACCGTACACGAAACCGTCGCGGACCTCCCCTGAGAACGGGTCAACGGACCAGTCGGACGCCACCGCCGGCACCACATCGGTATGCCCGTGCAGCAACAGCGGTGGCAGCGAGGCGTCAACACCGGCGGGCTCCCAACGGGCAACCACCGTGGTTCGACGGGAAGCCGATTCGTACAACTCTGGCTCCAGGCCTACCTCGGCCAGCGCTGCCGCCACGTACTCGGCGGCGTCACGTTCCCCCGGCCCATCCTGGTCAGGACCATAGTTGGATGTGTCGATCCGGATCAGGTCGCTGGTGAACCGCACCACCTCGGCCGCAGGCATGCTCATGGGCTCATCCTGCCGCACCGTACTGCCCACACCCTAGGACGACCGCAATCTGGCACCCAACTGGCGGATCGCATCCCGATCGCAGGATTGCTACACTGTCCGCGCTGGTAGCACGCCAGCAGAGCTCGTCCGGGTGGCGGAATAGGTAGACGCGCCAGCTTGAGGTGCTGGTGCCCGTTTTAGGGCATGGAGGTTCAAGTCCTCTCTCGGACACGTACGGCCATGGGCCGCTGACTAGGTATTTCACCGGGTCAGCGGCCTTTCGTCGTTCTCGGGGAACTTCGCAAATTGCCGCACGGTGACGCATCCGTGGGCACATTTCGGGCACGTGAAGGGCACGTGCCTGCCTTGTCCTGCGAAAGGAACCACCATGAGCGTCCGCAAGCTCCCCTCCGGCCGATTCCAGGGCCGGTTCACCGGACCCGACGGGGTTGAGTACCCCGGGCCGACGACGTTCTCGACGAAGGCCCGCGCGAGGGCTTGGGAGGCCGCTGAGCGTCGTTTGGTCGAGCTGGGCGCCTGGACCCCGCCGAAGGCCCGCGAGGCCGCCCAGAGGGCCGCTGAGGCCCGTACCGAGGCATCCGCGGTCTCCGTGGGAGCGTATGTCGAGCGCGTCATCGTCCGTCGTGCCAGTCGCACCCGCAAGCCCATCAGTCCCACCACCGCCGACCTCTACCGCAAGGACTGGCGTCTCCGGGGCGGAGACCTGGCAGCAGTCGCCTTGTGCGACCTCACCCCCGACCGCGTGGCCGCGTGGTGGGAGGCCATGCCGCCAACGACTCCGACCCAGAACGGCAGGTGCTACGACCTGCTCAAGAGCGTCCTCGCGGAGGCTGTTGAGGACGAGCTGATCGAGCGCAACCCCTGCCGCGTCCGTGGGGCTGGCAAGCCCGCCCCGAAGCGCTCAGGGCAGGCGCTGACGCCTGCGGAGGTGCTGGCCTACCTGGAGGCCGTCCCGGAGCGCTACCGGCTGGCTCTGGCGCTTTGCGCCTGGTGTGGACTCCGCCAGGGTGAGGCCCGTGCACTGCGCCGCCGCGATGTGGACCTGACTGCCGGCGTCGTGCATGTCGAGCAGGCCGTGAGCCGTGTCGCTGGCCAGTGGCGGATCGCTACGCCCAAGACGGCGGCAGGTGTGCGCAGTGTGGCCCTGCCGTCGGTGCTGGTGGAGCCGCTGCGCCAGTACCTGGCCGCTGCGCCCATGACGGGCCGGGACGGGCTGCTGTTCCCTGCACGCGATGGAGTGAGCCCGCTCCCGGACTCGGTGCTCTTCGCCGCGCACGCCAAGGGTCGTGACGCACTGGGCCGAGACGGCCTGCGCATCCACGACCTGCGCCGTACGGCAGCGACGATCGCCGCTCAGCAGGGCGCGACGCTGGCCGAGCTGATGCGTCTGCTGGGCCACACGACGGCTCAGATGGCGATGGTCTACCAGGTCGGCACCGACGCCCGCGACCGCGAGCGAGCCGACCGCCTTAACGCGGCCATCGAGGCGGCTTCTGCATAGATTTGCGGCAGTCTGGCCCCGGTGTGCTAGGCTCGTCATCCACTTCAGCGAACGAGCCCGGAAAGCTCGGTTCGCGTGAATGGCTGGCGATGAGTCCCCACACCGGGGCGGAGCCGACGAGTTGCCCCGGGTGGTGCCCGTGGGTGGAGTCCTGACGACCCACCGCACGAAGGCCCACCACGATGGACAGCACCCTCGTCCGCGAACTCACTCCGGGGTTCGCCGCGCTCCCCGACGCCGCCCGCTACCTCGGCGTCTCGACCGACACGATCCGTCGCCGCGTCGCTGACGGCACGCTCACCGCCTACCGGGTCGGTGGCACCGGTCGCATCTTCTTCAAGATCGCCGACCTCGACGCCCTCATGGTGGCGGTGGTGTCGTGATGTCCGCCTCCACCTCGCCCACGAAGTCCGATCCCACCCCCTCCCCCGCCCTTGCTGTGCCCACTAGGACTGGCCTGTGGGCCTCCGCCAAGAGTTTCCCGGGCTCAGAAGCTAACGCGCGCGGCGAAGGGCTTGTCAATTCGCCGCTTTCCCAAGCCTGCAAGGGATTCCGCCAATCACGTCCCCCGGGACATTGGCGCGACATTGGCGGGACATTGGCGCGACATTGGCGCGACATTGGACCGCCTCGCAGCCCAATGTCACGCCCTCGAAGGGCGGGGATGACCGATGAGTGGCAAGGGTGGTCCCCAGAACCCCACCCTCGTCGGCGTGACGCAGTATCTCGAACCCGAGTACTGGACCTGGGCCGCCGATGACGCTGCCGGTGCCGCGCTGCTCGCCGGAGGTGCCGCCGACATCCTCGCCTACGTCCTCCAGCGTCTCGATCACCCGCAGCTCGGGATCGCCGTCACCGACGCTTACGCCATCGTCCATGACAAGGACGAGCGCAAGGTCTGGGACGAGGCGACGAAGGGCTACAAGACCGAGCCGAAGCCCCGGCACATCCACATGGTGTTCCGGGTCAAGGACCGCAAGGACAGCGCCGCGCTGGCCTCCTGGGCGGTCGGCGTTGGCGTCGCCGAGCAGTACGTCGAGAAGCCCAAGACCAAGGGCGGCGCGCCAGTGTCGGTGGCCGGGCAGACCATCAGCGCCGCGTTCGACAACATGCTGGCCTACCTCGTCCATGCGAAGTACCCGGAAAAGTACCAGTACGAGCCCACCGAGGTCGCCACGGGGCGCGGCCTGGACTACCAGCGGGTCTACGCCGAGCGCCGCGAGGCCTGGATCGCCGGGCGCGCGTTCGTGACGAAGAAGCGGGCGGCCGACGACGTGGAGGTGTTGCGCGCCGAGATCCTCGCCGGTCGGGTCACCCGTCAACAGATCGTCCTCACCGACGAGTACTTTGAGGTGTACGGACGGCACCGCCGGGTGCTCGACGACGCGCTGGAGGTCCGCGCCATGCGCGAGGGTGCCCTCGCCTCCCAGCGCATCGGCAAGGACTACCGGCAGGCCAACGTCTTCATCACCGGCCCGACCCGGGCGGGGAAGGGCATCCTGTCGGACGAGGTGATCGGGCAGTGCCACGAGCTCGCCGCGTCCGCCGGTCAGCCGTGGCGGCGTCACGACGCGGCCGGTCGCAACGCGCTGGAGGGCGCGGGCGGGGCCGAGACGATCTACCACGACGACGCCCGCTTCTACGCGCTGCCGAGCTACGACGAGTGGCTGCGCTACCTCGACCCGAACCGCTCCAGCGAGGTCGCCGCGCGCTTCAAGAACCGGCCCGCGCTGGCGCCGCATCTGGTCGTCGCCAGCAGCTCGG
>RBWB01582472.1_pt1 | contig 15091 bp, 16 predicted proteins | sample 2014201 | NCBI WGS metagenome assembly RBWB01 (sample SAMN10133834, study PRJNA383868) | Human oral metagenome, whole genome shotgun sequencing project. | isolation source: supragingival plaque isolated from 88 juvenile twins | host: Homo sapiens | place: Australia
GTTTACATAAAATCCTCCAGCTCTTTCTGCTTCTTCTTTAATAGCTTCTTGAGCTTGTTTTTTAGTTCCTACGAATAATACTTTTCCACCTTCTTCAGAAATTTGTCTTACAAATTCGTAAGCTGCTTCAGTTGCTCCTAAAGTTTGGTGTAAATCCAAAATATGGATTCCATTTCTTTCTGTAAAAATGTAAGGTTTCATTTTAGGGTTCCATCTTTTTGCCTGATGTCCAAAATGTGCTCCTACTTCTAATAATTGTTTCATTGTAATTACTGCCATTACTAATTTCCTCCTAAATTTTTTTGGTTTTTTCTCCCACTTTTCTTTTGCAACAGATTGCAGAATTTGCAACACCCTATTGCAAAATAATGCAAAGTGTGATTAATTCATAGTATTATAACATTGATATGTATTTTTTGTCAAATATAAAAATAAAATTAATTAATAGAATCACAATTCTTCAACTAAAAATTTAAAAAATTTTAGATTTGAGAAAAAAGAAATATGTGGATAACCTGCAAGAATATTTTTTTTCCTATATCCGCAATCCCATTTTCTATCGTCATTTTTACAAATTTTATAAAATGTGTAATTCTCTTTATTCTTAACTATTTCAGAATAGTGAAATTCATGTCCTTTTAATTTTATTCCGTTTTCTGTCTCAATATTTATGTATCCAAAACGCTTGATATTAAGAGTTTCCCGCATTTTTATCTCCAAATCAAGAATTCCACAAAAGTTATAATTCTCGCCATCTAACAGATGGATTTTTTTAGCTAAGTACATAAATCCGCCACATTCCGCATAAATTTTTGTTCCTTTTTCAAATTCTTCCAAAATGCTTTTTTTCATAGAAATATTGTCTTGCAGCTCTTTTGCAAAAAGTTCTGGATAACCACCGCCAAAGTAAATAAAATCAATATTTTCTGGAATTTTTTTATCGAAAATCGGACTAAATTCAGTTATTTCAAAGCCGCAAAATTTTAATAAGTCAATATTTGCCTGATAATAAAAAGAAAAAGCTCTGTCTTTTGCAATTGCAACTTTTTTGCCAAAGTATTTATTTTTCAAATTTTTAATTTTTTCCCAGTTCTCAAAAGTCATTTTTGGCTCAAAATTTTTAGCGATTTTTTTAATTTTTTTCAAATCCAAATATTTTTCTCCAATTTCACAAAATAATTTTTTTCGCTGCAAAATCTTTTTTTCATTTTCTTCAAATGCCAATTTCAGTCCCAAATGTCGACTTTCAAGCGCCAAACTCTCATTTTTTGGAACATACCCGAGACATTCAATATTTGCATATTTCTCTATAGCTTCTTTTAAGCTCAAATAGTGTCTTTGTGAACTCACATTATTTAAGATAACGCCGCATATATTTATTCTAGGATCTAGTATTTTAAAGCCAAGAGCGATGGCGGCACAGCTTGTAGAAATCGCTTTAGCACTGATTACCAAAATCACTGGAATATCTAAAATTCTTGCAACATGCGCTGTACTAAAATTGTCAAATTCATTGGAAAGTCCGTCAAAAAGTCCCATAACTCCTTCAATAACCGCAATATCTTTATTTTGTGAATAAATTTCAAAAATGTTTCTCATATTTTCTTCGCCAACCATAAAAATATCCAAATTATGTGACTTATTTCCTGTAAAAATTTCGTGATAAGTTGTGTCGATGTAGTCAGGACCCACTTTAAAAGGAGCGACATTTGCTAGACAAGACATAAGAATGCTTGTAACTGTTGTTTTTCCGCTTCCACTATTTGTTCCAGCAATCAATACTTTTTTTATTTTTTTCATTTTTTCTTTTTCCCTTTCTTTAATTTTATTTATTTTTTTATAAAAATTAATTTTTTTTATATTATTATACTTTATTTTTTTATGAATTTAAAATAAAATAATTTTAAAATTTTAATTATTTTAAATTTATAAAAAAAATAAATTATTTCATAATTGATTTTGTTACAATTTTTTGGTAAAATATAATTGTCAATTTTGTTTGATAAAAAAATATTTATAAATAAAATATTTAGGAGGTAAAAATAAAATGAGTTTATTACAATTAAAAGATATAAGATCTGAAGTTGAGGGGAAAGAGATTTTAAAAGGTCTTAATTTAAATATCAACAAGGGGGAAGTCCATGTTATAATGGGACCAAATGGTGCCGGAAAATCTACGCTTGCAAGTATTCTGGTGGGAAATCCGAAACATAAGTTAATCGGTGGAGATATTATTTTGGATGGAGAAAATATTAACGATGATACTGTTGATGAGAGAGCAAAAAAAGGAATTTTCTTGTCATTTCAATATCCTGAAGAAATTCCGGGGCTAACAGTGGAAGATTTTTTGAGAACGGCAAAAGAAGCTGTAACTGGAGAAAAACAATATTTGATGCAGTTTCATAATGAATTAGAAGAAAAGATGGAAAAACTCCACATTAATCCAGAATACGCTCAAAGACATTTGAATGTTGGATTTTCTGGAGGTGAAAAAAAGAAAAATGAAATTTTACAGATGGCGGTTCTTGAGCCAAAATTGGCGATTTTAGATGAAACTGATTCAGGGCTTGACATCGATGCGACAAAAATTGTGTTTGAAGGTGTGCAAAAATTAAAGACAAATGATACAGCGCTTTTAATTATAACACACTACGACAAAGTTTTGGACTATTTAGATCCAGATTTTGTACATATTCTGATGGATGGAAAAATTGTGAGAACTGGTGGAAAGGAAATAGTTGAAGAAATTGAAAAAAATGGTTATGGAAAAATGAAAAAGCAATTTGGGTTATAGAATTTTAAGAGAAAAAATTAAAAAATGGAAAGTGTAGGAAATTATGGAAACAAGAAAAAAAACATATGTCGCAGATATTGAACGGGGAGTCTATGACATAAAAGACGAAGTTAAATACAGATATAAAGTTCAAAAGGGGTTGACAGAAGAAATAATTAGAAAAATTTCTGCTAGAAAAAATGAGCCGGAATGGATGTTAAATTTTAGACTAAAAGCGCTAGAAGTGTATAATTCAAAGCCGATGACTGACTGGGGTCCAGATTTGTCAGACTTGGATATGAATGACATAATTCACTATTTGGAGCCAGATTCTGCGCCAATGAATGAAAATTGGGACGATGTGCCAAGTTATATAAGAGATACTTTTGATAGGCTTGGAATTCCTGAGGCGGAAAAACAGTCACTTGCAGGAGTTGGAGCGCAATATGATTCAGAAGTTGTGTATCACAGTATTCATAAGGAATTAACTGAGCAAGGTGTCATTTATACGGATATTGAAACAGCCATCAAAGAATATGAAGATATTCTAAAAGAATATTTTATGACTTTGATCACAGTAAATGACCACAAGTTTTCAGCGCTTCACGGGGCTGTTTGGTCGGGAGGCTCGTTTATCTATGTGCCAAAAGGTGTGAAAGTCAATATGCCGCTTCAATCTTATTTTAGATTAAATGCGCCAGAAGCTGGACAGTTTGAACATACGCTAATAATTGTTGACGAAGGAGCGGACTTACATTTTATTGAAGGATGCTCTGCGCCAAAATATCAGAAAAATGCGCTTCACGCTGGAGCGGTTGAGCTTTTTGTGAGAAAAGGGGCTAGACTTAGATATTCTACGATAGAAAACTGGTCGAGAAATATGTATAATCTTAATACTAAAAGAGCACTAGTTGAAGAAGATGGTGTAATTGAGTGGGTTTCAGGTTCATTTGGGTCAAGAATTTCAATGCTTTATCCGATGAGTATTTTAAAAGGAGACCGTGCTAGATGTGAATTTACTGGAGTTACTTTTGCTTCAAGCGGACAGAACCTGGATACTGGTTGTAAAATTGTCCATATTGGAAAAAATACAACTTCAACAGTGCATTCAAAATCGATTTCTAAAAATGGAGGAGCTTCTTTTTATAGAGGACTATTAAGAGTTATGCCAGAAGCGACTGGAACTAAAGCGACAGTTGAATGTGAATCGCTTATGTTAGATAATATTTCGTCTTCAGATACGATACCTATAATCGACATAAGAAATGACAGCGTCGATATTGGGCATGAAGCTAAAATTGGAAGAATTAGTGATGAGGCAATTTTTTACTTGATGACGAGGGGAATTAATGAAGATGAGGCAAAAGCGATGATTGTAAGAGGATTTGTTGAGCCAATCTCAAAAGAGTTGCCGCTGGAATATGCAGTTGAGTTAAATAAACTTATTGAATTGGAATTGGAAGGGACAATTGGATAAATTTTTATATAAATAAATATAATTAAATTATTAATTTATAAAGGAGAAATGGGATGCTAGAAAAGACAAGTTTAGAAAATCTTGAAAATAGCGAATACAGGCTAAAAGTTTTTGAAAAATATAAAGACTTGAAAAAACCTGACTGGAAAAGAGTTAAATATAAATATGAAGAACCGCAAGAATTTAAAAAGTTTGATAATTTTTCAACAAAAAATGAAAACCAGGAAGGTATGGAAGTAAAAGGGATTAATGATTCCCTAGAAGATTTGGAAAGATTGAAAAGTAATTATGAATACGGACTTGGAGAGTTTTTCAAATTGCAAAATTTTGCTTTTTATAATCAGGGACAATTTATTAAAATAAAAGAGAGAAAAAAAATTGAACATCCAATTTATTTGACTTATGTGGCAGATAAAGAAAATAATTTTTTAGTTGACTACAATGTGATTGAAGTAGAAGATTTTGCAAGTGCTACAATTATTATAAGCTATAATTCAAGTGACGATGCCGAAAGTTATCACAACGGAGTTATAAAAGTGTTTGCTGGAGCAAATTCAAATGTGAAAATAATAAAAATTCAAACATTGAATACAAAAAGCAGAAATTTTGAAAGCTCTAAAATTGAAGTGAAAGGGCAGGGAATCGTAAATTATTACAGCGTTGAACTGGGGGCGCAAGTAAATGCAGTTAGCCACACTTCATATTTATTGGAAGATAATTCACAGGCTTATGTATTTCCAGGATATTTGGCTGACGGAGATAGAAAAGTTGACTTGGAATATTCAACAGTATTTTACGGCAGAAAAACATTGGGAGACATTCACGGAAGAGGAGCTGTAAAAGACACAGCAACCAAAGTATTTCGTGGAAATATGTACTTTAAGCAAGGGGCTTCAAAATCGGAAGGAAGAGAAGGAGAATTTGCCATTTTGCTGGACAAAAATATAAATGTTCACTCAATTCCGACATTATTTTGTGATGAAGACGATGTAATTGGAGAACATTATGCGTCAATCGGAAAAGTCAACGAATCACAGCTGTTTTATTTGATGAGTCGAGGCCTATCTGAGAGCAGAGCCAAAAAATTAATTGTGGAATCGTCATTTAAACCAATATTAAATAATATCGATGATGAAACATTAAGAGAGCATTTATTAGAAGAATTGGAAGAAAGAATATAAAAAAATATAAAATTTGAAAAAATACCCACTGAGTGCTATACTTTAAAGTAGTAGTGAAGTGGGTTAAATTATATTTTTTAAAAATTTAAAATAAAAAAATATAAATAATTTAAAAAATTTAAAATTAAATAATATAATTTAAGATAAAATAAATAAAATAAAACTCTTGAGAAAGGAAAAAAATAAAAATGAATTATAAAAATAAATTTCCGATATTTTCAAATATAGAAAATCATTATTTAGACACAGCTGCAACTTCTCAAAAGCCAAAAGTTGTGCTGGATAAAATTAGAGAATATTATGAAAAGTATAATGGAAACCCTGGACGAGGGTCACATAAATTATCTGTGGAAGCACAGTCGCTGTTAAGTAATGCAAGAGAATGTGTGAGAAAATTTATAAATGCAAAAAGAGCCGAAGAAGTGATTTTTACAAAAAATACGACTGAAAGTATAAATTTAGTCGCTTATACTTATGGAATGAATTTTATAAGTGAAAACGATGAGATTATTTTAGGAATTTCAAATCATCACGCCAATATCGTGCCGTGGCAATTTGTGGCAAAACAAAAAAAAGCTAAGTTAAAATATATTTATCTTACAGAAAATGGACAATTTGACTTGGAAGAGTTAAAAAGTAAAATTTCTGATAGAACTAAAATTGTCGCAATTTCTGCGGTTGTGAATGTAACAGGTGTAATTCAGCCGATAAAAGAAATAATTGAGATAGCTCACAGTAAAAATGCTCTGGTTTTGGTTGATGCAGCACAGTCAATGCTTCATTTTAAACACGATGTGCAAGAATTAGATGCAGATTTTTTGGTATTTTCAGGACATAAAATTTTTGCACCTATGGGAATTGGTGTGATGTATGGGAAAAAAGAGATTTTGGATAAAATGCCACCATTTTTGTATGGCGGGGATATGATTGAATTTGTTACAGAACAGGAATCAACTTTTGCGCAGTTACCGAATAAATTTGAAGGTGGGACTCAAAATGTGGAAGGAGCTGTGACTCTGGAAGAGGCGATTAAGTTTATTTGCGAAATTGGGTATGAAAAAATTGAAAAAATTGAGGAAAATTTGGCAAATAAAGCACTAGAAGAATTAAATAAACTTGATTTTGTGGAAACTTATTTTACAAAAGATGTGGAAAGAACAGGAGTTATTGCGTTTAATGTGATTGGAGTTCATTCGCACGATGTTGCATTCATCTTGGATTCTTTTGATGTAGCCGTGAGATCAGGTCATCACTGCGCACAGCCACTTATGAAATATATTGGAGTTGCGTCATGCTGTCGTGCTAGTTTTAGCATTTACAATGATGAAAGTGATATTCAAAAATTAATTGAAGGACTTTTGAAAGTAAAGGAAGTTTTTAAATTGTAAAAAATCGAAAATTAAAAATTAAAAATTACAAATTTTTGGAAATAAAAAATAATAAAAAAGGAGATATAAAAAATGGATTTGGAGAGAATTTATCAGCAGACAATATTGGAATATAGCCGTAGAAAAGAATTAAATCACGAAATGGAAAATCCGACTTATGTGGAGAGAGGTCATAATCCCAATTGTGGAGATGACTTGACATTGGAATTAAAAGTGGAAAATAATGTCATTGTGGATGCGGCATTTATCGGCTCTGGGTGTGCTATTTCAACCGCTTCAATGGCGATGTTAATTGATTTGATAAAAGGAAAAACTTTGGAAGAAGCAAAAGAAAAAGTTGACATTTTTTTCAAAATGATGAGCATAGACGAAAATAAAGAAAAATTGACAAAGGAAGAAATGAAAAAATTAGGAGATGCAGTGCTTTTGGAATATGTGGCTAAAATGCCTGCTCGAGTAAAATGTGCTACACTTAGTTGGCACTCGCTAAAAGTGATTGTAGAAAGCAAAAAATAGAAAATTATTTAAAAAAATACAAAGAATAATAAATTTTGAATTTTTTTAGTATTTTTATAAAATGAATAGAGTATTTAAGGTAAATAAAAACTTCTATTTTAAGTTTCTTATTCAATCCACGAAGTTAATAAAATAATTTATTTTTTTAAGCAGAAGTGCTCATCGCCGCACCCCTGCACCCCGGCTAGTCTTCGACATTTTTATGCGCTGACAAAAAACTCGCACTAATCGTGCTCAGACAGTTTTGTCAGCACATAAAAATGCTCCGACGGTTTAAATTTTACTACCATATAAAAGTGTCGTGATTTTTTGGGAGTAAAGACGACTGTTTGAACGAAGTGAGTTTCGGCTTTGCTTCCAAAAAATGCTTAGACGAGCGTGGGGATTATAAGGGGAAATGGCGGCCCTTTCCCCTTATGTAAAAAAATAAAAAACTATACTAAATAAAATAACATCTTGTAGACAAAAATAAATTAAAAAATATTGAAATTAAAATTTGCCCGTAAAATTTTTACGCTATCTTTATAAAATAAAAAAATTGTAAAAATTTTTAAATATATGGTAAAATAATAATAAAAAAGAAAAATAAAAAAACAAGAAAATAAAATTAAGGAGAAAAAATTAAATATAATGAAAGAATTAAAAATAGTTTTATTTGGACATCCAACTTTGAAAAAAGTTGCCGAGAAGGTGGAAAAATTTGATGATGAACTGAGAGAAACATTGAATGAGATGGTTAATTTGATGAGAAAAGCTAATGGAGTGGGACTTGCAGCAAATCAGGTCGACATTCCTAAAAGATTTTTTGTGCTGGAATACGAAGGAGTTTTAAAAAAGGTCGTTAATCCGGAAATATTGGAATTTAGTGAGGAAAAAGTGGATTTTGAAGAAGGGTGCTTGAGTATTCCTGGAATTTATAAAAAGGTTGTAAGACCTAAAAAAATTAAAGTTAAATATTTTGATGAAAATGGAACTGAAGTTCAAGAAGAGCTTGATGAAATGTGGGCTAGAGCATTTCAGCACGAACTTGATCATTTGAACGGAATTTTGTTTACAGAGCGACTTTCTGTTATGAATAAAAGGCTTGTTGCAAAAAAAATAGAAGTTTTGAAAAAAGATTTTAGCAAAGGTAGAATTTATAGGGAAGATTTGGATTAAAAAAGGAGTGAATTTTTTTGAAAACAATATTTATGGGAACGCCAGAATTTGCAATTCCAAGTTTGAAAGTTGTGTCAAAAAATACGGATTTGAGAGCAATTTTTACAAAGGAAGATAAAGTAAATGCCAGAGGAAATAAAATAATCTTTTCGCCAGTGAAGCAGTTTGGAATTGATAACGAAATTGAAGTTATTCAGCCAAAAAAAGTTAAAGATGAAAAAATAATCAAAAAAATAAAAGAGATAAATCCAGATTTAATCGTAGTTGTAGCATATGGGAAAATTTTACCAAAAGAAATTATAGATATACCAAAATATGGAATAATTAATGTCCATTCTTCGCTTTTACCAAAATACAGAGGTGCTTCTCCAATTCACTCGGCAATTTTAAACGGTGACACGGAAAGTGGCGTGAGCATAATGTACATTGAGGAAGGACTAGATTCTGGCGATGTGATACTGCAAGAAAGCTGTGATATTTTGGAGAATGATACGCTTGGAACTTTGCATGACAAATTAAAGGACTTGGGAGCGATAGTACTTGAAAAGGCGCTAAAATTGATTGAAGAGGGAAAAGTTGAAGCTACAAAACAGGATGAAAGTCTTGCAACATTTGTTAAACCAATTACGAAAGAACAGACTAAAATTGATTGGAACAATACAAAAGAAGTGATTTTTAATCAAATTCGAGGGTTAAATCCATTTCCGGCGGCACACACTTTTAATGAAAAAAATGAAAATATAAAAATTTATAAAACTGAAAAATTAGATAAAGAATACGAAGGAAAAAATGGTCAGATTATCGATATCATAAATAAAAAAGGACCTGTTGTAAAAGTTAAAAATGGAGCTTTAGTTTTGCTCGAAGTGAAATTTCAAGGAAAAAAACTGCAAAGAGGAGCAGATGTCATTAATGGTAGAAAAATGGCTATTGGTGAGTGTTTAAAATAGTTGTTTAGTAAAAATAAATTATAAATATTATAAAATTTTGCATATTTTTGAAAGGAGTGGTGGAATGAAATTTAAAAAATTAGAGATTTCAGAAAAAGTGATTCAGAGATTGACGGAATATCTATCAATTTTAAAAGATGTTCAAAAATATGAAAATGAGATTAACTCGATTGAACTTTCCAAAATAATGAATACGACATCAGCTCAAGTCAGAAAAGATTTATCAACTTTTGGAGATTTTGGTGTGCGTGGAAAAGGATATGATATTTCTAAATTGATTGAAATCATCGAAGATATTTTGGGAATAAATAAAGTTAATAACGTCATAATCGTTGGACACGGAAAAATGGGAGAAATGATCTCGTCTAACAGAAATGTCTTGGGAAAAGGTTTTCAGATTGTTGGAATTTTTGACAAAGATAAAAATAAAATAGGAAAAGTTGTTTCTGACAATCTTGAAATTCGTGATGTCAACGATGTAAAAGAATTTAGAGAAAATTTCTGCGGGGAAGTTGATACGGCAATTCTTGCGGTTGTAAAGGAACAGGCGCAATTTGCGGCAGAACAGCTTGTGAAAAATGGAATAAAAGCTATTTTGAATATGACGACTTATAAACTTGAGCTAGGTTCAGATATAACAGTTGTAAATATTGATATTTCGGCAAAATTGCAAGAATTAAATTTTTGGAGATTGAATAAAGAAGAAAAATAAAATGGAGGTCTTATGGGAAAAATTATTGATGGAAAAGCGCTCTCGCAAAAAATTTTTGAAGATATAAAAAAGGAACACGATAAAATTAAAGAAAAAGTCGGGCGAAGTGCGGGACTTGCGGTGATTATAGTTGGAGAAAATGCGGCTTCACAAGTATATGTGAGAAATAAAATAAGAGCTTGTGAAAAAGTTGGATTTTATTCTGAAACTATAAGATTGCCAGAGGACATTACGCAAGAAGAATTGCTTTGCAAAATAAGAAAATTAAATGAAGATAAAAAAATTGACGGAATCTTGGTACAATTGCCGCTTCCAAAACATATTGATGAGCTAAAAGTCATAAATGAGATTGCAAGCTCAAAAGATGTGGACGGATTTCATACTGAAAATATTGGAAAAATGATGATAGGCGATAAAACAGGGTTTTTACCATGCACGCCATACGGAATTATGCAGATGTTTGAAGAATATGGCATTGAGCTTTCTGGAAAAGATGCAGTAATTGTTGGGAGAAGCAATATAGTTGGAAAGCCACTTGCGCTGCTTTTAATTCAAAGTGGAGCAACTGTCCAAGTTTGTAATTCAAAGACTAAAAATTTGAGCGAGAAATTACAAAAAGCTGACATAGTTGTCGCAGCCGTTGGAGTTCCAAAATTGATAAAAGGTAAAGATATAAAAGAAAATGCGGTTGTGATTGACGTTGGAATAAATCGTGTGGATGGGAAGCTTTGTGGAGATGTGGATTTTGACGAAATTTTTGAAAAAGCTAGTTTTATAACACCAGTTCCTGGCGGAGTAGGGCCTATGACAATTGCAAGCCTTATAAAAAATACATTTAAAAGTTATAAAAGTAAATTATAAAAAAGGAAGTGCATTAATTATGCCAACATATACAATTAGAATAAAAGATAGACAGACAGGAAAAATATTGACGATTAAAATAGCGGCAAAATCTATTCAAGAAGCAAAACAAATAGCGGCAAAAGATTATGGAGTTGCTTATGAAATTTTAAATTAATATTTTGAATAAAGATCAGTAAAAAACTGGTCTTTTTTTATAAAAATAATAATTGATTAATATTTTTATTGTTATTTATTTAAAATCAATGTATAATATAGGGGTAAAAAATTATGAAAAAAAGAAAGCGAGAAAATTAATGAAAGAAAAAATTAAATTTATTAAAGAACTGGCACAGAGTATGAATGAAAATAAAATCGAAACAGTGAAATATGAAGAAAATAATTTTGAAATTATACTAAGTAAAAAGAAAAAAGAAAAAAATGTTATAGTCAGTGCAGGAGCGGTTCCTCAAAATATAGTTTCAAATACAGTGCCAACACAAGAACAAGTTGTGGAAGTGCAAGAGTCAAAAACAAGTGAAGAAACTGAAGAAATTACGGGAAATAAAATTACTTCACCGATGGTTGGGACTTTTTATTCGGCACCGTCGCCAAATATGCCACCGTTTGTAAAAGAAGGGGTAAAAGTAGAAAAGGGACAGACACTTTGTATTGTTGAAGCAATGAAACTTATGAATGAAGTAAAATCAACAGTTTCAGGAACAGTAAAAAAAGTATTAGTAAAAGATGGAGAGGCAATAAAAAAAGGACAAACTTTAATGATAATTAAATAATATTTTTTGAATAGGTTTATTAAAAAAGAAGGGATAAGATTTGGAAGAGAAAATAATATCAATAGATATTGTGTTATTAATAGTTATGCTGTTTTTTACAGCATTTTTATCAACGGCTGAATCAGCTCTTTTGTCACTTAGGCAAATTCATTTAATTGATGGTGACAACGAAAAGAATGTAAAAGAAGAAAAACTTTTAAAATTATGGCTAAAAAATCCAAATGAGCTTTTGACGACACTTTTATTTGTAAAAACAATTTTGTGTTCTTTTCTAATTTTTTTAGAAATAAATTTAATAAGGCAATTTTTTGAGAAAAAATTATATTTTTATTTAGTATTTTTTGTTTTCTCAATAATGATTTTAATATTTGCTGAAATGATTCCAAGACTTATTGCGAGAGTGAAAGTATATGAAATTTCAAAAGCTGCGATAATTCCGTTAAATACATTAAGAATTGCGATAAAACCGATTATTTCACTTTTTATCCATATTTCACGGTTTGTTATGAAAATATTTAAAATAGAAGTGAAAGATCAGATGTTTGAAATAACAGAAGAAGAAATTTTGACATTTGTAAAAGCAGGAACTCAAAGTGGAGCGATTGAAGAGGGCGAAGAAGAAATGATTTCAAGCATAATAGAATTTGCTGATATGACTGTGAAAGAAATTTTGACACCGAGAAGAGATATTTTTGCGCTGGATTCTGAAAGCAAGCTAGAAGATGTCTGGGAAGAAATTTTAGAGCAGGAATTTACTCGAATGCCGATTTATACTGGAACAATTGACAACATCGTAGGAACGGTTCACATAAAAGATTTACTTCGTTATGCAAATGACAAGAGCAGTGGCAATCTTTTGATGAAAGAATTTATGAAAGAAGCATATTATGTGCCGATTACAAAGTCTCTTGTGGAACTTTTGGAAGAATTTAAGACAAAACAGCTTCATATGGCAATTGTGATTGACGAATATGGTGGAACGCAGGGAATTGTAACAATCGAAGACTTGCTAGAAGAAATTGTTGGAGAAATTAGGGATGAATTTGATAAGGAAGAAGAAAGTATTCAGAAAATTCGAGAAAAGATATTTGATGTAAAAGGTGATACACTTATTGAGGAAATAAATGAAAAACTTGATTTAGATATTCCGCTATCTGAGGAATATGACACAATATCAGGTTACATTCAAGATAAATTGGGAAAAGTTGCCGATGTCTTTGACCAGATTAAAGAAGATAATTTTGTTATGAAGGTGCTGGATACTGATAATAAAAGAGTGGAAAGAGTCAGAATAGTTATTTTAGAAAAAAAAGAAGAAGAATAGGAGAAGTAAAAAAATGGAAGAGCTAAGACCTCGCATAAGGGTAGCAGGAATACTTATTGAAGATGATAAAATCTTATTAATTCAGCATCAAAAAAATGATAAAAAATATTGGCTAATTCCAGGTGGTGGAAATGACTGGGGAGAGAGCACAAAAGAAGCTGTAATTCGTGAATATAAAGAAGAAACAAATCTTGATATAAAAGTCGACAAATTTCTCTTTTTTTCTGAAACAATTTCGCCAGATAAAAGTCGACATGTGCTAAATTTATTTTACAGAGTTCACAGGGGAAATAGAGATAATAAATTTATGAAATTGGGAGATGAAGCTGTACTTGCAGATTTAAAATTTTTTGGAAAAGATGAGATAAAAGATTTGACAATTTATCCAAATATTAAAGATAATCTTGTAAAAATAATGAATGGAGAAAAAGTTGAAAGTTATTTGGGAAATTTATGGAATGACTAGAAAAATAAAAAAAGAAAAAGAGGACAAAAAGAGATGAATAAAAAAGAAAAAGAATTTGTTAAAAATTTAGTGAGAAGTGTAGAGAACTTCCCTGAAAAAGGTGTAATTTTTAGAGATATTACAACGGCTCTTAAAAATAAAGAGGGATTACAAATTATTATAAAAGATTTGACAGAGAGATATAAAGATAAAGGAATTGACTATGTCGTAGGAGCTGATGCCAGAGGATTTATTTTCGGTGCTGCAATTGCTTATAATATCGGAGCAGGATTTGTTCCGGCAAGAAAACCTGGAAAACTCCCTGCCGAAGTTGAAAGCGTGGAATATAGCTTGGAATATGGTAAAAATAGTATAGAAATTCATAAAGACGCTTTTTCAAAAGGTGATAGAATTTTAATAGTTGACGATTTACTGGCAACTGGTGGAACTGCCAAAGCAATGGTTCAATTGGTGGAAAAATTAGGAGCTAAAGTCGTGGAATTAGCATTTATGATAGAACTTGCAGATTTAAAAGGAAGAGAACTTTTAGATGGATATGAAGTATATTCTCAGCTAGTTTATTAATATCAAAAAAAGTTTAATATAATTTAAAACAAAGAAAACAGGAGTATACTTATTTAAATAAAAAAAAGAAGCGGAGGAATAAAAATGAAAATAAAAAAATATATACTAGTATTTTTAGTTATGGGATCAGCACTAAGCTTTTCATCTTCTAGAAGATTAAAAAGATTGGGAAAAAGAATTTCAAATATAGTTAAAAAAGATAAAGACAAAGAAACAACTAATAAACAAGGTACAGGTGATATTTTTAAAAAAATTGAGAAAAAAGACAAAAACAAAAAAGATAAAGAAGACGAAAATGTCAATAGAGCTGGAATAGATGAAGCGATTAAGAAGAAAAAAGCCGATGAAAATTCGCCAAAAACAAATATCAAAGGTACTTCGGAAGGTAATCGCTACAAAAATAATCAATAATTTGAGAGTGTCTGGAATTTTGTTCAAACTCAAAATGCAATATATGGTACAGGATGATAAGTTTTATCATCCTGTTTTTCAATTCATTTAAAACATTTAACAAGCACTTGCTTGGTTCACTTTATTCTATCCAGAATCCTAGAACCTCGTTAAGTAAATTCTTAAGCATATCTTTAATATCATTCGTATTTTAAATTTTATAGCCTAATTCTGTTACCATATTCTTATCTTTTTCTATTGTTGTTCCTGTAGTTGTTAAGAAATTTCCTGTAAGTGCAGAATTAATTCCACATTTTAAACCAGTTTTTACATAATTTCCTAATTTAATTCTTCCTCCAGCATATCTTAAATGAGTTTTAGGCATAATAAAACGGTAAATAGATATAGTCTTTAAAATTTCTAATGGCTCTACTGCTTTATTATTCTCAAATGGAGTTCCAGGAATTGGAGTTAAAATATTTATCGGAACAGAATTGACTTTTAATTCTTTTAAATCAAATGCCATATCAATTCTATCTTCAATAGTTTCTCCTAAAC
>RBWB01582473.1_pt1 | contig 15087 bp, 15 predicted proteins | sample 2014201 | NCBI WGS metagenome assembly RBWB01 (sample SAMN10133834, study PRJNA383868) | Human oral metagenome, whole genome shotgun sequencing project. | isolation source: supragingival plaque isolated from 88 juvenile twins | host: Homo sapiens | place: Australia
ACAACGTTGGAATGGGACGTGACCACACCTTATTCGCGACAGCCGATGGTAAAGTTAAATTTGAAGTGAAAGGCGAAAAAAATCGCAAATATGTCAGCATTGTGACTGAATAATTCACTTGAAACATTAATTTAAATGCCCCACAGCTCTCAGTTAGTGGGGTTTTTATTTTAGTATTCATTAAACATCATAAGCAAAAGTGCGGTCGTTTTTTGCGATGTTTTACCAACTTGCCAAGTCTTTTTTTAATTATAATAATTTCAAATGAACCAACGTGCTTTTTCCGGTTTTCTGTTTGCTTTACTCGCCGCAGCGATGTGGGGAGCTCTGCCTATTGGTTTGCAACAGGTATTGAAAGTAATGGATCCTCAAACTATCGTTTGGTATCGTTTTGCGATAGCCGGATTCGGGTTATTACTGATTTTAGCAGGTAAGAGAACACTGCCGGATTTAAAACGCCTTCATCGACGTTATGTTTTATTGATTCTTTTAGGAATTTTCGGGTTGTCGGTTAATTTCGTGTTATTTAATATAGCGTTGCAATATATTCCGCCGACCACCAGCCAAGTATTAAGTCCACTTTCTTCTTTTGTGATGCTGTTGGTTGGAGTATTTGTTTTTAAAGAAAAAATGGGAATGCACCAGAAAATTGGCCTGGTGGTGCTGATTGTAGGGCTTATTCTGTTCTTTAATGACCATTTCGCTGATTTTATGCAGTTTAATCTGTATTTTAAGGGCGTTTTAATTGCTTTTATCGCTAGTACTATTTGGGTGGCTTATGGCATTGCTCAGAAAATATTATTGCTTAAATTCAGTTCGCAACAGATTTTATTGCTTATTTATCTTGGTTGTGCCTTGATTTTTCTTCCATTTTCCTCACCGAAACAGCTTTTTGAACTTAATGGATTACAGTTGGGCTGCTTACTATTTTGTTGTGCCAATACATTAATTGCTTACGGTAGCTATGCGGAGGCGTTGAATCGTTGGGAGGTTTCTAAGGTTAGCGCGATGATGACTCAAATCTCGATCTTTACCATTATTTTTTCAGAAGTGTTAGCCCATATCGCACCAGCGATTTTTTCTGATCAGCAATTAAATTCCCTCAGTTATTTTGGGGCGGTGTTAGTGGTATCCGGCTCATTGTTGTCGGCAATCGGGCATAAATTACCAATCGGCCGAGCGGCTAAAATTAAGTGAATGCACAATGAAACAACAACCCTTATTAGGTTTTTTATTTGCGTTGGTTACGGCGATGGCTTGGGGATCTTTAGCTATTGCATTAAAACAGGTTGTAGCGGTGATGAACGCTCAAACCATTATTTTTTATCGTTTTTCAGTCGCTGCATTGGCATTGATTATTTTGTTGGGAATAAAGCGGAAATTACCAAAACTCAGTCAATTTACACCGCACTTATGGCGTTTGGCTCTGGTTGGCGTATTGGGACTGGCGGGAAATTTCTTCTTCTTTAATTCGTCGCTAAGTTATGTTGATCCGGCAGTGACGCAAATTTTCATTCATTTGTCATCCTTTTCAATGCTGATATGTGGTGTGTTAATTTTTAAAGAAAAATTGGGAGTACACCAAAAAATCGGATTAGTATTATTGGTTATTGGGTTGGGACTGTTTTTTAATGAGCGGTTTGATCTTTTGCTTGAACTCAATGTTTATTCAACAGGCGTAATCTTGAGCATTATTGCCGCATTAGTCTGGGTTGGTTATGGTCTTGCGCAGAAATTGATGTCGCGAGTCTTTAGTTCGCAGCAGATCTTAATGATGATGTATATAGGTTGTGCCTTGTTATTTATGCCTGTTGCCGAGATTGGACAAGTGCGGGAGCTTGACGGTTTTGTGTTTGGTTGCTTTGTTTATTGTTGCTTGAATACTTTGATTGGCTATGGAGCTTACGCGGAAGCATTGAATCATTGGGATGTGTCGAAAGTCAGTGTGATTATTACCTTAGTGCCGTTATTTACGATTTTATTTATGCACTTGTCACATTATTTATTGCCTATGCGTTTTTCTGCTCCCAATCTAAATTCTATTAGTTATATAGGCGCATTTATTGTAGTATTAGGCGCAATGTTGTCCGCTATCGGGCATAAACTGATTAAATATATAAAGGTGAAAAATGAAATTTATAGATGAAGCGTTAATTCGTGTGGAAGCTGGTGATGGCGGTAATGGTTGTGTCAGTTTTCGCCGTGAAAAATATATTCCGAAAGGTGGACCGGACGGCGGTGATGGCGGTGATGGTGGCGATGTATATTTAGTTGCCGATGAAAATCTGAATACACTGATTGACTATCGGTTTGAGAAACGTTTTGCTGCGGAACGAGGACAAAACGGGCGTAGTGCAAATTGTACAGGTCATCGCGGCAATGATATAACTTTGCGAGTGCCGGTGGGAACGCGTGCCATTGATAATGACACTAAAGAAGTATTAGGCGATTTAACTAAACACGGTGCCAAAATGCTGGTAGCAAAAGGCGGATATCATGGCTTGGGCAATACCCGTTTCAAATCTTCCGTTAATCGTGCGCCACGTCAGAAAACCAACGGCACACCGGGAGAGAAACGTGATTTACAGCTTGAGTTGATGTTATTGGCGGATGTGGGAATGCTCGGTTTGCCGAATGCAGGTAAGTCTACTTTCATTCGTGCGGTATCTGCGGCTAAGCCAAAAGTGGCGGATTATCCTTTCACAACCTTGGTTCCAAGTCTTGGGGTTGCTCGAGTCGATAATAATCGCAGCTTCGTCGTTGCAGATATTCCCGGTTTAATTGAGCACGCTTCCGAGGGGGCTGGGTTAGGAATCCGTTTCCTTAAACATTTAGAACGTTGTCGCGTATTGATTCATTTGGTGGATATTGCGCCGATTGATGAAAGCGATCCTGCACATAATATCGCAATTATCGAAAACGAACTGGCGCAGTATAGTGAAAAACTTGCGGAGAAACCACGTTGGTTGGTATTTAATAAAATTGATACCATGAGTGATGAAGAAGCGCAGGAGCGCGCGCAGGATATTGCCGAACGTCTAGGCTTAGAAGAAGATTACTATCTGATTTCCGCGGTAACGGGTAAAAACGTACAGCCGTTGACCCGTGATATTATGGATTTCATCGAGGCTAATCCGCGTGAGACGGAAGAAGAAAAACCGACATCGGAAGAAGTGAAATTTAAGTGGGATGATTATCATCAAGAACAGCTCGCTGAACATCAATTTGACGAAGATGATTGGGAAGACGACTGGTCGGAAGAAGATGATGAAGGGGTTGAGATTATCTACAAACCTTAATCTTGCCTTTAGGCGTGAAAGTATGAGCATAAAGTGCGGTCGAAAAAACACGTGTTTTTTTAACCGCACTTTTATTATTTATCAAACTGCCGATTATTTTTTAGTGTGAACTTTGATTTGCTCTTTCATTTTTGCTTTCACTTCTCGGCGTTGTTTGGAAAGCTCTGCTTTGCGAATGACGTAGTCGTCTACGCGGTTTTCATAGTCATCACGCATTTGAGTGATAATCGAACGAACGTCATCAATATCCATATTGGGATTAATGTATTGATTTAAGTTATCAAGCAATAACGCACGTTTTTGATTATCGCGAATTTTGCGGTCAATATCTTGCATTTCCCGCGCCAACTTGTTTTTTAAACGAAACATACGCACATATTCCAACACATCTTGAAAAGATTGTTTATTTACATTTTCCATAGTTAAACTCTCTATAATTAAAAACGAACTAGTATACTCTAGCCCTTTTGATGGAATTCGTCAAAAAGTAAAGTTCAATTTTGCGAACAGGATCAAATTTTTTTAACAATTCACTGAAATGCGTTGATTATCAATTCTCAAGGTGATAAAACTAAACACCGTATTTTCCCATTTTCAGAATCAATGTTAGGAAGTCATTATGTCACAGATATTTAATTTTAGCGCCGGACCGGCAATGATGCCACCGACAGTTTTAGAACAAGCCCAAAAAGAGTTACGTAATTGGCAGAATCAGGGTACATCTGTTATGGAAGTGAGCCATCGGGGAAAATATTTTGTCGAGTTGGCGACACAATCCGAGAAAGATTTACGTGAACTATATCAAATTCCCGATAATTATCGTATTTTGTTTTTACAGGGCGGTGCGCGCGGTCAGTTTGCGGCGATTCCGATGAATTTGGCGAATAAAAAAGGTAAGGCGCTTTATTTAACTAGTGGGCATTGGTCTGCGACAGCGGCAAAGGAAGCACGTAATTTTACCGAGGTGGATGAAATAAACATATTAAATCCAGACCATACTGATTCTAATAGTATGTTAAAAGTGGAACGTTTGGATTTTAGCGACATTGCCGAGCAATACGATTATGTACATTATTGCCCGAACGAGACCATTAGCGGGGTAGAAATTTTTGATGTGCCGAAGGTGGGGAACGCAGTGTTAGTGGCGGATATGTCGTCTAACATTTTATCGCGTAATATAGACATCAGCCGATTTGGTTTAATTTATGCGGGAGCACAAAAAAATTTAGGACCCGCGGGTATTACCCTTGTTATCGTGCGTGAAGATTTAATTGGCAATGCCCGTCAAGCCACGCCGTCAATTTGGGATTATGCGGTGCAAACCAAAGCAGACTCGATGATCAACACGCCTCCAACCTTTGCTTGGTATCTTTGCGCTTTGGTTTTCAAACACTTATTGGCTTGCGGTGGCGTTGAGGAAATGGAACGACGCAATCATGCCAAAGCAGAATTATTATATGCCTATTTGGATCAAAGCAAGTTTTATCGCAATTATGTGGCTAAGGAAAATCGTTCGATAATGAATGTGACTTTTACTACCGATAATGACGAATTGAATGCCAAATTTGTCGCTGAGGCGACAGCAGCAGGCTTGCAAGCATTAAAAGGCCATAAAGTGTTGGGTGGAATGCGCGCATCTATTTACAATGCTATGCCGATCGAGGGCGTGCAGGCGTTGATTGCGTTCATGAAAAAATTTGAGGCGGAAAACGCTGAATAAATCTTATCGGTGCGGGAAGTCTTCCGCACCCTGTAATTAACTGAAGTGCGAGCAGAATGTTTGCGCGGATAAAAAAGTGCGGTCGAAAAAAATGACGTTTTTACAACGCGCCAATACCGGCGTACAATCTCTTTCCCCTTATCAAGCGGGCAAGCCAATCGAAGAGTTAGAGCGTGAGCTCGGCATCTCCAATATCATCAAACTGGCTTCTAATGAAAACCCGTTTGGTTTTCCTGACAGCGCCAAATTGGCAATTACACATCAATTAAATGATTTAACCCGTTATCCCGACTCCAACGGCTTTGAACTAAAAGCGACAATAGCAAAAAAATTTAATCTGCATCCGAATCAGGTTACGCTGGGTAATGGTTCTAATGATTTGATTGAGTTAGTGGCGCATACTTTTGCCGGTGAGCAGGATGAAATTATCTTTTCCCAATATGCCTTTATTGTTTATCCGCTTATTTCCAAAGCGATTAATGCAATTTCCCGTGAAATTCCGGCGAAAAACTGGGGGCACGATTTGGACGGTTTTTTAGCCGCCATAAATGATAAAACCAAGTTAATTTATATTGCTAACCCCAATAACCCGACGGGTAATTTTCTAACCGAAGCAGAACTTGAAGCGTTCCTAGCTAAAGTGCGGTCAGATATTATCGTGGTTTTAGATGAAGCTTATACCGAATTTACCGCTGAAAATGAACGGGTAGACTCGTTCGGTTTATTAACGAAATATCCAAATCTAGTGGTTTCTCGTTCGCTTTCTAAGGCTTATGGGCTAGCAGGGTTGCGTATTGGTTATGCGGTTTCTAATCCCGAAATTGCGGGCCTGCTTAACCGAGTGCGACAGCCGTTTAATGTAAACAGCCTGGCACTAACAGCTGCGGTTGCCGTGTTGCAGGACGATAATTTTGTGAAAAAAGTAGCTGAAAATAATCGTATCGAGATGAAGCGTTATGAAGCCTTTTGCCTACAACACGGGCTTGAATATATTCCGTCTAAAGGGAACTTTATTACCATCAATTTCAAGCAACCGGCAGCACCGATTTATGACGCTTTGCTGCATGAAGGCGTAATTGTCCGCCCGATTGCGGGTTATGGCATGCCGAATCATTTACGCATAAGTATCGGCTTGCCGGAAGAAAATAACAGATTTTTCACAGCACTGACTAAAGTGCTTCATTTATCTTAACTTTTAACAGGAGAGTATTATGGCTAAAATCACTCTAGCGGGAAATCCGATTAATGTAGACGGACATTTCCCACAGCCGGGCGAAAGCCTTGGGGAATTACGTTTCACAAATAACGAACTGGCTGATGTGTCACTGGCGGAATTTGCCGGTAAACGCAAAGTATTAAATATTTTCCCGAGTATTGATACCGGTGTGTGTGCCGCTTCGGTGCGTACTTTTAATCAAAAAGCAGCAGTGCTGAATAATGTCGTCGTGTTATGTATCTCTGCAGACTTGCCATTTGCGCAGGCTCGTTTTTGTGGGGCGGAAGGTATTGAAAATGTACAAACATTATCCACTTTCCGTCATAAAGCTGCCCATCAAGTTTTAGGTGTGGATATTACTGATGGGCCGTTGGCAGGATTGACTGCACGAGCAGTGATTGTACTGGATGAAAATAACAAAGTACTGTATAGCGAGTTAGTCGGCGAAATCAAACAAGAGCCAAATTATGATGCGGCATTGGCGGCTTTATAATCGGTTAGGTTGATAATTAGGCTCGGTAAATGGACTGAGCCTTTTTATTTATGATGAAAAGTGCGGTCGGATTTTTGTGTAAAATCTTCTATAATATGTGTTACTACAATATTTTATATGTAAAGGAACCCAATGGACAAAATTACTTTAAACCCTATTTTCCGTGTTGAAGGCACGGTTAATCTTCCCGGCTCTAAAAGCCTGTCCAATCGAGCATTATTGCTTGCCGCTTTGGCAAAAGGCACGACTAAAGTGACGAATTTGCTCGACAGCGATGATGTTCGCCATATGCTGAATGCACTCAAACAGTTAGGAGTAAATTATCGCTTATCGGAAGACAAATCCGTGTGTGAAGTGGATGGTTTGGGGCGTGCTTTTGAATGGTATAGCGGTTTATCGTTGTTTTTAGGTAATGCAGGTACGGCGATGCGTCCTTTAGCTGCTGCATTATGTCTGGCTAATGCGGATACGCAAGGGAAGAAAGAAGTTGTGCTAACCGGTGAACCGCGAATGAAAGAGCGTCCGATCAAACATTTGGTAGACGCATTGATTCAGGCCGGCGCAGATGTGCAATATTTGGAACAAGATGGTTATCCGCCGCTGGCGATACGTAACAGCGGGTTGGTTGGCGGTAAAGTGCAAATCGACGGCTCGGTTTCATCGCAATTTTTAACCGCACTTTTAATGGCTTCTCCGATGGCTTCTGCCGATTCAGAAATTGAAATTTTAGGTGATCTAGTTTCTAAACCCTATATTGATATTACCTTGAATATGATGAAAATTTTTGGCGTTAGCGTGGAAAATCAAAACTATCAACGCTTTTGGGTGAAAGGTAATCAACAGTATTTGTCACCTAAGACTTTCTTAGTGGAAGGCGATGCTTCATCCGCGTCTTATTTCCTTGCAGCCGGTGCGATTAAAGGTAAAGTGCGGGTAACAGGTGTCGGCAAAAACAGCATGCAGGGAGACCGTTTATTTGCTGATGTATTGGAAAAAATGGGGGCACGTATCACTTGGGGCGACGACTATATTCAAGCAGAACAAGGGCGATTGGTCGGAGTGGATATGGACATGAACCATATTCCGGATGCCGCTATGACTATTGCTACTACGGCATTGTTTGCCGAAGGTGAAACTGTAATACGCAACATTCACAATTGGCGCGTGAAAGAAACCGACCGCCTTACGGCAATGGCGGCTGAATTGCGCAAAGTCGGCGCTATCGTTGAAGAGGGCGAAGATTTTATCCGCATTCAACCGATGGCCCTTGAGCAATTTAAGCATGCGGAAATTGAAACCTATAATGATCACCGAATGGCTATGTGTTTCGCGTTGATAGCGTTGTCGGAAACTCCGGTCACAATCCTCGAACCGACCTGTACTGCCAAAACTTTCCCGACCTTTTTTGATGAGTTTGCGACAATAGCAAAAGAGGAATAGCAGAAGATAAATAAAGTGCGGTTATTCTGTTGAGGGAGCTCTACACTTGCAATACGGTTGATTGTTCATTAAGGATAATACCGAAAACCCCTTCCTCTTATAAATTCGGGCAATGTGGGTACCCGCAAGGTATTGAAGTATATCTGACTAATTTTGCGGACGGTAGCGCGGATTGGCACTTTAAAATTAGTCATATGCTACCAAGAAACTCGGAGAAAAGGGATTTTGTGAAAAGGATTCGGCAGGAATGTGAAATACAGCGTTTGCCTTATTTTATAAAAAACCAGTTAATGTAATTAACCCTTGCAACCCACAGATTTTTCGTTAAAATGCACTGACTTTTAATTAATTACGGAAGAAAAATTATGTTTGGAAAAGGTGGATTGGGCGGCTTAATGAAGCAAGCTCAACAAATGCAAGAACGTATGCAGAAAATGCAGGAAGAAATCGCTCTGCTAGAAGTAACCGGCGAATCTGGTGCCGGTTTGGTCAAAATTACGATAAATGGCGCACACAATTGTCGCCGCGTAGAAATTGATCCTTCCTTGATGGAAGACGATAAAGAAATGTTGGAAGACTTGATTGCGGCAGCCTTTAATGATGCTGTGCGCCGTGCAGAGGAGCTACAACAAGAAAAAATGGCATCCGTAACTGCAGGAATGGGGTTGCCGCCGGGTTTTAAAATGCCGTTTTAAGAAAATGGCTTAAAAAATCGACCGCACTTTTACTGCCGATTTAATTCGTAGTAGGTAAAGTGCGGTTCGTTTTTTGTTCATTTTGAGAATTGTTATGCAAAGTAGTCCTTTATTAGAAAATCTGATCGAACATTTACGCTGTCTTCCCGGTGTAGGACCTAAATCCGCGCAACGGATGGCATATCATTTGTTACAGCGTGATCGTAGTGGTGGAATGAATTTAGCACGCGCATTGACGGAAGCAATGTCAAAAATCGGGCACTGTAATCATTGCCGAACCTTTACGGAAGAGGAAGTGTGTAGCATTTGTAACAATCCTCGCCGTCAAAATAGCGGTTTATTATGCGTGGTGGAAATGCCATCTGATATTCAGGCGATCGAACAGACAGGGCAATTTTCAGGGCGTTATTTTGTATTAATGGGGCATTTATCGCCGCTTGACGGTATTGGACCACGTGAGATCGGGTTGGATTTATTACAACGCCGCTTACAAACCGAGCAGTTCAGCGAGGTGATTTTAGCTACCAATCCAACCGCAGAAGGTGAAGTAACCGCGAACTATATCGCCGAATTGTGTTTGCAACACAACATTAAGGTCAGCCGTATTGCTCATGGCATTCCTGTTGGGGGCGAATTGGAAACCGTAGATGGCACGACGTTAACCCATTCTCTTCTGGGGCGGCGTTTGTTAAATGATGTAGAATAAAAATTCTGAAGACTACAGTTCATTTTTCGATGGATATTTATGAAAAATTATGTCTCTCCCACACAGGCCCTTACTTTATTACTCGTATTAGTACTTGCCTTAATAGGGAGTATTTATCCTATTTTGACTTTGTTAAAAATATAGCCTTATAAATGATCAAAGTGCGGTTGGTTTTTACGGAATTTTATTGCATGATAGAATCCGTTAAAAACCAACCGCACTTTTGTTGTTAAGCTGTTTTAGTTATTCACTCGGTTAATTAGAAATTGTGTTAATAATGGGACTGGGCGACCGGTTGCACCTTTATTGGCACCTTGTAACCATGCAGTGCCTGCGATATCAAGATGCGCCCAGCGGTAGTTTTTAGTAAAGTGGGAAAGGAATGCGCCGGCTGTAATTGCTCCCCCCCAACGTCCGCCAATATTAGCGAGGTCGGCGAAGTTGGATTTAAGCTGTTCGTCGTATTCTTCACTAAGTGGCAATTGCCAGGCTTTATCAGCACTTTGCCGCGAGGCTAGTTCGATTTGTTGTGCCAGTTCATCATCAGTAGAGATTAAACCGCTATTATGTTGTCCTAAAGCAACAACACAAGCACCGGTGAGCGTTGCCACATCAATAACCAGTTCAGGATTGAATTTTTGTACATAAGTCAGCGTATCACATAATACCAAGCGCCCTTCGGCATCAGTATTGAGCACTTCAACGGTTAACCCGTTCATTGTGGTTAAAATATCGCCTGGTCGATAAGCGTTACCGTCGGGCAGATTTTCACAACCGGCTAACACGCCAATAACGTTAATCGGGAGTTGTAGCGAAACTAATGCGTTCATCACGCCATAAACTGATGCCGCACCGCACATATCGTATTTCATTTCATCCATTTCAGCGGCAGGTTTGAGCGAAATACCTCCGGCATCAAAAGTTAAGCCTTTGCCCACTAACACGATTGGCTTTGACTGCGGATCAGGATGATTGCGATATTCCATTATGGTTAATTTTGCTTCGTTATGAGAACCGCGTGATACGGCGAGATAGGCTTGCATTCCTAACTCAGACAACTCGGCTTCCCCTAGTATTGTAGTCTTTAAAAGTGCGGTGGAATTTTCTAGCGTTTTTGCCTGCGTAGCCAGATAAGCTGGATTGCATATATTAGGCGGGCAATTGGCAAGATCTTTAGCTGCTTTCACGCCGAGAGCAACAGCACAGGCGTGTTGAATAGCAAGCTCCGTTTGGGCAATTTCCGTATCGGCAACATTGAAGATTACTTCGCTGAGTTTTCCTTGTTCTTCATTTTTCTTGCTTTTAAACTGGTCAAAAACATAAAAACTTTCTTCTATGGTTTCTATGGCGAAACGTACGTTCCAATATAGATCTCGGTCTTTAATTTTTACGTCGGTTAGCGTATTGATCACACTTTCTGCTGCCGTTTCTTTCACTGCCTGAACGGCTTTTTGAATAATTTGCTTATACTGACGCTCATTGATTTCATTTGGTTTGCCACACCCAACCAACACGATTCTTTCCGAACCTTTACGTAAAATCTGTACTTGTCCGATTTTTCCCGTAATTTCACCGTTAGCAACCAAATCGCTGATTTCATTGTTGAGTTGTGAATTAAGTTGTTCGGCGGTCTCGGAAAGTTGGCGATCTTCAAAAATCGCCGCTAAAATACATTCGTTCGACGCAGATTGAATAGTGCTTTTAGTCAGGTATTTCATAATGTTCTTCCTAATTTTACTGTTTTTAGATAAAAAATAAGCTATGATAAGCGACCAATTGACAGAGACACTGTCTAACTTAAAGAATTTTCAGTAAATTGCAAGAAAAAGATATGATTTTAACCCGATATTTAACTAAAGAAGTTTTTAAAACTCAGATTGCTATTCTGTTCATTTTATTACTGATTTTCTTTTGTCAACAACTCGTACGTGTACTTGGTTCGGCTGCAAGCGGTAAAGTACCGGCGGATTTGGTGCTTTCTTTGCTTGGTCTCGGGATGCCGACAATGGCACAATTAATGTTACCTTTGTGCTTATTTATTGCCCTGTTACTGACCTTTGGACGTTTATATGCGGAAAGCGAAATTACCGTCATGCGCGCTTGTGGTGTCGGGCAGCGGATTTTGGTACGTGTGGCGTTGTTGTTGTCTATTTTTACGGCAGGGCTGGCAGCTTATAATGCATTATGGGTGTCCCCTTGGGCAATCAAAAAACAAGCTGAGATTGTAGAAGATGCAAAAGCCAATCCGAATATGTCAGCACTGTCTTCTGGTCAGTTTATTTCTTCTAATAATGGTGAGTTTGTTTTATTTATCAATGAAATAAAAAACGATCAAATTAATGATGTGTATGTTTTTCAGATGCAACCTAAAGGTAATTTTAAACCGGCCGTAGTCATTGCGGAAAAAGGTGAGTTAAAAGCCTTGCCTAACGGCGATCAAATTTTAAATTTGCAAAATAGCCAACGTATTGAAGGAACGGCGGTGTTGCCTGATTTTAAAATTACTCAGTTTGAAGAATATCAGGCATATTTGGGGCATCAAGCGGTAAGTTCAGATAATAAGGAAGTGGCGGTATTTAGTTTAGACGAATTATTGAACACTGATACGTTACAAGCTAAATCGGAACTACATTGGAGGATAACGTTAATTTTAGCCGTGCCGATTATGGCTTTACTTGCCGTCCCACTAAGCCGCGTTAATCCACGACAAGGGCGTTTTGCTAAAATTTTACCGGCGTTGTTATTATATTTAGTGTATTTTTTGGCGCAAAGTTCGTTAAAATCAGCAGGAGCAGCAGGGAAGTTGGATGCCGGTATGATTATGCCTTTAGTGAATATCGGGTTTCTTGCTTTAGCGATATTGATGAATGGTTGGAATACAATATTTATGTCAAAACTTCGCTATTCCTTTTCCCGTAAAACTGCGGCGGAGGGGTAAAAATGATAATGGGCACTTTGGATCGCTATCTCGGCAAAAGTATTTTAGGTGCGATTTTTGCCACATTACTGACTTTAGTCGGATTATCGGCAATTATTAAATTTGTCGAACAGTTTCGTTTTGTGGGGCGAGGCACTTATGACATTTGGCAAGCGACCGTTTACACAATATTAACCATTCCAAAAGATGTGGAAACTTTTTTTCCTATGGCTGCGCTACTCGGCTCGTTAATCGCACTCGGTAATTTAGCCAGCCGTAGCGAATTAGTCGTCATGCAATCATCGGGTTTCTCGCGCCTGAAAATTGGTCTTGCAGTGATTAAAACTGCTGTTCCGTTAGTTCTACTGACGATGTTGATCGGCGAGTGGGGGATTCCGCAAACCGAACAATTTGCCCGTGATATGCGTGCGAAAGCAATTGCCGGTAGCTCAATGCTAACTGTACGTAACGGCGTGTGGGCAAAAGATGGCAATGATTTCGTTTATGTACGGGAAATTACCGATGATGCGGAATTAAAAGATATTTATATATATCGGTTTGATGATAATCACCAATTAAAACAACTTAGCCATGCTAATCAGGCACGTTATGATTCCGCGCAACAACACTGGACATTAAATCAAATTAATACTTCAGAGTTACTAGGTGAAGAAGTAAAAACTATTAATAAATTAAATGGCGTTTGGAAAACCAGCTTAACCCCCGATAAAATCGGTATTTCATCATTGCGCCCAACATCTTTATCCATTTCCGGTCTTGCGGATTATATCGTTTTTTTAAAACAGACGGGACAAGACGCGCGAAAATTTGAAATAACATATTGGCAAAAACTACTTCAACCGCTTTCTGTTGCGGTGATGATGCTAATGGCATTATCTTTTATTTTTGGGCAAACTCGCAGCGTTACTGCCGGAGCACGTATCGTCAAAGGTATTTTATACGGTTTTGCTTTTTATGTAATTAACGAAATTTTTGCACGAATGAGCGTAGTTTATGATGTTATCCCGGTTATTGGTGCGTTAATGCCAAGTTTGGTGTTTTTGATACTTACCTTATGGTTGTTTAGTCGTAAAAGGGACTAATACAGTATTTCTTATATGTTTGAATAAAGTAAGGTTAAAAGTGCGGTTAAAAAACAGTGTTTTCCAAAATTTGTCGAAAATTAAAGCGAATGAATGGAAATATTTAAATTTATGCTTGCAACCCGACAGGATAACCGTATAATGCACGCACTAACATTGATGACAATTATTCATAAATGTAATTTAGGTAAGAAATTGGTAATAAATAACTTAAAAACCAATAGATAATTGATAAAACCTAAAAACAATAATTAGCCAGTGTGACGAAATTGGTAGACGTAGCGGATTCAAAATCCGCCGCCCTTAAAAGCGTGTCGGTTCGAGTCCGACCACTGGCACCACTAATCAGATAAAAAACTAGAGCCGCTTTTTAAAGCGGCTTTTTTGTTGTTAGATTATTTATAAATTAGTACTTGCTTTTTATGTCTATTTAAACAACCTCTTGAATCAAAGTAGAAATATCATCGGGAAAGGCTAAATCTTCAGCCATTAGAGCAATTTGTTGTTCTGTATATATGGTACCGTTGTAAACTACGATAATGCTCACATCACCTTTTTGCAGAAAATTTTTCTCACCGAATTCTGTGTAACGCGTTGCTCCGATACTAATTATCGCTTGAGTAGGATAATCTGCTTGTTGCAATAATTCAGCAATGTTGTTCATCGGACCTTGATCAGGTTGGTTATTCATTCGCTCTACAATCCAATCTAATAATTTGTGATGAAAATAACTATAACCTAATGCGGGACTATCAAGTCCATAAGCTCGTGTTTGACTATTACGCCGATGAAAACAGGCAATGCGGTATTGATCCATTTCACCCCCCGGCTCAAAATTGCTTAGAGGGATAAGTTTATCGGAAATCCCTTTGCTATTGGCTCCCCAATTTTTCTTTTCACAGATTTTATTGGCATTTGGGCGACGGATAGAACAATCATTATAGGCGGCAAAAAAGTGCGGTCGGATTTTGGTGACTTTTTGTTGGTTGTACTCCAGTTCACAAATTAACGCAATTTCAGGCTCGATCTGAAGATTATCAGCATCTTTTGTTGGAAACAGAATTTCTTTTGAACTAAGAGGATAAACTGATAAAAATCCGGCTTGAGGTGCTGGTACATAAAATGGAAAAATCGCTTTTGGCTGTATTTCTTCTATTGTAGTGACACTAGCAAAATCAGCAGCTTCTCCGGCCTGTTCTAAATGACCGGCAAAATTACCGGCTACTCCTAAACCAATTACATTCTTGAATTTCATTTCGCACCCTATAAACAATAAGAAATAATGGAGGAACTTTAATATTTAGAATAGACAAAAACAAGCCAAATTGCCTAAAAAACATTCGTTTGGCACAAAAACTAAAAAAAAATGCAAATATGGCTTGCAAAGGGAGTAAAAATCCCTATAATACGCCGCACACAACGACGCGCCGTTGTGGAAAAAGAAAGACTGCGGTGCGTCGTTATTTTTTGCTCTTTAACAAACCATCAGACAAACTGT
>RBWB01582474.1_pt1 | contig 15083 bp, 18 predicted proteins | sample 2014201 | NCBI WGS metagenome assembly RBWB01 (sample SAMN10133834, study PRJNA383868) | Human oral metagenome, whole genome shotgun sequencing project. | isolation source: supragingival plaque isolated from 88 juvenile twins | host: Homo sapiens | place: Australia
ACTGAGGAATCATCACGGCTAAAGTAAAGCTTGTAGAAAGAATTGAAGATGAGAGAACTAAGAAAGTATCTGAGAAAGTGCTTTTCAATAAGAGGGCAAATATCGGTATTCTTCCTTTGATGACGCCTTCAGCTTCCTATATTATCAATGGAGTTGAAAGAGTGATCATTTCTCAGATCATTAGGTCGTATGGTATCTTTTATGGAAAGAAAGATTTCTGGTATTCTTTCAAGCTTATTCCTGAGAATGGACCTTGGCTTGAAGTAAATGTAGAAAAAACCTGAAATATCGTTGCGAGAATCAATAAATCTAGAAAGTTCCCTATTACCTCTTTGCTCAGAGTGTTTGGTCTAGAAACTGATGAAAGTATTAGAGAGGTATTTAACGGTATCTTGGAAGAGGAAGATGTTGATTTTATAGATATTACTTTGAAAAAAGACACAACCGTTGATGCGATTTCTGCGGCAGAGCATATCTATGGAAAACTCAGACCAGGAGAATTGATTGATGCGCAGTCAGCTTTGGATTATGTGAAAGGGCAGTTCTTGCTACCTGAGAGAATCTATGTTGGGAATATCGCAAGGAGAAAGATCAATGCAAAACTCAATCTCAAAAAGCCTTTGAAATCCGCTGAGGCTAATATTTTTGATGGGGCAGATCTTGTAGAAGCAGTGAAATATCTTGTAAATCTCTGTAATCAGAAAAAAGGCTTCTATACTGATGATTCTGATCATCTTTCCAACAAGAGAGTGAGAACGATGGGAGAAATCTTGTATTCTCACTTGCAACCTGTGATGAGAAAGTTTGTAAAGAGCGTGAGAGGAAAACTTTCCGTTCTCAATATGGAAAATCCGCTTAAAATCACTGATCTCGTAAACTTCAAAATGATTGATAACTCTATCAAATCGTTCTTTGCGACCAGTCAGCTTTCTCAATTTTTGGATCAGATCAATCCGCTTTCTGAAATTGAGCATAAGAGAAGAATTACCGCTCTTGGACCTGGAGGTTTGAAGAGAGAAACTGCGAAATTTGAGGTGAGAGATGTGCATCCTTCGCATTATGGTAGAATTTGTCCGATCGAAACGCCAGAAGGACAGAATATTGGACTTGTAATTTACCAATCTCTCTATAGCAGAATTAATGATGAAGGATTCCTTGAGACGCCTGCATTGAAAATTTTTCGTGAAGTAGAACCAAAAGCTGAATCACTCGTTGGTAGAATCGCTCATCGTGATATTTATGAGCTTGATGCGAAGGGAAATCCTAGCAAGAAAGTGATTATCAAGGAAAATGAAGTGATTGATGAGAAAATTGCTGCTGCACTTGAAAAAGCCTATGGAAAACTCAAAAAACCGATCGCTGTAAAGCCGTTCTTTACTGGAGAAATTGAATATATCTCTCCAGAAATGGATGAAAAATGCGTGATTGCTGATGCGACGACTCCTTTGGATGAACATAATAATATCCTTTCTACGAGAGTTGCAGCAAGACACTTTAGCGAAATGGAGACCTTCCATGTGAACGATATTACGCATATGGATGTGAATTTGAGTCAGATTTTTTCTCCTAATACTTCTTTGATTCCTTTTGTAGATCATAACGATGCGGTGCGTGCTTCTGTAGCGACTAACCAGCAAAGACAGGCACTTCCGCTCCTCAAAAATGATGCTCCACTCGTTGGAACTGGACTTGAGAGAGATATCGTGAGAATGACGCATGCAGTGATTAAAGCTGAAGCTGATGGAGAGGTGATTTATGTAGATGGAGGAAGCGTTAAAGTAAAATATAAAGATGGAATGAAAGAATATCAATTGACGACTTTCGTGAGATCAAACCATAAAACTTGTATTACTCAGGTGCCTTGTGTAGATTTGGGGCAGAAGGTGAAGAAAGGCGATTTGCTCGCAGAAGGACCTTGTTCTGTAAATGGAGAAATGGCAGTTGGAAAGTCACTTAGAGTAGCTTTTATGCCATGGAAAGGATATAACTACGAGGATGCGATCGTAATTTCTCAAAGACTGATCAAAGATGACGAATTGACTTCCATCATGATTAACGAATACGAGATTGAGGTTGCAGAGACCAAGCTCGGCCCTGAAGAAACAACGAATGATATTCCTGGAGTTGCGATGGCGAAACTCGGAAATCTTGATGAGGAAGGAATTATCAGGATTGGTTCTATTGTGAAAGGAGGGGATTTGCTTATTGGTAAGATCACTCCGAAGGGAGAAGGGGAGCTTACTCCAGAGGAAAAGCTGATTCAGGCGATCTTTGGAGATAAGTCCAAGAATGTAAAAGATACTTCGCTCTATATGCCTTCTGGAAGTGAAGGTAAGGTCGTAGATGTGGTGATCCTTGATGCGAAAAAAGGAGATAACCTCATGGCTGGAGTGAGAAAAAAGATCAAAGTTTATGTGGCTTCTACCAGAAAAATTGAAGTCTGAGATAAGCTTGCAGGTAAGCACGGAAACAAGGGTATCGTTGCGATTGTGGTTCCAGAAGAGAATATGCCATATTCAGCAGATGGAAGACCAGTTGATGTGGTCCTTAACTCACTATGAGTAATTTCTCGTATGAACCTTGGTCAGCTTTTTGAATCTCAGTTGGGTTTGCTCGCGAAAGAACTTGGTGTGAAGTTTGCAGTGCCTACTTTTGGTGGATTTGGAGTAGAAGATATTGTGAAACTTGCTCAGAAAGCAGGACTAGAAGATAAGCTCAGAACTACGCTTTATGATGGAGAAACGGGAGAACCGTATGCTCAGCAGGTAACGGTTGGATATATGCATTTGCTCAAGCTCGTGCATATGGTAGAGGACAAAATCCATGCGAGATCCGTTGGTCCTTACTCTTTGATTACTCAGCAGCCGCTTGGAGGAAAATCCAGACAAGGAGGACAGAGATTCGGAGAGATGGAAGTATGGGCTTTGGAGGCGTATTCTGCGGTTTATACCTTGCAAGAAATGCTTACGGTGAAATCTGATGATGTGGTCGGTAGAAATAAGCTTTATGAATCTATTATCAAATCTCAGAAACCAAGAATCTGAGGATTACCAGAATCATTTAATCTTTTGACCTATCTCTTCAAAGGATTGGGTCAGAATATTGTGGCTTTGACTGCTGATGAACTAGAAACGATTCATCAAGAGAGAATGGAGAAGATAAAAAGCCTTGGACTCTCAGGAATTATGACAGCTTCTCTTGAACATGAGACTGCAACTGATGAAGAAACTGATGAGTCTGAAGACAAGGGAGAAATGATTGGAAAAGTCGTTGAAGACCTTGAAGATTTTGGGCAGATTGAGTAATGAGCGCTTGTCATTGCGAGGCGAATGAAATGAGTCGTGGCAATCTATTTGGAAGCAAATGTGGATTGCTTCGCTTTGCTTGCAATGACGGCAGATATCACCTTTTAACTTTTTATAAGCGGTCCTAATGAACAAAACAAAATTTGATGGATTGATGGTAACTCTCGCTTCTATGGAGGAAGTTGCAAAATGGTCACATGGAGTGGTAGATAATCCAGATACCGTAAACTATAGGACAGGAAAGCCAAAACAAAGCGGACTTTTTTGTGAGTCTATTTTTGGTCCTGTGAAGAACTTTGAATGTAGCTGTGGAAAATATAAAGGAGTCAGATATAAGGGAATTGTCTGTGAAAGATGTGGAGTAGAAGTTACCAGTTCTAGAGAGAGAAGAGTGAGAATGGGGCATGTAGATCTCGCTTCTCCAGTTGTGCATGTGTGGTATAAAAACTCTCCATCAGGAGGTATTCACCAGCTCCTTCAGCTTTCAGCTAATGAAATAGATAAAATTCTGACTTTCGTGAAGTATGTGGTCGTAAAAGAGGTAGATGATGCTGTCAAAGATCAGATAAAAGAAAAGATCAGCACTGACTTTGAGGCAACCATGCAAGAACTTGATGAACTCTTCAAAAAAGAGACGGCTTCAGAAAAAGATACTAAGAAACTAGCAGAGGCAAAAAAGCTTTATGAAGAGAATAAAGCTTCATTGGAAGCGGAATTTGGAAGAGTAAAATCGCTTGTGGCTGACCTTAAGTTTGGGGCGACGGTTTTAGAGTCTGACTACAGAAATATTTTCAGTCAGTTTTCTAAACTGGTTTCTTTCGCTTCTGGGCCTGAGGGAATCCTCAAAATGCTTCAAGCTATTGATGTAGAGAAGGAAATCAAGAAGAGAGTAAAAGAGTTCCCATCTATTAGATCGGCTGATCAGAAGAAAAAGGCAATGAGTTTGATTAAACTTTTGATCAATCTCTATGTATCAGGAGTGAAGCCAGAAAATATGATTATTAGAAAGCTTCCTGTGATCCCACCTGATATTAGACCTGTGGTGCAGCTTGATGGTGGAAGATTTGCTTCATCTGATGTGAATCTTTTCTATAGAAGGGTGCTGATGAGGAATATCAGACTCAAGAAGATGATCCAAGTTGGGATGCCTGATATCGTAAAAAAGAATGAAATCAGACTGCTTCAGGAGTCTATTAATAATCTTTTGGTAGGAGAGAAGAATGCTGCTGGTAAAGCAGGAGCAGGAATCAAAGTCTTCAAATCTATTTCCGATATGCTTTCTGGAAAGGAAGGAGTCTTTAGAAAGAACTTGCTCGGAAAGAGAGTGGATTATTCAGGTAGATCAATTATTACCGTAGGTCCAGACTTGAAACTGAGTGAATGTGGGCTTCCGATCTATATTGCGGTGAAGATGTTTACGCCGTTTATTATCGGAAAGCTGATTGAAAAGAAGATCGTTTATACGCCAAAGCAAGCGGAAAAACTCATCAAAGAAGGGAATCCAACCGCTTTGAAATTCCTAGAAGAAGTGATCAAAGATAAATATGTGCTTCTTAACCGTGCACCAACGCTTCACAGACTTTCTATTGAAGCTTTCAAAATTAAATTGATGCCTGGTAAAACAATCAGACTTCATCCTCTTGTTTGTCCTGCGTTTAATGCCGATTTTGATGGTGATCAAATGGCGGTGCATTTGCCTATTTCAGATGAAGCTCAAAAAGAAGCTCGCGAACTTATTGCAGCAGACAAGAATATTATCAAACCGGGTTCTGGAGAGCCAACGATTACGCACTCTCAAGATATGGTGCTTGGAATTTACTTCTTGACTGATTTCTTCAATCCAAAATATCCTGACTACAATACGGAAGAGGAATGGAAAGAAAAAATCTATCCTGTAGCTAGATTTGCTTCTTTTGATGAAGTGATGGCAGCGTTTAACAATAAACAAGTGCAACTCAAAGATAAAATCGTGGTGCTTGATGGCAATGAAGTGCTTGAAACTACGGTAGGAAGAGTGATTTTTAACTCTATTTTGCCAGAGAACTATCCGTATGTAAATAGGAAGATGGGAAATAAGGATCTCAAGAGGCTTTTGAGTGAGGTCTTTGACAAATACGATATGGAGACTACGGTAAAAGTTGCTGATGCGATCAAGGATTATGGATTCAAATATTCAACAATTGCTGCAACTTCAATTAATGTGCTTGATATGAAGGTGCCAAAGGAAAAAGAAGACCTTTTGAGAGCTGGTGATTTAGAAACTAATACGGTATTGAAATATTTCTATAAGGGATTCTTTTCTGAAGCAGAGAAACATAGATTGATTGTAAAAATCTGGACTGCAGTGAAAAAGGATGTAGAAGTGAACTTGAAATCTATTATTGGTGCAGGAAATAATCTTTATACGATGATTGATTCTGGAGCGAGAGGTTCTCAAACCCACCTTACGCAGATTTCAGGTATGAAGGGACTCGTAGTGAATCCACAGGGAGAAATTATTGAACTTCCGATTAAATCTTCTTTCGTAGAAGGATTGAAACCAATTGAATACTTTATTTCAGCTCACTCTGGTCGTAAAGGAAAGGCCGATACTGCTTTGAGAACTGCAGAATCTGGATACTTGACGAGAAAACTCTGTGATGCTTCTCAGGAAATGATCGTGAGAGAAGATGACTGTGGTTCTACCGAATCTATTCTCTATACAAAGGAGGAGGCTGAAATCAAAGGAGAAAAATTCTGAACTTTGATTTATGGTAGAGTGTTGGCTGAAGATGCGATTGATGAAAGAGGAACCGTGATATTGAGGGCAGGAGAAATGGTTACGAAATCAGCTTTAAGTCTGATTGAAACTTCAAATATTACTGCTGTGAGAGTAAGGAGTCCATTGACTTGCCACTGCGTAAGTGGAGTGTGTCAGAAATGTTATGGAATGGACCTTGCTACGAGAAATATGGTAGAAGTAGGAGTGCCAGTTGGAGTAATCGCTGCACAGTCTATTGGAGAACCATCTACTCAGCTTACGCTAGATACCTTCCATGAAGGAGGAGTGGCAGGTTCATCAGAGGCATCTGGTATTGATAGAGTGAAACAGCTCTTTGAGGTGAGGCCGCCAAAGAATCCTGCTGGAATTAGTCCATTTGATGGAACGATCTCTTTTGAAGAGACTCCAGAGGGAGGAAAATTCGGAAAGATGAAGGTGACTTCTGAAATGCAAAAGAAAACCTACCTTGTGAAATCAGAGTATAAAGTTATTGTAAAAGAAGGAGCAGACCTTGCAAAAGGTGCCGTGTATGCGAGCAAATGAGCAAGTAAACTTAAGACTAAAGAAGCAGGAAAGGTTCTTGAGGTGAATGAAGATTATATCGTGCTTGGGGTGCAGGAAATCTATACCAAGTCACTTGTTGGTTTGGCTCCAAAAAAGACTAAAGTTTGAGATAAAGTTTACAAGGGGGAAATCCTGACGACTGGGGCGCTTGATGTGATGGAATACAAGAAAATCGTTGGAGATATTCAGGCTCAGAGGTATATTATTACTGAAGCCAAGAGAGTGTATGCTGCGCAGGGACAAGACCTTAACGATAAGCATATCGAAGTGGTAGTGAAACAGCTCTTCTCAAAAGTCTTTATTGAAGATGGAGGAGATTCAAGTTTCATCCCAGGGACTTATGTGAAGTATGAAGAATTTATCAAAGTGAACCGTGAATTGCAGGAGGCTGGAAAGAGACCTGCACAAGGACAGAGGGTTGCTCTTGGACTGACGACGGTTGCCAAGGAAACTGATTCTTGGATGTCGGCGGCTTCTTTCCAAGAGACGATTAGAGTGATGGTCGGTGCTTCGCTTAGGGGGGCGATTGATCATCTTTCAGATCTCAAGGCAAATGTTATTATCGGTAGGTTATTGCCGGTTGGGGAGAATTATAGGAATATGTTTGGTTATTAATCCTTCTCACAAAAGAGAGAAACCTGATCGGTATGGTCAGGTTTTTCGTTTGGAGAGGGGGAGGGCTTTATTGCTAAGAGATTGAGCATGATTGGAGGGGAAAAATGCTTTTCTCGTTTGAGCAATTTTCTTTAGTCACTCCTTTCCGCTTTGTGAGATTTAAGTCGAGCAGAGGAGGAATGTGGATTGCCACGCTTCGCTCGCAATGACGGGTGTGAGGTCACTGGATTGCCACGCTTCGCTCGCAATGACGGGAGGAGGAATGTGGATTGCCACGCTTCGCTCGCAATGACGGGAGGAGGAATGTGGATTGCTCTAGTTGCTTTGGGCGTTTGCAATAGAGGGATCGGGAAAGGGAATCAGATTTTTTATCTTTTTACTTTACAAGAAAGGAATGGGGAAGCAAAAATGGTATGTGATATGGCAAGGAACGAAAACGGGGGTCTTCTCCGAATGGAAGGAAGTGGAAGGATTAGTAGCGGGGGTCAAAGGTGCGAAATACAAGGCGTTCGCGACGAAGCAAGAAGCTGAAACGGCGTTGGGCAGGTGATGGGAAGCGTATTATGGAGCGGTCAAGAAGGTAGTCCAGGAGGCGATCCCGTTTTTTCAGCAGAGCATTGTCGTCGATGCGGCTTGCTCCTCGGCGACCAAAATTATGGAATATCAAGGCATTGATTTAGCGACGGGGAAGCAAGTTTTTGCGGCTCGTTATGAGGAAGGGACGAATAATATTGGGGAGTTTTTGGCGATTGTGCATGGGCTCGCTTGGATTCAAAAAGAAAAGAAAGCTGACTATGTGCTTTATTCGGATTCCTTGATTGCGATGAAATGGGTCAATGAAGGGCGTTGCAAGACCTCGTTTATCGGGGCTGGGAATGGGAGCAGGATTTGGGAAGCGATCAAAAAAGCTGAGCAATGGTTGGCAGAGCATAAGTTTTCTACCCAGGTTTTGAAATGGCAAACAGAAGAATGGGGGGAGAATCCTGCGGACTATGGCAGGAAATAAAAGTGATTTTGGGTATAAAAGGGGGAAAGGGGCGAGAAATTAGCCCTTTTTTGCGATCTTCTCTTGCAATTAGGGCTGAAAAGTGCATAGTCAGGGTAGCAGTCTTTTTTTATTCTTTTTTTAACTACCAATGAAAAAAGTCAGATTTTTATGGTTTGGTGCGCTTTTGGTGCTGGCAGGAATGCTCTTTGCTGGGTGCGAGAAAGCTCAAGAAGAGAAGATTTCGATCAATACCAAGGAAGCGATCAAGCTAGATCTTTTCCAATCTCAAGAGGAATGATCCGAAGAGGATTGGGAAAATGAGGATCCTAAAGCTTCAAAGCTGATTCTTCAAGGGCAATTTGAACCGCCGTATCATGGGTATTGCAGCGACAGGGAGCTTCTGATGAAGAAAGGAAGATCAATTGCGGAGCAAGCGAGCGAAATAGAAAACTTGGTTGCCCGCCATAAATGGATCAATGGGTATGATATCCCTGAGGTAGCTGAGGATCAGGAATTGCTACAGTTTGATATCACAAATTTGATGATTACGAAGTATCCTTTGGTCATCAAGGATTATTATACGTCTGGCAAGGAATTGGGATTCATCAATCTCAAGACAGAAAAGCAAGGAAATGATTTGGTGATTCTTGGACCAAAGGTGAGCACGGGAGACAGCTATTTTTATGTGGATGCGGAGGAGCAAGGTATTGATGAGTTCAAATTTGAAAACCTCAACCAAGATATTAAGCAGAGAGAGGATCGGGAACGGAGGGAAGCTAGGTATTTTGCAACAGCACTGCACTTTCATTTTAGGCGTTTGCTGGTGAAGATTTTTCAGAGGGGAGAGCGTTTTGACCGCATCGTATTTCATTATCCGCTAGGGGAGGTGCCCCTTCAGCTCCCTGCATGGCGTTATGATTGAGGGAACTGTGAAGTTGCGTTTGATGCGTATAGGGTATTTACTGAATCGCCGCTCAAAGTCGTAGCTTCAGGGGTTGATTACAAGCTCGATTTTCATCCGGTGATTTCTGGAGCAGTGATAAAAAGTGCAAGGCTCGTCCAGCTTTCAGAAAAGCAGGCAAGTGGCTATCAATCTCTAGAAGCACTCAAAGCATCGCTTGGGGAGAAGCAGGTCTTGATTGGAAAGCTTCCGTTTAATTACCAGGGATTTGCTGATAGAACGCAGAACGATCTAACTGATAAGACGGCATCAGATTTATTTCGTTTTAAGTTTTTTAAAGAGTGGACGGCTACGGTCAAAGCAGGCGTTCCTTCGCAAGTGGCGTTTACGATTCCTGAAGAAGGGAACTATCTTTTGCTCGTGGAGAATGATAATGGGCAGCTTTATGCTTTCAATTTTACGCCGAGAGCCGAGAATGCCCATGCTGTAGTCAAGAATGATAAAGAGGCAATGACGCTCACTATCGTGCATGATTGGCTTTTGACAGGGCAGGGGCTTTCTGGGCAGTTGGACCGCATCCTCGGAAGTGGGAACTATACGTTGGAGGTGAGTTCACTTAAAGAGGCGAGATTCCCTTCTAAGTATTGAGGTGTGTATAGAGAGGAGGGGAAAGAGTATTATCCTGAAGGGCAGTATGTGAAGATCTCCTATTTTATTGCTCCTAATAAGCACTACACGGGGAATTTGGAAATCTTGGATCTTGACGGCAAGAAGTATAATCATGCAGTAGATTTTTTTGTGGAGAAGATAGGTGATGCGAGGGTTTCTCGTGATTTGTTTTCTCAGAAGTTGAATGTATTACCGAGTGAAGGCTATCGAGCGGACAAGATAAAAGTAGGCTCTAAAAATGCCAGAGAACTCAAGATCTATACCCAAGTTTGTGAGGTAAAGCAAGAGGGGGATTTTTCTGATGCGAAAAGGAAGGAACTGCTTCCGCCTCGCAAATCGCATAATGAGTATGATGATTACGACTATAGGAACACTTTGGGAGAGTTGCACTTTTTTGATTGCAAGGGGAAGATTGAAGAACACACGGTGCCGGTAGAGAAGTTTGAGTATCGAAAGAGGATTGATCGTGAGCGAGAGCTTCCAGCAAGTGTGAAAACGGTGCCGTATTTCCGTATGAGTTTCGATAAAGGCATGAAAGATGCGAAGTATTATATGAGGAGTCCTGTTTGACTCTTTGCCAAGGTGGCGCCTTATCAGGAATTGTTGATCCGAGGGGTAAATTTTGCGGACGGGGCTGCGGTGCAGCAGGGAGAGCTTCAGATTTTTGATGATAAGGGAAAACTGCTCAAGAAGGATCAGCTTTGAGCTAGTGGTTATGTTTTCTCGCTGAGTGGAGTAAGCTCTGAGTATTTCTTTGTCCGCTATCAGGATAAACAGAAGAAGGCTGACACGTTTCTTATTGCAACGGTAGATGGAAGGACTGACTTTAACGAAAAGCGTGCGATTAGTGCCTCTTGGCTGATGCCCGAACAGACTGATCAACAAGAGGATTGGTATGAGAGGCGTGAGTCGCTTAAGATTTATGGCTATACGGATAGGGGACTCTATAGACCTGGAGATACGGTGCATTTTGCTGGGTTTGTTCAGGATGTTGCGAAGGTAGCTAAGGCTGGAACGAACGGAGTCCAGACAGGGTTTGTGATCGTTGAGATAACTGACTATGAAAGTGATGATAATAAGAAAATCGTTTTGTCCAAATTAGATGAATTTGGAGGGTTCGAGGGATCCTTTACTTTGAATGAGAGTAGCCCGCTTCGCTATTATCATATCAATTTTCATTATGCGCTGGACAAGGATAAGATGAGCGTAGAAGATTTCGGTGGAGATTGGGAGGCTCGAGAGAATTATAGAAAGACGCATCCTGTGCTTTCTTATTGGTCAGATTTCCATGTAGATGAGTTTCAAAAGCAGACCTTTAGTGTGCAAGTCAAAAAGGAGGTCAAGGATAAGCAGCTTTATCTTGAGTTGACGCCATCTTATTATATGGGAGGAGAATTGAAGGATTATGATCTGCATTTAACCTATTCTTTGGCGGCTAACCAATCATGCTCTGATTGTCGGTGGAGAGAAAGTAGCGACTACTACTATAACTATGTAGCGGATTCTTCTTTTTCTCGAGGCGGAAGCTATGAAAAGGAGCATCTCACCGGTGGTGCTGTTCTTTTCCAGATGGGGGATTTAGAGAAGCTCCCGTATAAGGGAGAGAAGCTGAAGCTCCAAGTGCAGGCTTATGTTAAAGATAATCTTTCTGATGAGACCCGTATGAGTATAGAGTACTTAGATATTGATCCAGAAGTGAAAATTGGGCTTAATGGCTATGCGTATGATTGGATTGATAGTAGTAACTTGAAAAATTATCGTCTGACCTCAAGAATAGAGAGCAATCTCAATAAGGTTGCTGAACTTAGCTATGAATGGTATTTTAGACCGTTTGGGTTTGAGCAATCGGTTGATACGGAAGGAACTTTCTATTATATCAATGGAAGCAAGCTTCAGCTCGTTCAGTCTGGAACTTTACAACCAAAATCGGAAGTCAGCATTCCTTTGCTTTTTGAGCGTTATCAAGGAGGTGAGTATTTCCTTAGAGTTGTTTCCAAGGACAAGTATGGCGTAGTCAATGGAGAAGTAGATAAGAATATCTATTACTACGATAGCAAGTTTGATAAAGGGTTCCAAGGAGATATGGAGAATAACTATGCTCTTCATGTACAGATTCCAAAGAAGAATTATGAGATTGGAGAAAACATTCCGATCAGTATCAATCCTTATATCAAATGAGCAACGGCTTTGCTTACCGTAGAGAGAGGAAATCAGATCTTGGAGAAAAGGCTTGTTCGCCTAGATGGAAAGCCGCTTACCTTGACTGCGAAAGAGGAGTTTTATCCTAATGTGCAGGTGAGTGTTACGGAGTTTGTAGGGGAGCAGGTTAATAGCCAGCTTGGAGGTAGTGGAGAACAAAAGAGAAAGGAGCCAGCTTTTTTTGCCTGATATGCGGAAGCGCTCATTCAGGAGAAGCTTAAGGACATTACTATCAAGATGGAGACGGATAAAGCAGAATATCAGCCTTGAGAGAAGGTGAAACTCAAGATTTTTACTACGGATTATCAAGGTAAGCCACTTACGGCGAGGGTTTCGCTGAGTGTCGTAGATAAAGCTTTGAGCGATCTTTATGATCTGATTAAGGATCCGATTCCTTACTTCTATAATAGAATTGGTAGCAGCATTGGGAACTTTGGAAACTGGAAGAATCTCTATTATGCCTTGAGGACCTTCTTTGCTGATGGAGAGAAAGGTGGAGGAGGAATGGATGGGACTTTGAAGAATTTGAGGAAGAAGTTTTATGATCTTGCATTCCGAGATGCTGCGATTATTACTACGGGGGGAAAGGCTGAGCTTAGCTTTACCCTACCGGATAATCTCACAACTTGGATGCTTGATGCTGTTGCGGTTTCTCGTCAGAGTCAGCTCGGGACTTCAAGAGCTTACTTCAGAGTGAATCAACCTTTGGTAGTAGAGGCGAATTTGCCGACTTTCCTTACTATTGGAGATCAAATTACGCTTCCACTCAAACTGGTTGCTTCTCCAGCAAAGCTTGCTCCATGAACAGAAGCGATCCTCAAAGGTGTCGTAAAAGATGAAGCGTGAACCGTGCTCCAGTCTTTTGAACAGAAGGGGAAAGTCAATGAAAAATTCTGAATCCAGATTTCAGTTGGTGAACAGTTCTTTGATCAGCAGTGGGTGACGATTGAAGTCGAAGCCAAAGCAGGAAACTTTCACGATGCTGCTCAGTGGAAGATCCCGGTAAGGACTGAGGGGCTCGTAAATAAGAGCTTTTCACTTGAACAGCAGAGGAGCGGTGAACGTTTATTTACCTTTGATGATGAGGTGGTGAGGGGAAAACTCGTCGCTCGTCTCGCTCCGTTCCCAAGTTCTGTCTTGGCAGAACCGCTTCACTATTTGCTGTTCTACTCTCCAAAGGGTCCTTCTGAGTGGCTCGTTAAGACGGCTCAAACTGCACTTGAGGCAGAAAGCTTGACCAAAGCAGGACTCTTGACTGGAGATTTGGTGCAGAGTGGAGCTATTCGTCTCGCAGAAGGTAAAAAGATGGCAATCTCTGAACTTTTAACGGCGGTGCTTTTCCAGCTCAAGGGCAGACAAGACTGGGATGGCGGAATCAAAGAACAAGATAGAAGTGATTATCCGTCTCGTTTTTGGGAGCAGAAGAATACTTCTTCACTCTTGACGAGTATCTCAACCTATGCCTTACTCGAGACGATGAAGACCAATGGATATGCCAACCTTGTGCCGAAAGATTTCTCAGAGAGGCTAGAGCGTTATCTTGCGAAGCTTGGAAGTGACTCCCCAGAACTTTATCTTTACTATCTCGCTCAGAGAAAGACCAACCTCGCATCGATCAATACGGCACTCGTTTCACAACTTCAGAAAAAGTATCCAAATAATATCGCCATTCAGGCTTTAAGCTTTTATCTGCTAGCACAGAACGCTGGAGAGGCAGATGCGATTCGCTTAGCTCAGAGCGTGGAGAAGCTTTTTGAGCAGGCGTTTGCTCAGGGACGCTATTTTGAAGGGGTGCCACTTACTTCGCTTGAGGAATTAGCTCCTGAATTGCTTGCTTTGGCAGAGGCAGCCGACAATCGTAATGCTCATTTATCGCTTGATCTCAAAGCTTTACAAGGGTTCTATCTGAGAGGAGTTCTTAAGCTCCATACTAGATTCCCAAAGCAAGAGCATTTTACGAACCAGATCTCGAGTCAGATTCTTTCTCTTCTCAAATCCAGAAGTGCGTATGGACTCTGGAGCTGGTCGTCTACGACAAACTTTGCTGTCTTGACTGCTCTCAATGCTGCACTCACCTCTTACTATCAGCATCAAAGTCAGACAACTCATTGTGTGCTCCAGGTGGGGAATACGAAGCTCGAGCTTGATGCGGGGAAGACCTGTGTGGAAAAGAGTATTCCGTTTGAGCATACCAAGGATCTGAAGGTGCAACGGTCCTGTGAAGGTCCTGCCTTCCTTGATCTCCAAGTCAACTCTTTACTCAAAGATATTACCAAGAAGAAGACCGAACTTCACAATGTGGAAAAACTCACGTTTGAGTATCCAGCAACGGCTCAAATCGGTGAAAAGATTCCTCTTAAGGCGGGATTCAAAACGCTCAAAGAGGCTCAGAATTTGACTGTTGAGTTTACGATCCCTTCCAGATTTAAATTCTGGTCCAATCTCCAAGTGGCAGAGAATAGCTTTGAGAAGGGAGTCTTTGACTTTGGAAATGATCGAGCGTGCTTTCCAGACTTTTATGAGTTTAGGTTTGATCGTGTAATCCTTAACTATGGCACGATGAAGGCTGGTAAAGAATGTAACTTTAGCTTTTATGCGGTGAATGCGTTTGATGGGCAGTTCGTCTACCCACCAAGCAAGCTTTATGAACAGCAGGCTACACAAGTATGGTGAAGTAGTAAAGTAATCAGGAAATAAATTCTGAATCTCTCCTCGTTTGGCTGGGGAGTCTTCGGTTGGGGTTTTCTCGGCTGGGTGAGGAGGGGAAATGGAGCTGTTCTTTAGTGAGCAAAAGAGATGAAGTAGTGTTTTATCTTATTTACGTAGAAAATATGAAGAATAAATGGAAATGGATGATGGTTGCTGGTCTTTTGCTTGTGGTGGCTGGAGGTATTTTCTTTTGGATTCGTAGTGATCGTGCAGCTACGAGGCGTGAAATGATCCTAAAAGATAGAGCATGTCTCCTAGGCTATACCAAGTTTCTCCATTGTTTTATTGGGGATACTTTGCAGGGAACTCAGGAGTGTAAGGACTCTTTCACTCCAGAAGAAAAAGCTTTTATAACTCAATGTTCTTCTTACT
>RBWB01582475.1_pt1 | contig 15080 bp, 9 predicted proteins | sample 2014201 | NCBI WGS metagenome assembly RBWB01 (sample SAMN10133834, study PRJNA383868) | Human oral metagenome, whole genome shotgun sequencing project. | isolation source: supragingival plaque isolated from 88 juvenile twins | host: Homo sapiens | place: Australia
TCGCCTGTTGGCCCCAGCTAATAATGCGGTCTAACTTCGCCTGTAAATTGGTGATCAATTCATCAACAAAATACAACTCACTACGCCCAATCACACAATCTTGAATACGCAACAATTGCGCTTGTAATTTGTCTCCGGCAGCATTTAAAGTATCTTGTAATTCACGTAAATTACCGGAGGTTTCGTCTAATAATTGTTCACAACTGGAAATAGCGGCCTGCCAATCTTTAGTTAATAACGCAGCGATTTCATCTTTTATGGTTTGCTGATTTTCATCCATAATGCGTTGTGACAAATCAATACTGTCAAAAATTTCTGCTACGGAATATTTTAGGGGAGCAAACACGTTGCGACGCCAATAATGCTCATCGCCATTTTCTTCGGCGGAATCAGACGCCCGTTGAATTTCCTCAGCAACAATAGAAAGCTGTACAGAAAGACGCAACGCTGAGAACTCACGTTGACGAATATAATAATCAGAAACCCCCACACCTAAAGGCGTTAAACGATAAATGGCTAGGCCTTCGGTAAATTCACTACTAAAGCGATTAAGAAAGCGCTGTTTAACCAATTCGTTGATAGCATTATTGGCGCGGGTGGCAATGGTTTCTTGGGATTGCTCGAAAGCCGTGGAAATATGGCGGAAAATATCCACCAAGTCCGTTTCAATCATTTCTCCATCAAAGCGTTCGTTATTATAAATGGCGATGGCGAGTAAAAAGGCGAGACGTTCTGTTGGCAAATTCAACGAAAATTCACGTTCTTTCGCCCATGAAACCAGTTCAGGAATAGTTTGTGATGTTTCAAGCATTAGAGGATCTCACAACACGTTATTTAAGCAAAAAATTGTTTGAATTATACAGGATTTTGTATCTTTCTAACAGCTTGAAAGTGGTAAGTGCGGTGAAAAAATACAGCGTTTTTTTCAACATTGAGCGAGTTAAAAAACAGAAGAGAAAATATTTAAATAACTGTGTTGATAAATAAAATTTGCAGGATAAAAGAGACTTCTATTAAAAATGCACATTTATAAAATGTTGGGTAATGATAGTACTTCTCTATCCAGCCACCTTTTTAATTAATTCATCCATGCCTTGTTCATCATAGCCTTCTTCATATTGAATATCATCTTCAAAACTCTTAAATTTTCGACCATTTAGCACGGTGCAACCGTATTTTTCCAATTTACTTTTCGTAAAATTAGAGCGAAATGCAGAAGAACTATTATTCAGGCTGATAACGCCAATGGTGGCTCGATTACAAGGTACACTATTAACAAACACCAAGTTATAGCCTGATTCACGAATATAGCCGGTTTTATTAATAGCTGCACTAAACATCTCATCACGCACCAATTTATTGGTGTTTTTCACAAAAATATTACGTTTTCCTGCTTGAATATAGGCGGTAGAAAGATTTGATAGCGCTTTGATTTCCGGTTTAGCCAAGGAATATTTAGCCAGTTTTACTAAATCCATAGCACTAGAGACATTACTATTGGACAAACCGGAACTGTCGCTAAAACGGGTTGAACGCATCCCTAAGTTTTTAGCTTTTTCATTCATTTTTTTAATAAATTGCTGGCGGGTCATGCCTGCGGAGCGAGACAACGCATGAGCGGCATAATTATCGGAATGTACTAACATCGCTTTTAACAATTCACGACAGGCAATCGGTGTATATTTTGGCAGTTTGGTATGTGTACCTTTAATATAATCGTAATCTTCATTGGTAATAGATGCCGTACAACGCGGATTCTTATTATGTTCCAAAAATACATTAGCCGTCATTAATTTTGTGACCGAAGCGATCGGACGCACCGTATTCGGTGCATCACTTTCCAACACTTTATTATGGGTAAAATCATATACCACATAAGATTGTGCCATGACAAATGTCGGCATAAAGAGAAGGAAGGAAAAAATCTTTTTTAACATAGGATATTCTCAGGATAAAACTGTCTGTAATTCTAACAGTTTTCAAAGAAAACGTTAAAAAAATCGCCTTATTGCTAATAAACAATAAGGCGATAGTTATTTTCAATCGACTAAAATTATTTAGCTTGTTGTGCAGGGACAGCTGGAGCTGGATTAAATTTTTGTTCCAATGCAACACTTTGTTTTTGTAATTCTAACATTGCATCTTTTAATTTTTCAGCTTTTTCCAAATAAACTTTTTGTTGAGCTTCAGATGGGCTAGCTAAACTTACATTGGCTTGTTCAACTAACAAACTGCTAGCCAAATTAAGTACGTTTTTGGTTTGTTCTTTAACAGATTTAACAGAATCAGCTTTCACATCTAACGCATCTAAACTTGCGATTGTACTTTGTACGGATTTATTGAAAGTATCAATTGCTTCTTGCACTTTCTTATTATCTTTTGCTTGTACTGCTGCAACTAAATCTTGTTGGAATTTTTGTTGTGCTTGAAGCTGAGCTTGTTCTTGGGATTTATTCCAATCAACTAATTTTTTGTAATCAGCTGCCTCATCGGTATTGGTATCAGCTTTTGCTGCTTCAGTTTTTACCGGAGCAGACTGAGTTTGTGCTGCTGAATCAGTTTTAGTATCAGCCGCTTTATCTGCAGGTTTATCACAAGCAGTTAAAAAAAGGGCAAATAAAGCAGTTGCGCTAATTTTGGTGAATTTGTTCATAAAAAAGTCCTTTATTAGTTTATTGATAAGTATTGGCCCAACTAATGAGCAAAATACGGAAAATTAGACAGAAAATAAAATTATTTGTTCAATAATTTATGTTTTATAAAGAAAAACTCCGGCAATAAACCGGAGTTTTTACAATTAAGCACGTTTGAAGTCAATGTGTACAAGTTTTGGCTTGAACGGGTGACGTTGCATTGCTTGAACTTTTACTGCAACTTCTTTACCACCAATCACTAATGTGATCACTTCAGAATAGAAAGCATCATGTGCTTGTGCATTGTTTAATTCATCATGATTTAAAATGATAGAAACCGGTTCTTCACTACCACCGTAAACGATAGCAGGAATTTGACCGTTATGACGCAGGCGGCGGCTCGCACCCTTACCTTGCGCAGTACGAACTTCAGCGTTAAATTTAAATGCCATTTTGAATGTTCTCTTTGTAAAGATTAGAATTAAAAAATCGCAGGCGACCCAACGATTTCACAAATTTTGCTCAAAGCCTAAACTTTAAGGTCGGCAATTATAATGAATTACCAATTGTAAAGCAAATTAAATCCTGTAATTTTACCCTAGATATTCCAAGGTAAAACAGGATAAAATAATGCGTCATTTTTTCATTTATCTAAGAGCATATAATTAATGGAATTTTTAATTAACTTTTTTAGCAACTATGGCTACTTCGCCGTGCTATTTGTTCTGATTATCTGTGGTTTCGGTGTCCCAATTCCGGAAGATATCACCTTGGTTTCCGGTGGCGTTATCTCTGGCTTAGGTTATGCTAATGTGCATATTATGTTAGTTGTCAGCTTATTTGGTGTTTTATTGGGTGATGGCACCATGTATTGGCTAGGTCGGATCTACGGCACAAAAATCCTACGTTTCCGACCTATTCGTCGTTTTCTAACCTTAGATCGCTTACGAATGGTACGTAGTAAATTTGACCAATATGGTAACCGAGTATTATTTGTTGCCCGCTTTCTACCGGGATTGCGTGCTCCTATTTATATGGTTGCCGGCATTACCCGTCGGGTAAGTTTCACTCGTTTTCTTCTATTGGACTTTCTCGCAGCTATTATTTCAGTACCAATTTGGGTGTATCTAGGTGATTTCGGTGCAAGTAATTTAGATTGGTTACATGCGCAAATCAAAAAAGGTCAATCAATTATCTATATTTTCATTGCCATCTTAGCCTTATTCTTAGCATGGAAATGGTATAAAAGTCGAAAAATAAAATCAGCTAAATAAAAGTGTGGTCTTTTTTTGTAATGAATTTAAACCAAACCCCATTCAATCACGAATGGGGTTTCCTTTTTTCTAAGATTCGATATTGAACCAATACTCATAATCCTTGGCTTGTCCATTCACTAAAACATTTTTTATTTTAACGTAATAACGCTCGTTATCCCGTGTTCCGCCAACACGCCATTGAAGTACATTACCCAACCCGGCACTCTTTGATTGATGAGTAGAATAAGTCACTTCGCTCACTTTTAAGGTTCTTCCATCGGCACTGCTGACTTTAATTTCCGCCCGTGAAAAATCGACTAAAGTGTGGTTAAAATAGGTTTTATTTTTATCAACAATCACCGAAAACGAGTGAAACCAATCATGTAAAAACCAATTGGCCTTATAGTTCTTATATGGGTAAGCCACATAATCAACCTTTGTATTCACCGCACTTTTTCGTTGGTTACCGATATAAATTGTTGCCGCATCCAGCACTATTTTATTACGATCTATTTTTGTAGAACGTCCATAAGAAATATCACCTAGAAATGGATCCAAAAACCATAACCTATGTCCCAAAGAATACACGTTATCATCAATCACTAACCCATCTACGACTTGCTCGGCAAAATCATCTCTCACAAAAATCAAACTATCCTGACTTAAATGTAAATTGCTTTGACTACTACCGTTATATCCCTCTTGAGAATAGCATTTCATTCGATTGTTTGGGTAATGATCCAATTTTCCATTTGCAGCGGAAATCAGCGCTGATGCGGCTGTTGCACGATCTTTAGACGCATCATATTTTACCTCTTCCAATTCGTGAGCTCGGCGAATCGCATTAAGCTCTTTTAACACTCGTCTTTTTTGATCAGAGGTTACGCTCCCCGCATAACAATTTTCGATATCCGGAAAATAATCATAAGCTGACCGCAACATTTTTAACGCAATCTCTTCCGCCTGTATTTTCTCCGCTTCATTGCGATAAGAAAATTTCCGCATTGTATGCACTGTTCCAACTTCGGCATAGACTATGACAGAATGCAACAAAGAGGATAACGATAAAATAGTAAAAATTGGTTTCATTGAAATTCCTTAGTTTAATAAAATAGGTTTAAATAAATTCAGAATTTGTTAATTAAATTATCGTGTAAAGAAAACCCCATCCCTAATATTAGGAATGGGGTTTATTTTTAACTGCTTAATTACCGCGTTAATTTTAATGGCTCAACATGCCAAATATTCTCCGCGTATTCTTTAATTGTACGGTCAGAAGAGAAATATCCCATGTTGACAATGTTTTGAATGGTACTATCAATCCATGCATCACGGTTTTTATATTTTTCATCCACTAATTTTTGTGTATCTACATAACTACGGAAATCCGCAAAAGCTTGATAGAAATCATGATATTGCAAACCTTGTAGTAATTGTTGGTAGCGATTTATATCATTTGGTGAAAAACGACCGTTAATGATTTGATCAACTACAGTTCTCAATTCCGTATCACGTTGATAAAAATCAAACGGATGGTAACCTTCACGGCGTAACTGTTCTACTTGTTCGACGGTATTACCAAAGATAAAGATATGATCTTTACCAACATTTTCCAGAATTTCCACATTTGCGCCATCTAAGGTACCTAGTGTAAGTGCACCGTTAAGTGCAAATTTCATGTTACTGGTACCGGAGGCTTCCGTACCGGCTAAGGAAATTTGCTCAGAAATATCCGCTGCTGGAATAATTAATTGCGCCAAACTGACACTATAATTCGGAATAAATACAACTTTCAATCGACCGCGTAAACGTTCGTCATTATTAATCACATGGGCAACATCATTAATTAAATGAATGGTTTGTTTTGCCGCATAATAAGCTGAAGCGGCTTTACCGGCTAAAATAAAGACACGAGGTTGCCAGTCTTTTTCAGGATGCTCCAACATTTCGTTATAACGGGCAATAATGTGTAATACATTAAGAATTTGGCGTTTATATTCATGAATACGTTTTACTTGAACATCAAACAAGGCATTCGGATCAATGTCTACGTCTAATTCTTTTTTCACATAATTAGCCAATCTAACTTTATTCGCATGTTTGATATCTGCAATTTCATGTTTTAACTCAGCATTATTCACATGTGATTTTAGATTTTCAATTTGCGCTAAATCTTTACGCCATTCTTTGCCGATATATTTATCAAACAAGGCTGCCAATCTAGGGTTAGCAACGGCGATCCAACGACGTGGCGTGATACCGTTGGTTACATTAGTGAAACGTTCAGGATAAATACGGGCAAAATCAGCGAAAGTAGATGTCACCATTAAATCGGAATGGATTGCTGCCACACCATTCACTTTATGTGAACCAACTACGGACAACCAACCCATACGAATTCTACGTTGATAGCCTTCCTCAACAAGAGAAACGCGACGAATAAAGTCCATATCGGTAGTGACATAAGTTTTAACGTATTCCAAGAAATGATCGTTAATGTCAAAAATCATTTGTAAATGACGAGGCAAGATTTTCGCCATCATTTCGATTGGCCAAGTTTCTAAGGCTTCAGACATTAAAGTATGGCAAGTATAAGAGAAAATACGACGAGTCATATCCCAAGCTTTTTGCCATTCAAAACCTTCTTCATCAATTAACACGCGCATTAACTCAGGAATGGCAAGTGCCGGATGAGTATCATTTAAATGAATTGCGACTTTATCTGCTAAGTTATCCAAGGTAGCATGAGAGCGTTTATGACGACGAATGATGTCTTGTAATGACGCAGAAACAAGGAAATATTCTTGACGTAAACGCAACTCACGGCCATTCCAAGTAGAATCGTCAGGATACAACACTCGGGAAATATTTTTAATAGAAGCACGCCCTTCCATCGCGGCAACATGTTGGCCACGGTTAAAGTCTTCTAAATTAAATAATTCACCGGCATGAGCAGACCATAAACGCAACGTAGAAGCCGAGTCATTCTTATAGCCTGGAATCACTTGGTCATAAGCTAACGCAACCACTTGCTCGCCTTTATTCCAAATACATTTTTTACCTTCAAAGTGGATACTACCGCCAAAAGGTACTGTAAAACGCTTAGATGGTCGAATAAACTCCCACGGTGCACCTTTTTCTAACCATGCATCCGGACGTTCAATTTGTTGACCATCTTCAATTTTTTGGCGGAACATACCATATTCATAACGAATACCGTATCCCATCCCTGGCAATCCTAAAGTAGCAATAGAATCCATGAAACACGCAGCTAAACGGCCTAAACCACCGTTACCCAACCCTGGATCCACTTCTTTCTCAATAATGTCTTCCAAGTTTACGTTTAATTCGGAAAGCGCTTCTTTGGCAATATCGTAAATACCTTCTGCAATCATAGCATTAGATAAAGTTCTGCCAATTAAGAACTCCATAGAAAGATAATAAACACGGCGAGAATCTTCTGCTCTGGCTTGGCGTGCAGTGGAAATCCAACCTTCAGTGACGAAATCACGCACAGCATACAATGTGGCATTTAACCAATCCCGTTGGCTTGCTTCTTTTGGAGAACGGCCAATCAGAAAAATAAGTTTATAGACAATCGTCTTCTTCAATGAATCTACATTGATTTCAGGATGATCGTACAGGAATGGAGAATCAAAATTATCCATTATCATAAAAAATAGTCCTCAGTTTAATAGTAAAAAAACGGATGGAATTTTAATCATTCAAGATAAAAAAACAACCACAATCTTCCACACAAAGCCCCTTTTTTCTTTATGCAGAAGATAAGTATTTCATTACTTGGATAAAATTCGTTGATATAAATGTTGGTAATGAGTTGCAGAAATTTGCCAACTAAAATCTTGTTCCATTGCAATAACTCGAACGGTTGCCCATAAGCGTTGTTTTTTCCATAAAGCAAATGCCGCCTGCAAGGAGTGACGCAAATCATCTGCCGTTGCATGAGTAAAGACAAAACCAGTTGCTGTTCGGGTTTGAATGTTTTCTACGGAAGCATTAACCACGGTATCTGCTAATCCACCGGTGGCGCGAACCAGCGGCAATGTACCATATTTCAAGCCGTATAATTGTGTCAAACCACAAGGCTCAAAACGACTTGGTACTAAAATTACATCACCGCCGGCGACCATTAAATGAGACAACGCCTCATCATAGCCTATTTTTACCGCAATATTTTGCGGGTATGTTTCCGCTAATTGACGAATGCCGACTTCTAAGTGCGGTGCACCTGAGCCGAGAATCGCAAGTTGCCCGCCTTGTTTAACGATTTCATCGGCACTTTCCAACAATAAATCCACGCCTTTTTGTTCCGTTAAGCGGGTAACCATCACAAACAATAATGCTTCAGATTGCTGAGGAAGGTTAAAATAAGCCTGTAAATCGGCTTTATTTTTTGCTTTGCCGCCCATGTATTTCAATTTGTATGCATGTTGAATGTAATGATCACTGTGCGGATGCCAAATTTTTTCATCCACACCATTTAAAATGCCCACCAAACGCCCCTCTTGGTGCAATGTAGACAATAAACCTTGTAAGCCATAAGCAAATTCCGAGGTAGTAATTTCTTTGGCATATGTCGGACTCACCGCAGTCACAGCATCCGAATAATATAAACCGGCTTTCAAATAAGAAATTTGACCAAATAATTCCAAACCATCAACATGGAACATAGATTGCGGTAAACCAATTTCAAATAAATGACGATAATCAAATTGTCCTTGATAAGCCAAATTATGAATGGTAAATACGGATTTCGCAGGACGACCTTTGTGATGTAAATACGCGGCGGTAAGTCCGGCGTGCCAATCATGAGCGTGTACCACATCCGCCCTCCACCAACTGTCCAGCCCAGTGGTTAATTCAGCACCAACCCAACCCAATAACGCAAAACGTTTGTAATTGTCACCATAATCATGGTAATTGGCGTCATGATAAGGATTGCCTTCACGCGCATATAAATGCGGTGCGTCGATTAAATAAACGCCGATGCCGTTGTATTCACCGTAACGTAGAACAATATGACCGGCAAAATTATCAAATTCTGCTACCACGCTGGTGTGGGGAATTCCTGCTGCAATGGCCGGATAAGCAGGTAATACAATGCGGGTATCAATGCCAATTTCTTTCTGTGCAAAAGGCAATGCACCCATCACATCGGCCAATCCGCCGGTTTTTAATAAAGGATATAACTCCGAGCAAACGTGTAATACTTTCATTTAATTTCCCAATAACTCTTGATTTATTATAGCGTGTTAATACGCTCTACCCTAAAAAAGTGCGGTTAAAATTAAACATGTTCTTTAACCCACATAATTATTTAAATAGCACGCGTTTCTTAATGCGCCCCTTTACTTCTGAAAAAAACTGTTTAACACAAACACCCATCTAGAGACGCACGCTATCAACAATGTTGTAATAAAAAATCTTATCTCTGGCGCACTCTTCATAGAGTGCACCAGAATTAGTTTTCTCAAAGTGCGGTCACAAAACCTGAAGAATTTTGAACGTTGGCTTTACCAACGGCCGCGAAGGAGCGAATAAATTACTTCCATGATTTATGAGTAAAAATGAAAACATTTTTAAAACCGACCGCACTTTTAGTCTAAATGTTCTTCCGAAAACACTTCTTCACCTTCCAATTTTTTCAACATAGAAGGGGTAACCAAAACGACTTTACCGGTGGAACTGATACGGAAGCGTTTACTGTCTAACTCACGATCCACACCGATTTTCATACCATCAGGAATAATACAATGGCGATCGATAATACAATGCTTCAACACGCAATTTTTACCAATCGTAACTTCCGGTAGCACCACAGAATGATCAATAACGGAGCCTTCGTTGATTTTAATACCATCGAATAATACGGAATAACTAATTGAAGCATCGGTAATCACGCAACCGCCACCAATAAGGGAGTTATCTACCGGCTTAATATTGGAGTTTTTATAGAAGAATTTTGATGGATAGGCTTGTACCGGATTACCGCGAATCGGCCAGGTTTGGTCGTAAATATCTAATTGTGGATTTTCAGATACTAAGTCGATATTAGATTGCCAGAAGCTATCCAATGTACCCACGTCACGCCAGTAAATATCACCTTCTGTGTTGCGTCCCATACAGGAGCGACTAAATGGATGGGCGTATAACGTTCCCTCTTCCAAGCACTTAGGCAATACGTCTTTACCAAAGTCATGAGAAGTACAAGGCGTGTTCACTTCTTTATTTAACATGTCATAGAGATAATCTGCAGTAAACACATAAATCCCCATAGAAGCTAACGAAGTATCAGGTCTGCCTGCCATAGCCGGCGGATCTTTTGGTTTTTCAACGAAGGCTTTGACTTTCAAATTCTCGTTCACTGCCATCACACCGAATTCACTGGCTTCAGAACGCGGTACTTCAATACAACCCACCGTACATTTTGCACCACTGGTAACGTGGTCTAACAACATTTGGCTGTAATCTTGTTTGTAAATGTGGTCACCAGCAAGAATTAAAATATATTTCGGTTTATAGTGATTACGAATAATCGCCATATTTTGATACACCGCATCCGCTGTGCCACGATACCAAGTAGAATCATCAATTTGTTGACGCGCCGGCAGCATATCAATGAACTCGCCACGTTCTTGTGGTAAGAAAGACCAACCTTTTTGCAAATGACGTAACAATGAATGGGCCGCATATTGCGTCACCACACCAATGCGGTTTAAACCGGAATTGATACAATTGGAAAGCGCAAAGTCAATGATACGACGATTCCCCCCGAAATAAAGCGCCGGTTTTGCACGTTTATCTGTCAGTTCGTGAAGACGTGAGCCTCGGCCACCGGCTAAAATGAGAACAAGCGTATCTTTGACAAGATCGTATTTGTTGGGTAATTGGGAAAGACTACTTTTCATAGGGAACTCCATTCTTTGTTATCATAATTAATATTTCCGTAACACACAAAACGCCATACCGCCTATTTCAACTTGATGTTGTTGAATCGTTAAGTTTGTTGTACCTGCTACTGCCCTCCATTGACCATTCATCATGTGTGGCAATGTAAAAGACTGTGATTCTGCTTTCGCATTAATTAAGAAAAGCCATTGCTGATCTAATACTACCTGCAGCGCTCTGCTTTCACGATTATGCCAATCCTCGACCTGCATTGATTTTCCGTCAATATTCAGCCAAGTGACATTTTCATCCGACCACCAAACATCCTGTCGCAAACTTTGAATTTGTTTGCGTACCGCAATGAGTTGCTTGGTTAAGTCAAATAATTCCTGATTAAAATCCTGCCATTTAAGCCAAGTGATTTCATTGTCCTGACAATAGGCGTTATTGCTGCCGAATTGCGTATTACCGAATTCATCCCCAGCAAGCAACATCGGTGTACCGTTCGCTAACAACAAACTCGCCAACAATCCGCCTTGCGCTAAAACACGCTGATTTTCCACCGCACTTTGGTACTCGTCATTCAGATCTAATTGACTTCCTTCAATGCCGTGGTTGTAACTGTAATTTTCATTGCGACCGTCACGATTTTCTTCGCCGTTGGCTTCGTTATGTTTATGGTTATAACTGGTTAAATCACGTAAGGTAAAACCATCATGCGCAGTAATAAAATTCAATGTAGTGTGTGGAGGGCGAGTTTCCCGTTTAAACAGATCACCAGATCCCGCAAAGCGTTCTGCAAAGGCGCCGACTTCGCCGCTTTTCCATAACCAAAAACGGGTCATATCATCACGGAAACGGTCGTTCCACTCGGTAAAATAATGCGGGAAGTTACCTAGTTGATAACCATAATGCCCGATATCCCAAGGCTCACTAATAAATTTCACCTGTTGCAAACTCGGCTCTTGAGCAATGTCGTCAAACAGTTTGGCATAGCGATTGAAATCCGGCGATTCACGCCCTAACACCGTGCCTAAATCAAAACGGAAACCATCCACATGGCACTCTTCTACCCAATAACGCAGGCAATCCATTACCCATTTTCGGGTGACATCATTGGATAAATTCAGCATATTGCCGCACCCTGTCCAATTGGTGTATTCCCCCTGTTCGTTTTGCCAATAATACGTCTGATCATCAATTCCGCGTTGACTAAAAGTCGGGAACGGTTTTTCCGATTCTGCAGTGTGGTTAAATACCATATCCAAAATCACTTCAATGCCTGCCTCATGCAAGGCTTTCACCATGCTTTTGAATTCATCTAGCGGGTTCCTACTATTGGCTTGTGAGCAATATTTCGGTTCCACGGCAAACATCGCCAGCGGGTTATATCCCCAATAATTTTGTAAACCTTTTTCTTGCAAGTGCGGTTCATTTACACCGTAATTTATCGGCAATAACTCCACCGCGGTAATACCTAAATCTTTTAAATACGCCAAACTATGCGGATGTGCCAGACCGGCATAAGTACCACGTAAGTTTTCCGGCAACGCGGTTTGTAATTGGCTAAAGCCTTTTACATGCATTTCATACACTATGGTTTGAGACCAAGGCGTATTCGGGGCTTTATCATTTTTCCAATCAAATTCAGTGTTAATAATCAGCCCTTTCGGTGCAACCTCAGCATTGTCGCGCGGATCATTTAACTGAAAAATCGACCGCACTTCTGCTGAACTTAAATCCGGTTTTCCTACCACCGCCTTGGCATAAGGATCAAGCATAAGCTTGTTTGGATTGGCCAAAGTGCGGTCATTTTCAGCAGAGATTCTAAAGGCGTATTGCACACCGAATGTCACGCCTTCAAGTGCCAAGTGCCAAACATTGTCTGTCTTCACCATGGCAAAACGCTGTTCTTTTTTGCCTTCTGCAAAGAGACATAACTCCACTGCATCCGCCACAGAGGAATAAAGTGCGAAATTAGTGATAGTTTCACCTTGTTCGATAAATTGGGAATAACCTAGTGGCGTTGGGGTACCGTTATTATGAATTCTAAACATATCTCTTTCACTCTTGCCTAAGGTAACAATTGCTCCTAATTTAATCATCAACCTCTTTGGGTTGTTGGGGATGCTCGCTTGTTGAAAACACTTATGTATGCTTAACCGTGGGGATTAATACCCACGGATTAGGCGTTTACTACTCGTCTTTTAACTTCAAATACACTGTTGCCAATGGTGGAATCGTTACCGAAATGGAGTTTTCTCGGTTATGGCTTGGAATCGCCTCGCTTTCCACCTCGCCCCAGTTTCCGACATTAGAACCTTCATAAAAAGCAGAGTCGGTATTTAAAATTTCATGATATTTACCGGCGACATTAACACCAATGCGATAATCATGGCGTGGCACCGGAGTGAAGTTACTGATGACAATCACCCGCTCACCCGAACGACTTTGACGTTCAAAGGCAAACACGGAATTTTGCGCATCATCCACCACCAACCAATCAAAGCCTTGTGGATCCGAATCCAACTCAAAGAGCGGTGCGTTTTCGCGGTAAATTTTATTCAAATCTTTCACTAATTGTTGTACGCCGATGTGCCATCTGCCGCCAATACCTTCATCCAATAGGAACCAATCCAAGCTTTCTTGATAATTCCATTCGCGACCTTGGGCAAATTCGTTACCCATAAATAACAATTTCTTGCCCGGATAACCCCACATATAGCCATAATACGCACGCAAGTTAGCGAATTTTTGCCATGCATCACCCGGCATTTTGCCGAGTAAAGAACATTTTCCATGCACCACTTCATCGTGAGAAAGTGGCAACACGAAATTCTCGCTATATTGATAAATCATGCCGAATGTCATTTGGTTGTGGTGATACTGGCGATAAACCGGGTCTTTTTGCATATAGGAAAGCGTGTCGTTCATCCAACCCATATTCCACTTAAAATTAAAGCCTAAACCGCCGTTTTCCGATGGATGGGTGACGCCACCGAAGGAAGTAGATTCTTCTGCAATAGAAATAGCTCCCTGCATTTCGCTGTGGATTTTCCAGTTAGTGTGTTTTAAGAATTCAATGGCTTCCAAGTTTTCCCGTCCGCCGTATTGATTCGGGATCCACTCCCCTTCGGCACGACTGTAATCACGATAAATCATCGAAGCCACCGCATCCACTCGAATGCCGTCAATGCCAAAACGTTCAATCCAATACAAGGCGTTACTGGAGAGGAAGTTTTTCACTTCGTTTCGACCGTAGTTGTAAATGAGTGTGTTCCAATCTTGATGGAACCCTTCACGCGGATCGGCGTGTTCATACAACGCGGTTCCGTCAAAGGCGACTAAACCGTGAGTATCGCTTGGGAAATGTCCCGGCACCCAGTCCAAAATCACATTAATCCCGGCCTTATGGGCACGCTCAACCAAACGTCTAAAACCGTCCGGTGTGCCAAAACGGCTGGTCGGCGAATATAAGCCGAGCGGTTGGTATCCCCAAGAGCCATCAAACGGGAACTCGGAAATCGGTAAAAATTCAATATGGGTAAAGCCCATTTCTTGTACGTAAGGAATGAGTTCATCACCAATTTGGTCATAATCCAACCAAAAGTTATTTTCTAAATTACGACGCCAGGAGCCTAAATGTACTTCATAAATAGAAATCGGTTGGTCCCATTGATTGGCTTTACGACGAGCCTCTGTCATTGGTACCACATTTGGTAACGCACTAATTTGTGACGCTGTATCGGGACGTAACTGTGAACAAAAGGCATAAGGGTCGGCTTTTAAGCGCAAATTGCCATGGCAATCGATTAATTCAAATTTATAAAGTTGTCCTAATGACACTTTCGGTAAAAACAACTCCCACACACCACTGGATGGATGCAAGCGCATCGGGTGACGACGTCCATCCCAATAGTTAAAATCACCCACCACGGAAACCCGTTTTGCATTCGGCGCCCACAAACGGAAATTCACCCCTGAGACACCGTCACATTCAATGAAATGCGCACCTAGTACTTCATATGGACGCAAGAAGGAACCTTCTGATAAAAGCCACTGATCTAAGTCATTAATCATTGGGTGATAACGATACGGATCATCGATAATTTGTGATTCGTTGCCCCAATACACTTGCAATTGATAAACAAAGAAATCTCGTGTTTTCGGCGCCACACCGGCGAAAAATCCTCGTTCATCCAAGCATGTTAATTCAAAAATTGTTGCTTGATTTTCTTTTTCAATCACCAACACACGACTGGCATCAGGTAATAGGGCTCGA
>RBWB01582477.1_pt1 | contig 15072 bp, 15 predicted proteins | sample 2014201 | NCBI WGS metagenome assembly RBWB01 (sample SAMN10133834, study PRJNA383868) | Human oral metagenome, whole genome shotgun sequencing project. | isolation source: supragingival plaque isolated from 88 juvenile twins | host: Homo sapiens | place: Australia
ACCACCCTGCATCGGTCATATAACCTATCCCTACTGTCATAGTTGCATCGATAATATCTAAACCATCAGCATTGACACGGGTTACTGGCTCAGTCCCATCAAAATAAAAATTAGGTTTATCAATACGATACTCTAATTGAGGTCCTATATGAAAATTAATACCTTTCCCTACATTAAAACGTGCCATCACAGGTAAAGACAAATAGTCTAAACTAAGCTTTGCTTTACCATAAACAGGAGTAGTAATATTAGCACCTCTACGATTATAGATAGCTTCTACTTGTAAGGAAAATAATTTTGATAAAGGAAACTCTAATGTTGCCCCTGCATAATATCCATGATAGGGTCTCACTGATGCACCATTTCTGACTGTACCTTTCAGTGTAGCATAGTTATACCCTGCTTTTACTCCTATATATTGTGCCTTAACAGTATAAAAAACTAATACACAAATAACTAATAATATATTTTTTTTGATTGTAATTATTTTCATATAGATGAAGTGTTAGAATTTTTAATTCTTAATCATTTACTAATGATTAATTTAGTATTTATTATCTTTACTGGGCAGGCTTTTTGTGCTTTTTCACAGTCATTATAAATATTGTCATCATAGCTTTTAAATGTGAAAAAACCTTTTTTTTCTATAGAGCGTAACAATACTGTTTTTCCATCTTTTTTAGACATTTGGAACTGTTCTGGCGCTACCTCTACACAATAGTTACAGCCTATACATTTTTCACGTTGTAAGGTTACTATTACCATAAAAATTATTTTTCATTTTCTTTTATTTGTGTAGGTTTAGCTAAAATAGCATATATTTCAATTGCAAACCCCAAAAGTACTAAAGTAGGTGCCAAATGAATACGCCTAAAAGTAAATACTGAAGTATCAAAGATATTGGGGGTACTACTCTCCCCTCCACTCATCAGTATAAATCCAAGTACTATTATTACTAATCCTACCCCCATTATGAGATAGTTCTTCTTTCTAAATATAAAAGTTGTATGATGTTTCATTTATTATTTTTTAATAGTAAAGATCATTTGTATTTAAATTCAAGAATCTTTGTGTTGCAAAGTAAGTACTTAGCCAGCTAATAAGAAGTCCTACTACCAAAATTCCTACAAATACCACACAAAGTACTGTTGTGTCCATTAAGATAGCAAATTCTGGATATGTTCTCACTATTGTCCATAAACAAAAATAAAAAGATCCTATTGCTATAAATGCACTTAACAGACCTAAACGCACATTTATTTTTATAAATGGTAATTGTATAAAATGGCGTGTAGCTCCTACCAATTGCATTGTTTTAATTATAAATCGTTTGGAATAAATGGATAATCTTATAGAAGCATTGATAAGTAATACTGATACAAAAGTAAATAATGCACTAAACACTAAAGTAATAAGTCCTATTCTATTTACATTTCGATGAATAAGAGCCACTAGAGACTGATCATAAACTACCTCTGATACAAAAGAATTTTGTTCTAAATCTCTTTTTATCTCTTGCATTTTATCAGGTTCTGCAAATTCAGCTTTCAAACTCAAATCTATGGCATTTTGTAATGGATTAGTGCCTATAGAACTTACAAAATCTTCTCCTATATTTTTACTAAGTTTCTCTGCAGCCTCTTCTTTCGAAACAAATCTCAATGATTTTACAAAGGTAGCTACTGAAAGTGTTTTCTGTAACTGACTAATGTCTGCATTTTTAGCATTATCTTTTATTAGAATTGTAACTATTACTTGTTCTTTAAAATGGTTAGCTAATTTATTAGTACTCAATACTAAAAAACCAAAAAATCCTAATAAAAACAAGACCAAAGTAATACTTACAATTACCGAAAAATAAGAAGTAATCAATCTTCGTTTATTAAATGAATCTATGGATTTTGCCATTCTCTTTTCTTTACTTTTTGAATAACTATGCAAAAGTACAAAAAAAATAATTATTTACAAAAAAAATCCTCGTTTCTATTGAGAAGAGAGAAAAAATAAAGAAACGAGGATTAAAAAATATAATGTATTATGAAACGCTTATATTATGAACGTATTTGTTTTCTGCGCTTCTTTTCCATACTTAATAGAGCAAGCTCTCTACTTGTCTGTCCTGCTACTGAAGTATTTTCTTCTGCACGTCTTATAAGGTAAGGCATTACTTCTCTCACAGGTCCAAATGGCAAATATTTAGCTACATTATACCCTTCCTTAGAAGTATTAAAACTAATATGGTCACTCATTCCATAAAGTTGTGCTATCCATACTCGTTTATCATTAGGTTGTAAACCTTTTTCTTTCATCAAATCTATAACAAGAGCAGCGCTTTCTTCATTATGAGTACCTGCAAAAAGCGAAATTCGGTCTATATGATCAAATATATAACGTATTACAGTGTTATAATTTTCATCAGTTGCCTGTTTTGTAGGACAAATAGGTGTTGGATAACCTTGTTCTAGCGCTCGTTCATTTTCTTTCTCCATATAAGCACCGCGCACTATTTTCATCCCTATATAAAATCCATTTTGTAAAGCACGCTCATACAAACTTTTAAGGTAAGGAAAACGGTCGTTTCTATACATTTGAAGTGTACCATAAACAATAGGTTCTTCTTTGTTGTACTTTTCCATCATTTCCTCTACGAGATCATCTGCAGCTGTCTGCATCCAACTTTCCTCAGCATCTACTAAAATAGGAATTTTATATTCATAGGCACGTTTACAAGCTATGTCAAAACGTGCTTTGACACGCTCCCACTCTTGTTCTTCTATAGTTGTAAGAGCTTTTTTTTCAGTTATCTTTTGAAAAATAGCAAAGCGACCAAACCCCGTAGGTTTAAATACTACTATAGGAATTCCTTCATTTCTATGCTGATTAGCGAAGTCTATAATTTCCATTGTCTTTTCAAAAGTAGCTTCTAAAGAGGTTTCGTCATCTTTACCTTCTACCGAATAATCTAATACTGAGCCTACTCCCTTCTCTTTCATTTTTTTTATTACTGGTAAACAATCTTGTTCTGAAATACCTCCACAAAACTGATTAAATACAGTACGCCTAATAATTCCTTCTATAGGTAAATGAAGTTTTAAAGAAAAATTGGTAAGTAGAGTACCTACATTTATTAAAGTATTATTACCAATAAGTTTAAAGAGCCAATAAGCCCAATTAAGTTCTGACTGACTTTTAAGTGCAAATGCTGTTTGGGTGTCACTAAATCGTGTACTCATAAATCTTTTATTAATGGTTACGGCACAAAGGTACAACTTTTTTTTTTATTGCGAAATTTTTTTTACGAAAAAATAGCGTGTATTTTCAAAATAAATAGTAACTACAAAAAAAAGAGATTCATAATGAATCTCTTTTTTTATTACCTTAATAATATGAATCAAGGGGTGATTAAGTAATATTTGAAATATCTTATTAATAGCTTTTGCCTGCCTGAAGAAAGAGTATAATAAAATTCCCCTTTATAACTCTCAATAAAACAATATTTTATTCTTAATTTTCTTTAATAATAAACTATTATCTAAATATGTATTGCTCTATTTTCTGTAGCCACTAAAGCAGCTTCTTTTATAGCTTCAGTAAAAGTAGGGTGCGCATGGCAAATACGGACTATATCCTCTGCACTTGCTTTAAATTCCATTGCTGTTACCGCTTCTGATATCATATCAGCAGCACGAGGTCCAATGATATGTACTCCTAAAAGTTCGTCAGTTTGAGTATCTGCTAAAATCTTTACAAAACCATCTGTATCCATACTTGCGCGAGCACGACCTAGGGCACGAAAGGGAAATTGTCCCACTTTATAAGTTATCCCTTCAGCTTTTAGCTGTTCTTCACTTTTACCTATAGTTGCTACTTCTGGCCAAGTATAAACTACTCCAGGAATCAAATTATAATCAATATGAGGCTTTTGACAGGCAAGCTGTTCTACTACGAATACTCCTTCTTCTTCAGCTTTATGAGCAAGCATAGCTCCTCGTACTACATCTCCTATAGCATAAATATTTGGTACATTGGTTTGTAAATACTCATTTACCTCTACTCTACCTCGTTCATCTTTCCGTACACCTGCTATTTCAAGATTTAGTCCATCGGTATAAGGACGTCTTCCTACAGCTACAAGGCAGTAATCTCCTTTTAATTCAACCAACTCTTCTTTAGGAGTTTTTGCTTTCACTATTACATTTTTTTCTTTACGAGTTACTTCTTTTACTTGATGTCCTGTATAAAAATTAACTCCTTGTTTTTTAAGTACTTTTGTCAACTCTCTTCCTAACCCTCTATCCATTGTAGGTATAATACTTTCTGCATATTCTACTATAGATACTTGTGCTCCAAGACGGTTATATACTTGTCCCAATTCAAGACCTATCACCCCTCCTCCTATTACAATCAGATGTTTAGGCACTTCTTTTAACAAAAGAGCTTCAGTAGAGGTTATTATACGTTCTTTATCAAGATTGATAAAAGGTAAAGTAGCAGGCTTAGATCCAGTAGCTATAATAATATATTTGGCTTCGATAATCTCTTCCTTATCTTTTTTAGAAGTTATTTTAATTTGTGTAGGTGAGAGAAAACTACCTATTCCTGTAAAAACATCTACTTTATTCTTATCCATTAAAAATTTAACTCCTGCACAAGTTTGTTCTACTACTGAAGCTTTACGTGCTATCATTTTTTCTAAATTAAAATTTATCTTTCCTGTAATTTCAATACCATGAACTTCTAAATGCTTTATAGCATCTTCATAATGATGTGATGAGTCTAGCAAAGCTTTTGAAGGAATACAACCTACATTTAAGCAAGTACCTCCCAATGTATCATATTTTTCTATTAGAGCAGTTTTAAAACCTAATTGCCCTGCACGGATAGCTGCTACATAACCTCCAGGCCCTGAACCAATAATTACAATGTCATATGTTTTCATTTTCAGATAAGTTAATATGTTAAAATACAGGGCAAAGTTAGTATTAATAATTTTTATCTCCAAGAAAAAAGCTATCTTTTATATAAAAAAGATAGCTTTTTATCAAAAAACAATTTTAAAAATAAATTATTTCTTATGTTCTTCTTTATTTTCTTCAGTATGTTCAGCTTCATCCTTTACAGTATCATAAATCATTGGAGCTGCTACAAAAATTGAAGAGTAAGTACCAATAAATACCCCTATAATCATTGCAAACATAAAGCCTCTTAGAGTTTCCCCACCAAATATAAAGATGGTCACTAATACAGCTAAAGTAGTAAAAGAAGTATTCATTGTACGGCTTAAAGTTGAGTTGAGTGCATGATTAATTTTCTCTCTTGACCAATGTGGTTCACGCATTACTTCTCTGATTCGATCGTAGATAATCACAGTGTCATTTAATGAATAACCTACTACAGTAAGTATTGCGGCTATAAATGCTTGATCTATCTCCATATTGAAAGGCATTATACTATAAGTAAGAGAGTATATACCCAATACCATCAATACATCATGTGCTGAAGATATGATAGCTCCCATTGAAAATTGCCATTTACGAAAACGGAATAGTATATATAAACCTATTACAATAAGTGATCCTATAACTGACCAAAAAGCACTGCTTTTAATATCTTCTGCTATAGTAGGACCTACTTTCATAGATTGCATAATACCTATTTTATTAGTAGAAGAAGCTTTTGAGAAATCATCATAGGTAGTACCAGCTGGTAAATAGTTTTGTAAGCCTTTATATAGATGTTCTTGTATTTCATTATCTACTTCTGTACTTTCTTCCTGTACTTTGTATTTAGTAGATATTTTTACCTGGTTAGGAGCTCCAAAAGTTTTGACTTCAACAGTCCCCAAAACAGGTTTAAGTGATTCAGCGATCTGGGTAGGTTTTACCTCATGTTCAAAACGTATTTGATAAGTTCTTCCTCCTACGAAGTCAATCCCTTGATCAAGCCCACGTGTAAATAGTGATATAATACCTATAACTGATAAAATTATAGAAAAAGCATATCCTATTTTGCGTTTACCAATAAAGTTTATATTTATATTCTTAAACCAGTTTTTGGTAATAGGAGTTGTAAAGGTAAGTGCATGTCTTTTTTCTACACTATAATCAATAAATAAGCGAGTGATAAAAATAGCTGAAAACAAAGTAGTGGCAATACCTATAAGTAAAGTAGTAGCAAATCCTTGAATAGGTCCACTACCAAAGAGCAACAAGATAACAGCTGTAAGTGCCGTAGTAATATTAGAGTCTAAGATAGAAGAGAGAGCGTGTTTAAAACCATCTACTACAGCTTGGTCTACATTCTTACCTTTTGCTAATTCTTCTTTAGAGCGTTCAAAAATAAGCACATTAGCATCAACTGCCATACCTATAGTGAGTACAATACCTGCAATACCAGGTAATGTAAGTACTGCACCAATGCTAGCTAATATACCAAAGATCAGCAGTACATTTAGTACTAAAGCGAGATCGGCATAGAGCCCTGCACGGCCATAGTAAAGTATCATCCAAGCAAAGATAAAGATTGTAGCAATAAAGAAAGAGTTCATACCGCTATCTATTGCTTCTTGTCCTAATGAAGGTCCTACAATTTCTGATTGAACAATAGTTGCTCCTGCAGGTAATTTTCCAGCACGCAATACATTGGCTAAGTCAATAGCTTCATTCAAACTAAAGTTACCTGTAATTTCAGATCGCCCCCCTGAAATAGCTCCTGTAGTTACGCCTGGTGCTGAATATACAGTGTTATCTAATACAATTGCTATATTACTATGTTCTGCAAATGCTTTTCCTGTAAGAGTTTCCCATATACGGGCTCCTTTACCATCCATTTGCATAGAAACAGCTGGCTGGCTACGCACATCATAAGTTTGATCTGCTTGAGTAATCACATTTCCTGTAAGAGGAGGTATATTATCACGATTACCTTTCAATGCATAAAGTTCTACAATAGATGTTTTTTTATCAGCTTTACCCCAAGCAAATCTCACATATTGTAAAGAAGCAGGCAACAAGCGTTTTGCTTCTGCTGAGTTTAAATAACTATTAATTTGAGCTGTATCTTTCAAACTTGCCGCAAACAAGACAGGTGAGCCCTCATAGGTAGGACTAGGTTTGGCTAAGTCAAATAATGGATTTTTCTGACTTTTAGTAGATACTGTATCTTTTTTGGTATCTGCAAGTAATGAGTCTTTTGCACTATTAGTAGCTAAAGTATCAATTGTTTTAGCAGGGTTAGAGGTTGTAGCTACTGTCTTGAGCTGTTCATTGAGAGCTTCTAAGTAAGGGAATATTTCTGTATTTTTATAAGTTTCCCAAAATTCAAGTTGAGCAGTACTTTGCAAAAGAGCTTTTACACGGTTGATATCTTTAGCTCCAGGTAATTCAATAAGGATACGACCAGAGGTTCCAAGACGTTGTATATTGGGTTGAGAAACGCCAAACTTGTCAATACGTTTGCGCAACACTTCAAAAGCAGAGACGATAGATTCATCTACTTTTTTACTGATGATAGGGCGAACCTCGCTATCGCTCATTTGAAAGTTAATTTTGTCGCTCAAATTTTTGTTAGCAAACACATCTGGTGATGCTAATTTTCCACCATTTTTAGCATAAGCCTCAAAAAACAATTCCAAGTAAGTTTTGTCTGTTTTTCTGAGTTGTTCATCAGCTTCTGCTAATGATTTATTAAAAATAGGGTCCTTAGAATCATTGGCAAGTCCTTTAAGGATGTCGTGAACAGAGATTTGTAATATCACATTAATACCTCCTTTTAAGTCTAAACCTCGATTGAGCTCTTTTTCTTTCACTTCTGCATAAGTGAATTTTGCTATACCAATATTATAGACCTCTTGCCCCATTTTGTCATCTAAATACTTAGATTCAATTGCCTCACGTTGAGCGATGTAATCAGCTTTTGTATTAGGCACTTTTGCCTCAGCTACAGCTTTGGCTTCATCTTCTACTCTACTTGCTACATAGGTAAATGAAAGCTGATAAATACTTACCAACCCAAATAAAATAGCAAATAATTTAACAAGTCCTTTGTTTTGCATTTCTTTAATTAAATTACTTATTTTTCTCTTCTGAACGGCAAAAATACATATTTTGGATGAAACACAAAAATATTCTTAAAAAAAATACAATAATTTTGCAACTTCACCATTCTTTAACTTCATAATTACATCAAAATCATATCATTACATACACCTTATAAATAGTTAGTAAAAATCAATATTTTTACAAATTGGCTAATTGACAAATTATTACTATTTTTGCCCCCTAAATTATAATTTAATAACACAATGATTTTACCTATTATTGCTTATGGTGATCCTGTTTTAAGGAAAGTAGGGACTAATATTACCCCTAACTATCCTGAACTCAAGACCCTTATTGCTAATATGTTTGACACTATGAATCATGCCTATGGGGTAGGACTTGCTGCCCCCCAAATAGGTCTTCCTATCCGTCTTTTTGTAGTAGACGCAGCTCCTTTTGCTGATGACGATGAGCTTAGCGAAGAAGAGCGTACTTTTTTAAAAAACTTTCGCAAGACATTTATCAATGCCAAAATCACTGAAGAAATAGGTGATAAGTGGAATTTTAATGAGGGATGCCTTAGTATTCCTGGAATACGTGAAGATGTAAGCAGACAAAAACAAATCACTATTGAGTATGATGATGAAGATTTTAATCATCATACACTTACAGTGGGAGGTTTAGCCGCGCGTATCATTCAACATGAGTATATTGAGGGGATTTTATTTACTGATAAGCTTTCTTCTTTTAAAAAACAGCTTATCAAGAACAAGCTTGCTAACATCAGTAAGGGAAAAGTAAAAGTAGATTATCGAATGAAATTTCCTGATGTTAAAGGTCGTCAATAAAAAACTTTATCAACTAATTTAATAAACTATTTTACTATATGAATTTAACAAAAATATTAGCCATTTCTGGCAAGCCTGGTTTGTATCACTTGGAAAATCAGACCCGCACAGGTTTTCTTGCTACTTCTTTAGCTGATGACAAGCGCATTTCTGTAGGCATTCGTAACAATGTAAGTCTTCTTTCTGAGATTGCTATTTACTCTACTGAAAAAGAAGTTCCTCTTGCTGAAGTTTTTGAAAATATAAAGAAATTGGAAGAGGGTAAGGAGGCTGGTGTTTCTCCAAAGGCTGATGGGGCTACACTTGAGTCTTATTTTGCTAAAGTATTGCCTAATTATGATCGTGATCGTGTGTATACAAGTGATATTAAAAAGGTTATACAATGGTACAATTTACTTCTTGCCAAAGGTTTTTTGGATGAAAATAACACTATTGAAGAAGAAAAATAATATATTATTTATGTTAATAAAAAGCGATGTACTCTATTAAGTACATCGCTTTTTTTATTATAACTAAAATGTTTGATTATTCCGATTTTTCTTCGGTGTTATCTATAAGCACTTGCCCACGATAGTAGAGTTTTCCTTCATACCAATGAGCACGGTGATATAAGTGGTTTTCTCCTGTTGTAGGATCTTTTGCTATTTGAGGAACTACTGCTACATCGTGAGTTCTTCTCTTATCTCTTCTTGTTTTTGATTGTCTTCTCTTAGGATGTGCCATTTACTTAATGTTTTATTTATTGTCTGTTATTAAATTCTTTAATCCTTCCCATCGAGGGTCTATTGTGATTGTTTCTTTATGTGTTTCTTGAGGAGCTAGAGCTGCCAACTTATCTAAAACTTCTGAATGCATAGTGCCATTGAGTACTTCTGGATGTACACGTTTGGCAGGAATTGATAACACTAATAATTCATATATATATTGTGCTACATTCATTTGGTGTTCATTGTAGGGTAATATAAGGAGCTCTTCATCGTCATCATTATATTCTTCTCCAAATTTCACAACTAGAAACAAACTGCCTTCCACAGGTAAATCAAAAGGTTCATTAGAAACATCACAGTTTACATTTACAGTACCTTTGTTGTGGAAATGCAATTCTAAAAGATTAGTTTTTTTCTCTAAATCCACTGTTACTATTTGATGAATATCATTTAACTCATCAAAGGGGAACAAGTCTAAAAAGGAATGGTCAATTTGATATAAAAATTGATGTTTTCCTTGTTTTAATCCTGCAAAAGAAATGTCATATTCTTTTAACTTTCTCATTTACTACAAGTTCTGTATAAAACCTTTTTAAGTTCAGGGTGCAAAAGTAATACTTTTTATCAAAACTACAAAAGTTTTATTTAAAAAATATCACTTTTATCTTATTATCTTTTATATAAAACCTTCAGATTCTTTGTTGGCTACTAATCTAAAACCTTCTCCGTGTATATTTAGGATTTCTACTTTATCGTCTTTTTTCAACAATTTTCTCAATTTTGCGATGTATACATCCATACTACGAGAGGTGAAATAATAGTCGTCTTTCCATATTTTAGAGAGTGCTAATTCTCTTGACATAAAGTCGTCGGTATGTAGGGCTAACAATCGCAACAATTCGTTTTCTTTGGGAGACAATTTGACAGGTTCTTCGTCTTTGTATTTAAGGATACGCAATTTGGTATTGAGGAAGAAGTTTCCTATTTCAAACTCGAACTTGTTGTTGTCTATCATAGTTTCGATAGTTTTACGTTGCAACATTGAACGTATTTTCATCAAGAGGATTTCGGAGTCGAAGGGTTTGTTTAGATAGTCATCACCTCCTGAACGATATCCTTTGATTACATCTTCGCGCATGGTGCGAGCTGTCAAAAATATGATAGGGATTTTTTCATTTTTCTCTCTTATTTCTCTGGCAAGTGTAAAGCCATCTTTATAAGGCATCATTACATCTAAAATGCACATATCGAAGGTTTCTTTTTTAAATTTTTCGAAACCTTCTATACCATTTTTGGCTAATGTAACGTCGAAACCACTCATTACCAAATAGTCTTTGAGTACTGTCCCAAAATTGGGGTCGTCTTCTACGAGTAGAATACTTTTGTTTTCTGAAGGTGCTTTAGCACTATAATAATTTGAGTTCATATGTAATTTATTTTTTTATGAATTTTCTTACTAAATAACGGGTAGTTTAATATAAAAGGTAGTACCTTTTCCTTTTTCGCTTTCTACGCTTATAGTACCTTGGTGATATTCTACGATACTTTTGACGTAGGCTAATCCTAATCCGTGTCCTTTTACATTGTGCAAATCGCCTGTATGTTCTCTGTAAAACTTATCGAATATATACTTTACAGCTTGTTTACTCATTCCTTGTCCTTTATCTCTGATTCGTATTAGGAGTTTATTTTTAATTGTTTCGGTATAGACATCTATATCGGGTGGGTTAGGTGAGTATTTAATTGCGTTCTCTATAATGTTGACAAAGACATTTGTAAGGTGAGATTCATTGGCTGAGACATCGCTATTGCTTGCTAAAAAGTGAGTTCTCAATTGTCCTTGTCTTTCGTCTATCATCAACTGTACGTGACTAATGGCGTTGGTGATTAAGGTATGAACATCGACGGGTTCTCTATCTAATTGTAAGTTACCTTTTTCGAGTCGGGAAATTTGTAATATATTTTCTACCTGAGCGAGCATTCGTTTATTTTCTTGTTTTAGTATCTTCACATAGTGGAGTACTTTATTGGTATCTTGGAGGGTTATAGGACTTTTCAGGGTATCAAGGACTAAATTCATTGTAGCGATAGGCGTTTTGAATTCGTGTGTCATATTATTGATAAAGTCTGTTTTAATCTCAGAGATACGTCGCTGTGTGATGAGCTGGTTTAAGGTAATGATAAATACAGCAATAATCACGAGTAAGAACACTGTAGATAGGGAGGCTATTCCTATGACTGATGAGAGTACATAACGTTCTCTTTGGGGGAATACGAGTGCTAGTTCATAAAGAGAATCGTCGGTGCTATTGGTTCCAAAAAGTAAAGCTCGGTATTCTTTCTTCTTTTCATTAGGGTCAAAGTACTTAGATTGTACTTTAGAAAGTACATTTTTATTATAGATAGCGAACTCAAAATGGAGGTTGATACCTCTTTTTTCGAGTTTTTGTTTTATCAGTTTTTCTATTTGTGCCAAAGAGACACGTTCACTTATTGACTGTTGCCTTATGATACTCTTAAATGATTCTTCTATCATTAGGCGTTCTATTTCGGGTAGCTCACTTAGTTTTTCATATATTCTAGGCATCTGAGAGTCCATATCTTGTTTGCTATATTCTAAGTGTTGGCTATCTACATATTTTTTAATCACTAAACTATCTAGGAGTAGAGAGTCGTTTATTGGGAAAGATTTTTGTAGTTTAGCGGGCAAGAGATAATCTTCTTCTAATATACCGTGTTTGTAAATAAAAGTTTCTTTTCTCTCTTTATCTTCGCGTATATATACAAAATCGCGTAGTTGTTTTCCTTTTAAATTTAAAGTGCTATCATTCTCGCGCAGATAGATAATTTCAGCTACATATTTATTTATTTCATCTTGTTCTATTTGTTTGGTTACACTACTGAGTACTTGCTGAATAGAGTATGTAAAGGCATCTTCTCTATCATCTATTGCAGATTTAATCCAATAGCCTTGTATAACGATGATACCTACGAGAGAAAGGCTCGTAAGTATCAGGGCTAATATGTATATTTTTCTATTCACCGTGCAAAGTTAATATAAAATATTTAAAAACAAACAAATTGTCTTAAAAATTTAACAGTGTATTATATTTCTCTATTTTTTATTAGTTTGTTTTTCCTTATATACATTGGGTTTTCTGACATTTGGCAGTTTTGTAGTATTTTTTTCTATAAATGTTTAATTTTATAGTTTTTTATCATTTTGGTTTTGGTGAGGGGTAGGTATACTGTGGGTATATCGCGGGTATAGGTGAGGTATAAGGGAGGTTAAGGAGAAAATTTTTCTATTTGACAAATTGGCAAATTGACAAATTATCCCTACTTTTGCCCCAAGTTTACGAACGATGATGAAAAGAACTATTTTTATATTATTTATAACTGTCTTATTTTCGGCCTTTATTAGCTGTGAATCTGATGATCTTTGTGATCATACGGTTAATACGCCTCGTTTGGTGGTTCGTTTTTACCATCAGAATAACACGCGTACTCCTTTTAGTATTGCTAATCTGACTGTTTATGGGCAGGGGAATAGTACCCCTTTAGTAAGTAGTGTTACTCTAGATTCTTTGGCGTTGCCGTTGCGTTTAGAAAGTCCTACAACTTATTTATTTCAAACGGTAGTTTCGGGGACTACGACGAGTACGGCTACTTTGACTGTTAGTTACACTTCTGAACAATCTTTTGTAAGCAAGGCTTGTGGCATCAAGATTACTTACAACACCCTTTCGGCTACTATAGAAAACGCTAATAGCTCTTGGCTCAAGGGCTTGAGTATCAAAAACACCACTGTAGATAATGAAAAGAAAGCTCATATACATTTGTATCATTAATATATTTTTCTGTGGGTTTGCTATGGCACAAATAACTAGCCCAACAGCTTTGCAAACTGCTTCGCAAACGAGTATTGTTTTACCTGAGAAGCCTCAAGCGACTGTATATAAACAGCGATATGGCTTGCGGGTGGGGGCTGACTTGAGTAGATTGGTACGTCCTTTTTTTGACAATGATTATTATGGTTTGGAATTGGTAGGGGACTATCGTTTGAGCTATAAATATTATCTTGCTGCTGAGATAGGCACTGAGAAAAGGACTAAGAAAGAAGATTTTTTCACTTATTCTACTGAAGGGCAGTTTTTGCTTGCTGGTTTTGACTATAACACTTATGGTAATTGGTATGGGATGGAGAATATGATTTATGTAGGAGCACGTTATGGTTTTTCGCTTTTTTCGCAGGATTTACTGTCTTATACTCTTCATAAAGACAACCAGTATTGGAATGAGAATACGGCAGGTAGTGATGCATCGTGGATTAAGAAATACGATGGTCGTACGGCTCATTGGCTCGAATTGGTATTGGGAATCAAGGTGGAACTCTTTCGCAACTTATACGCTGGGGCGAGTGTACGGATAGGGCTTTTGGTAGCACAAACTGACAATACAGGTTTTCCTAATTATTACGTTCCTGCTTTTGGTAGGGTATATGAAGGTAGCAGGTTTGGCACGAGCTTCAATTACACCCTTTCTTATATGATTCCGCTTTATAAAAAAGAGAAGAAAATAGAGGTTGCTAACGAAGAGATAAAGCGGGCGCACACGCCTGTTGCTCCGGTTAAAAAACCAAAAGGAAGAAGGTAATAATTTGTTTAAATAATACTTTTATGGCTAAAATAATCACTTTATGCTTGTTACTGACAGGTGTTTTGGGCTTTTCGCAAGATATAGAAACAGCCCTTACAGAGAAAATTAAAGTACTTGAAAAGAGTTATACCAATAAAGAATTGGAGCCTTTGGCGAATGATTTTGAGCGTATTGCTTTGGCGGCGCCTTCTAATTGGCTTGCTAACTATTATACGGCTTATGTGAATGTACGTATTGCAGATATGTCGTCTGGGAATACTATCGACACGCGTTGTGACCAAGCGGAGAAGTATCTCAAAATAGCAGAGAAGCAAACTGATGCTGATGTTTCGGAAATCAATGCGTTATATGCCTATTTGTATAGTGCTAAGGTGAAGGTAAACCCGATGTTTAGGGGTGCTAAATACGGCAAACTGAGCAGAGAGTACTCTGAAAAAGCTATTAAAGCTAACGCTAATAACCCTCGTCCTTATGTTGTTAGGGCTATTGGCATTTATTATACTCCTAAGGCTTTTGGTGGGGGTAAAGAAAAAGCACAACCGATGATCAATAAGGCTTTGGAGAAGTTTGAACACTTCACTCCTAAAACGCCTAATCACCCGCACTGGGGAAAAGGAATGATACAAGGAATCAGGTAACAGGTAACAGGTATCAGGGGTCAGGTGTTAGGTAAAGCCAGCGAGGGCTCGGAGCTGGGTATATGAATAACAGATAACAAGTAACAGAAAATGCATAAAGCTGGATTTGTAAATATTATAGGGAACCCTAATGTAGGGAAATCTACCCTTATGAACGCCTTTGTAGGCGAAAAACTTTCTA
>RBWB01582481.1_pt1 | contig 15040 bp, 19 predicted proteins | sample 2014201 | NCBI WGS metagenome assembly RBWB01 (sample SAMN10133834, study PRJNA383868) | Human oral metagenome, whole genome shotgun sequencing project. | isolation source: supragingival plaque isolated from 88 juvenile twins | host: Homo sapiens | place: Australia
CTCAGCCTTGTTACCGCACTAAGCTCCCTCAGTCTGCTCTTGAGCGCCTGTACAAGTAAGGTTATAACAAAGGCGGAATACATTTACCCTCCGCAGGCTTACACAACCCCATGTGCTAAGACGGCATTTACCGGTGAGACTTACGGTGATGTAGTGTTGCAATTAGTCAAGGTAACCGCAGAGCGAGACAAGTGCGCAAGCCAAGTGGATAACCTCAATAAGTGGATTAATCAAGTAAAAGGTAAATCACAATGACAGACCAAATCAAATTCGCAAACGATAAAAGTGCCGGTGAAAAGTTAGTTGGAATTGACTTTAACCCAGGCAATATCGGCGATATTGCGGAGTGCAAGCAACGCTTTGCGCAAGCTATTAACCAGGTAATAGCACATAAAGATGACGCATTTAACCAAGGTACACTAACAGCAGATAAAGAGATGCTATTAGACGAGGCGGTTAAACGTATCATCGATGCTCAAATGTGGGCAGTTAAAGCCCTTACTTGGGGATTATAAAAGTCTTTTGAATGTCTGACAGCTTTAAATTGGTAGATGCCAAGCCTTCTCGGTAGTTTTGTTAGGACTAAATAACCCGATCAGAAATGGTCGGGTTTTTTATTATCTAAAATTTAATGGGAGTCCAAAATGAATCTACAAAAAATTGAAAACTTTGAACAATTCTTAAAGGTAAATGACAAACAACGTATTGTGACAAATTCTCGGCATATTGCCACGGTGTTTGGTAAACGTCACGATAACATCATCCGTGATATCAAAGCATTAGTTATTGAACAAGATTGCGGTGAGTTTGCTCTCCTCAATTTTGAGGAGACCTCATATATCGATGAATGGGGCAGAAAACAACCCATGTATCAGATGACTAAAAATGGATTTTTGCTTTTGGTAATGGGATATAGAACCAAAAAAGCAATGAAATTCAAAGTAGAGTTTATTAAAGCCTTTGATTTTATGCGTGAGAAATTACAGCAAGAAGGTTATAGCTTGATGCATAAATATAACGAATTGTGCATTGAGCATAAAGCGAAAAAAACATTTGCGAGTTTATGTGGTAAAGGATTAAGAGAATGGAAGGGCGATAAGCCTGTGCTAGAAGCAACTTTAAAACTTTTTGAAGATAAGATGCAGATTGAACTGCCTATTAAGTAAGGATTTTCTATGTCAGACGTGAAAGGAAAATCCACGTCTGATGGCGTGGGGAAGTTAACTGATAAACAAAAGCGATTTGTTGAAGAATATCTCGTTGATTTAAATGCAACGCAAGCTGCGATTAGAGCAGGATATAGTGAGCAAACAGCCTATTCAATCGGACAGCGGTTGTTGAAAAAAGTTGAAGTGCAAGAGGCAATTCAACAAGCCCAAAACAAGCGGTCGGAACGCACACAAATCACCCAAGACGAAGTAATTCGTCGCTTAATTGAAAATGTGGATATTTCAATGGGTAAGAAAGCAACGGTTATCACCATCCCAAGCAAAAGCGAAAATGGTGAAGTGGTAGGCAATGATGTAGCGCAGTTTGTGTATGAACCTTCTGCGGCAAATAAAGCGTTGGAGTTACTTGGTAAACATTTGGGTATCTTCAAAGACGGTGTCGATATTACTTCAGGTGGCAAACCATTACAGCCAACTATTATCGAACTTGTCGGGGTAAGTAGTGAGTAAAGTGCAGCTTTCTATTCCTGCCAAATTGATTGATGTATTCAAAGGTGAATGCCGTTATCGCGGTGCTTATGGCGGACGAGGCTCTGCCAAAACACGCACCTTTGCTTTAATGACGGCTGTTTGGGCGTATAAGCGAGATATGGCAGGAGACAGCGGTGTGATTTTATGCGCCCGTGAGTTTATGAACTCATTGGAGGAGTCTTCGCTTGAAGAGGTAAAACAGGCGATTCGCTCAACAGAATGGCTGTTGCCACATTTTATTATTGGTGAGAAATTTATTAAAACCAGAAGCGGTCGGATTTCTTACGTTTTTGCAGGTTTAAGGCATAACCTTGATAGCATTAAATCCAAAGCCCGTATTTTGCTGGCATGGGTGGAAGAAGCAGAAACCGTTAGCGAAATAGCGTGGCAGAAATTAGAGCCAACGGTGCGTGAGCATCAATCTGAAATTTGGGTAACGTGGAACCCTGAAAAACGAGGTTCGGCAACTGATGAACGATTTCGACAGCATAAGCCTGAAAACAGTAAGATTGTGGAAATGAACTACCACGACAATCCGTGGTTTCCTGCTGAGCTTGAGCAAACACGTCTGGCGGACAAGCAGCGTCTCGATGATGCTACTTATCGTTGGATTTGGCAAGGTGATTATCTCGAACAATCTGAAGCACAGATATTCCGTGATAAGTTCAAAGAACTGATGTTTACGCCGCAATCTGATTTCAACGGTCCATATTACGGATTAGACTTTGGTTTTGCGAACGACCCGACTGCTGCGGTGAAATGCTGGGTGTTCAACAATGATTTATATATTGAATATGAAGCGGGCAAAGTGCGGTTAGAGTTAGACGAAACGGCAGAATTTATCACACAACGTATTCCTGAATTTGCTCAACATAAAGTGCGGGCTGATTCGGCTCGACCTGAGTCGATTAGTTACCTTAGACGACACGGTGTGCCGCAAATTGAAGGCGTGAAAAAATGGCAAGGCTCGGTTGAAGATGGTATTGAGCATATCAAGTCTTATAACAAGGTGTACATTCACCCGCGTTGCAAAGAGACGCTCAATGAATTTCGCTTATACAGCTACAAAACAGACCGTTTGTCAGGTGATGTGTTACCACAGATTATCGATGCAAATAACCATTACATAGACGCGCTGAGATATGCGCTCAATCCGTTGATACAAAAACGCGGAGATTTTAAACAAACCGCTTTCAGACTTTATTAGGAATAACCATGAGTCAAGTTTCAACTGTTAGCACAGAAATAACTAACTTACACATTAAAACACGAATTATTGACGATCTTCTTGGTGGTACGCTGTCAATGCGAGCGGCAGGGAAGAAGTATTTATTCCAAATGCCACTGGAAGACAAAGGCGCTTACGAGAATCGGTTGAACCGCTCAACCCTCTACCCCGCTTTAAGTGAAACGTTGGCGCAAATGTGTGGTAGGGTTTTTTATTCCCAGATCAATGTTTCCAATGTGAATGAAAAGATAGCGGAAGATATTTTGCCTGACGTTGACGCTGAGGGTAATGCTTTGGATGTATTTGCGTCTCAGTGGTTTTATGCTGCATTAGCTTACGGCGTAAGTTTTGTGCTGGTGGACTATACAAAAATTGGTGAGGCAAAAACAAAAGCAGAGGAAAAAGCCATTGGTGCCCGCCCTTACCTTGTTCATATCAAGCCACAAAATGTTTTGGGTATTAAATACAAAACTATTAACGGCAATAAGGTGATAACGCAGTTCCGATACAAGGAATTTGTGATGGAGGATGACGGCGAATTTGCTACCAAAGTCGTAGAACAAATTAACGTTTACGAGGTCGGCAAAGTTCGCAAATACAAGGCGCAAAGTGATGGTAAAGGCAATTTGTCTTTTGTTGAGATTGAGAATATCGAAGTCAAAGCAAACGGAGTGCCTTTAACCTTCATTCCAATTGTGCCGTTTGTCACAAAAAAGACCGGTCATTTTGCGTTGGGTGAACCGCCATTGATGGAATTGGCAAATCTAAATGTTAAGCACTGGCAAAGCCAAAGCGATCAAGACAACCTTTTAAATACCGCAAGAGTACCCTTGCTTGTTCGAATTGGTGTGACTGATGATTCTACGGTAAAAATCGGGAACAGCGTTGTTGATTTACCTGCCGGCGCTGATTTGCGTTATGTGGAACATACCGGCTCAGCTATTGCTGCTGGGCAGAAAAGTTTGAATGAGCTTGAAACGCAAATGCGCGTCGCAGGTGCCAAATTGCTTGAAAAAGCCGATATGGCGATGACTGAAAGTCAGGCGCGAGATGAGCAAAATAAAGAAATTAGTGCATTACGATTATATGCTAATCGTTTTGAAGATGCGCTAGATTTAGCGCTTGAGTATGTCGGTGTGTGGCTCGGTATTGAAAGTAAAGACGTTGGAAATGTTGAGATTAGCGGCAATATTGATGGCAATCTTGACCCTAACGCCTCAATGGATAGCGTGATTAAATTGCAATCCGTCGGCGTCATTTCTAAGCAAACCACGTTCGAAGAGGCGAAGCGCCGCGGGCTTATTTCTGATAATGTAAATTGGGAAGATGAGCAAGCAAGAACGGATGGTGAGGGCTTGAACAATGACGACTTCAGTGAATAAAACACCGGATGAATTATTGGAAAGTCTCTTAGCAGATCGAAAGGTTTTGTTATTCCGGTATGATGCGCATTTACGCCGTGAAATTTATAAGAAATTGACTGTGTTACAAAAACAGTTGATTAATAAAATTTCTGTTGTCGGCGTGGATGGGGTGAATCAACGCGAACTTAATCGATTGCTGAAAGAGGTTAAGGAATTAGTCACAGAGACGTATAACCACATCAGTGACTATTCATCCGGTGAGCTGAATGCACTTTTACCAGTTGAAACAGTAGCGGCCTACAAAATCTATAATGCAGCCTTTAAGTTCGATTTGTTTACTCCGGTGCCGGAATACAAAATTAAGGCGATTAAAAGTGCCGTCATTGTTTCCGGTTCACCGCTGAATGATTGGTGGGCTAAACAAGGTGACGATGTAGCCTTTAAGTTTTCCGGCATTATTCGGCAAGGTATGTTAGATGGAAAGCAAGCCTCTCAACTCGTTACAGAAACAAAGGAATTGTTGCAAGGATCTCGCAGATGGGCTGAAACATTAGTGCGAACAGCGGTAATGAAAGTGCATGATAAGGCGCAGGAAGCATTGCGAGATGAAAATTCCGGTATTATCAAAGGTGAGCAACATATTAGTACGCTTGATTTACGCACCTCTGATATTTGCCGAGCTCGCGATGGCAAAGCGTGGGATTTGGATAAAAAGCCAATAGGTCACAATTTACCCTATCAACGCCCACCATTACACCCGAATTGCCGAAGTACGTTACGTTTAGTTGTTAAATCGTGGCGTGATCTTGGTCTTGATGCCAATGACATACCAGAAAGCACCCGTGCGAGTATGGATGGGCAGGTTAAAGACAATCTCAATTACGAAAATTGGCTTAAATCAAAAACGACAGAACAGCAAGATGAGGTGTTAGGTAAAGGAAAGGCCGAGTTATGGCGTAAGGGAATCATAACCTTTAGAGATATGCTCGATCAGTCCGGCAGACCGTTAACACTCAAAGAATTGAAAGAGATTCACAATTAACAAATTTTTTTAAACGAAACCGCTTACATCGGAAGGTGTAGGCGGTTTTTTATTATCCACGATTCGGAAGAATCACAAGCAAATAGGACGGAAGTTCATGAAATTAAAACTCGATGAAAACGGCAATGTAGTAGTTCAGGATGGCAAGCCTGTTTACGTTTACGATGACGGGAAAGAAGTTGCCTATGATGTTCCAGCAGCAGTTGCCAAGATCGGCTCGTTAAATGCAGAAGCAAAACAACACCGTGAAGCAAAAGAAGCGGCGGAAGCCAAGCTTAAAGCGTTTGATGGTATTGAAAATGCGGAAGCAGCGAAAAAGGCGTTAGAAACCGTTAAAAATCTTGACGATAAAAAACTGATTGATGCCGGCGAAGCTGAAAAAGTGAAAGCGGAAGTAGTGAAACAGTACGAGCTAAAACTCGCTGAAAAAGATGCTGAAATTGCGAAAGCACAAAACGCATTACATAGCGAAGTGATTGGCGGTGCGTTCGCACGATCTCAATTCATTTTAGACAAAATGGCAATTCCAGCGGACATGGTTCAGGCGTACTTTGGCAAGCACTTTACCTATGAAAATGGCAAGGTAATCGCAAAAGACGCATTAGGTAATCAAATCTTTAGTCGTAAAGTACCTGGTGAAGCGGCGGACTTTGACGAAGCAATCGAGCAAATTGTCTCTAACTACCCACAAAAAGACTACATCCTGAAAGCAAGCGGCAACTCCGGCAGTGGTTCAGGTGGTGGTGCTGGTGACGGTAGTTTCAAGAATCCTTGGGCAAAAGAGCATTGGAATATGACAGAACAAGGAAAAATCTTTAAAGAATCGCCTGAACGCGCCAGACAGTTGGCAGAACAGGCTGGTATCAAAATCTGACAAAAGGAAAATTTAAATTATGGCAGCAGTAAAAATTTCTGACGTTATCGTTCCTGAAATCTTTGCACCTTATGTGATTAATCGTACCGTGGAAAAATCCGCGTTATGGCAATCCGGTATCATCTCCAATATTGACGAATCAAGCTTGTTGGCTCAAAAAGGCGGTGCATTAATCAATATGCCGTTCTGGAATGACTTAAGCGGTGATTCTGAAGTGTTATCCGATTCCGGACGCTTGACCGTGAACAACATTAAAGCTGGTGCAGACGTGGCTATTTTACATGCGCGCGGTAAAGCATGGGGCGCAAACGACTTGGCTCGCGCTTTAGCTGGTGATGACCCAATGAATGCTATCGCTGAAATGGCGGTGGATTATTGGGCGCGCGAAATGCAGAAGATTACATTAGCCACCTTAAAAGGGGTGTTTGGTTCCGCAACAATGGCGGGCAACTTATCCGACATTTCCAAAGCCTCTGGCGCAGCGGCTGTAATCGGCGGTGATAAATTTATTGACGCATCTTTCAAACTTGGCGATGAAGTCAATCAATTAACCGCCGTCGCAATGCACTCGGCCACTGCCGCTGTATTAGCAAAACAAGGCTTAATCCAAACCATCCGTGACGCCGATGGTGTTGTCTTGTACCAAACCTACATGGACAAACGAATCATTGTTGATGACTCTATGCCTGTAGAATCTGGTGTTTACACCACCTACTTATTTGGTGCTGGTGCTATCGGTTACGGTGAAGTGGGCGCACCTGTGCCGGTTGAAACAGATCGTGACAGCTTGGCAAGTGAGGACATCCTCATTAACCGCCGTCACTTCGTTTTACATCCGCGTGGTGTTAAATGGAAAGGCGCTGCCGGCATTGCTCCAGTGAATACCGGATTGGCAACCGAAAGCAACTGGGAACGCGTTTACGATCCGAAACAAATCCGTATCGTTGCATTTAAGCATAAATTAGCTTAACGCAATAACCACTCACATAACCGCTCAGAAATGGGCGGTTTTTTATTAGGAGTCTTTATGGGCCTAGCGTCTTTTAACATGATGTACGAAGAACAAGCGAGATTGCGACAGCAGCAGAAGCAGAAGCAGAAGCAGAACGACTCTACATTAGATGTTGCAAAAATATCAATCGAACAAATCAAAGCCAAGTTAATCGAATTTGGTGTTGAATTTGATCCGCAAGCAAAGAAACCTGAATTATTGGCATTGTTGCAGGAAACTTTGAAACAAGCATAACGGAGTGATTATGGTCGATTTAGTTATCCCTGATGATTCTTACGTTACGCTTGAGGAAGCGAATCGTTATCACGCTATGAGAGAGAGCTTTAGTGTTTGGGGCGAGCTTGAGGATGATGTGAAATTACGGCGTTTAGTGAGCGCATCTGATTTTCTCGATGTGAACTATAAATTCCTCGGCAAAAAGGCTTATTCCGGACAACCTAGACAATTCCCGCGCACCAATACCGGTGGAACAGATGAAAACGGCATTCCTACGGTCGTAAAAATTGCTGTGTTTGAATTGGCATTGCAATCCGATCTGAATCAAAATGAAGAACAGAAAATGTCCAGTGTAAAAGTTGGGCCGTTATCCGTGAATTACGAGCAAAGCCGAGGGCTTGATACGAAGGCTAACCGCTTTTCTTATGTAAAATCGTTACTTGATTCTTATCTAGACAAAAATACCGGCTTCGGCACGGTTCAAATGTTGCGGGGGTGATATGTACGGCAAGCTGCAAAATATCTCAACAAAGCTGATAAAGCAATTCGGCGTACCTTGCGTGGTGCGAACAGAAAAAGCTGGGCGTTACAATCCAGAAACGGGAGAGGTTGAAAGCCGTTCTAGATCGGAAGAAACTGCGCATTGTCTTTTTGAAAACTTGGCTTATGACTTTAATCAAAGCGGAAAGAACACATCCAATATGGTGCAACAGGGTGATGTATTGATTTATGTCACTTCCGAGGCTAATCCCGCAATTAACTCCAAGATCGTCACAGACAATGAAAAGTGGACTGTTATTAATTGCCAGCCAATTAAACCGGCCGGAGTGGCGGTGATCTATCAATGTCAGGCACGAAAGGTTGAGTAAGTGTTATGGGCGGATTCTCGGCTGATATAGAAAAATTTCGGCTTAGCACAATGCGAAGAGCGGATGCCTTAATTCGGAAAGTTGCGATAGACACCTTTGAACGTGTCAGAGCAAAAACACCAGTAGATACAGGGCAACTGCGAGCAAGCTGGACGGTTTACTTAAATAATCAACCATCCTTATTTTCTGGCGGAAGTATGGCGCTTTCGTCTGTTAAGTTTGGCGACACCATTATCATTGCAACAGATAAAGTTTATGCTCCAATGCTTGAATATGGGTTATACCCAAAGCCTGGCGCAGGAAAAACAATTAATGGATTTTCCATTCAGGCGCCAAATGGAATGGTGAGAATCACTGTTCAGGAAATGGAAGTTTGGTTGAAAAATAATGTGAGGTTTGCATGAAACAAAAAGTGCGGTCTGTTTTACAAAAACACTTAGAAGCTTTAGGTAAGTTTAATACAGCATGGGAAGGAGTAAAAACTGCACCTAAACTGCCTTATCAAACAGTTTATTTAAACATATCTGCAAGTGAGACTGGGGCAATCTCTGATCGACCTCTTGCAGAAGAAGTCGGATTTTTTCAGGTGATGTTGTTTTATGAATCTGGAATGGGAACAAAGTCGATAGAGGATCGAGCCGACATCATCCGAAATCACTTTTACGGACAATCATTCACAAAAGACGGCGTTCAAATCGTTATCCATAAGCCACCAAATATAGGTGGTGTTTTTTTGAATGACGATAAGTTGGCACTGCCTATTACTATCAATTTTACTGCTTACGAATTATAGGAGAAACACTATGGCAAGCGCACAAGGCGTAAAACGTAAGGTCATTATTGCCAAAGAAACAGTATTTGGCACAAAAGCAACAGCAACGGACGGGAAAATCATCCCCCGAACTGAAAGCTCGCTAAATACCAACTTTGATTCATTCTCAAGTGATGAAATCAGAGCCAATATGCAACGCTCACCATCGATTGTTGGCTTTGAAAAAGTCGAAGGTGACTTAAAAGGCGAGCTGGCAGCGGGACAATGGTCGCAATTTTTAGCGTCTGCGTTGCGAGGGGGTTGGACTGAGGCAAAAGATCCAATTATCAAAAAGACCGCCGGCACAGGAGAGAAAAAAGGGAAGATACTTATCGTCCCTGAAACTGCGCATACTACTGATTCATACACGATTGAAGATGTATTTTCAGATATTAACGTTAGCCGAGTTTATACCGGTTGCCGAGTATCAAAAATCAGTATTGATGTTCAGCCAAATGGCATCGCTGCGATGACCGTAACATTCCTTGGACAAAAAGGGGAAGAAAGTACGGCGCAATACTTTACCTCTCCTCCTGAAATCACCCAGTCGCCAAAACTTGCAGGCGTAAATGGGCAACTTCTTGTGAATAAGCAAAAAGCGGCGTTAGTCACCGGTTGGAAAGTTGATATCGATCTGAATGCATCTAGCGAGCCTGTACTTGGTGCCAAGTATGCGCACGATGTGTTTATTGGGACGGTGGCTGTTAGCGGATCGTTTACGATGTATTTCCAAGATAAAAGCATGATTGAGGCAGTACGCAATGGCGCTAACCTTTCTCTTGCTTTGAGAATGGATGCTGGCACAGAGAAAGACGCTGATTATATGACGTTTATTTTGCCAGGCATTAAAGCGACCAGCGTCACTATTGATGACGGTGCTAAAAACCTCATTCAGACATTAAATTTTGATGCGTTCCCAGCGGTTTACGACGCTCAAAGTACTATTGATGATGCTCTGAAAAAATCAACAACAATGATTATTCAGGACACTCTCGCATAATCCACAAACAACAAATGAATAAAGGGCTTACTTCCCAAAGTAGGTCCTTTTTTATTCAAAAAAATCAAAAGGAAATAAAGCATGGATTTTTCAAAGTTAAGCATTTCGAAGTCAGAGAACGAAAAATTTAAATTCGAAGTATTGCACCCAATTTCAGGTGATGGCACAGGAACATTCCTTGAAGTGTTAGGCTCAGAAAATAGCGCAGTACGTAAACACCATACGGCTCTATTGCGAAAAGCACAAAAGCAAGATTTCGAAAACTTGCGCACAAACAAACCTAAATTTGATGACTTGGAAGAATTACGCGAACAGGCTATCGAAAATGCGTTAGTGCGCCTTGTCGGATGGGAAAATTTAGAATGGGATGGTAAAGAATTAGAATTTACCACAGAAAATGCCCGCAAGGTACTAACCGCCTGCCCGTGGATGTGCGCTCAAATTGTTAAAGAATCTGACGACTTGGGAAACTTCTTAAAGGCCTAATTGATGAATTGTGCGACTACGCGCAGGCTGAATTTAGGCTTGATGTCACACCGAAAGATTCGAAATCTACCATCAGGGAACACTTAACCACAATATGGGAGCAAACCGGCTTTATGCCGAAAGAGTTGGATTTAACCCAACCATCTCCCACAATCTCTTATTTACTTCAATATTTCTACGAATTATGCCAGTCGCGACAAATTGGGATGACTGTCAATCCACTGTCGTTTACTGAGATTGACGCATGGATGAGACTCAGTGAAAGACCGTTGGCGTGGTGGGAAATCGAAGTTATTAAGCGGTTAGATGTTATCTGGTTGAAAGTTCAAAACGAATAGCCCTTGGTTCGCCTTGGGCTTTTTTATTTAGTCTCATTAAGGAATGGAAATGAAAGAGTTTATATGGCAGCCGGACTGGAAAATGAAACGTAAGAAAAAGCCAAGCGTTAACATGATTAAATTCGGCGATGGTTACGAACAGCGACAACAAAACGGCATAAACAATAACTTGCGAACTTATGATGTGACATTTACCGGCGCAGAGCAACGAGTTAGCGAGATTGAACGTTTTCTTAGCGAGCACCGTGGAGTCCATGCGTTCTTGTGGACGCCTTACGGAGATATTCAAGGTCGCTTTATTTGCCAAGAGTGGGAAGAAACCAAAGAAACCGGCTTTTCAACTTTGGCAACAACGTTTGTAGAAGTGGTGGCATAAATGACAGATTTTGCAACATTAGGTATTCAAATTACCTCCGGCGGCGCGGATAAAGCTAACAATGACATAAAATCCGTTGGCAACAACGCAAAATATACCGAGCAAGCGATCCAATCGTTTATGGGGACGATGGGCAAGTTAAAGGCTCTTATGGCTGCCGGCTTAGGTGTTCAAGGGTTTAATCAAATCGTGCAGATGGCCGATAAGATGAACACTCTAAACGCACAAGTTAAGCTAGTCAGTAAATCAACCCAAGAATTCACCACGGCACAAAGAAAACTGTTTGAAATCTCACAAAACACAAGAGGAAGTCTTGAGGCAACAACAACGCTTTATGTTAGATCTTCTCGCGCATTAAAAGATTTTGGTTATAGCCAGCAACGCGTGCTGAATTTTACTGAAACCCTAAACAAAGCGATGGCGGTCGGCGGCGTTGGTGCGCAAGAACAAGCAAGCGCACTTTTCCAGTTATCACAGGCTTTAGGATCTGGTCGATTACAAGGTGACGAATTCAGAACGATTGCCGAAGCTGCACCTATTATCCTTGATACGATTGCTGAGTATATGGGGAAATCTCGTGCCGAAATCAAAGCACTAGGTTCGGAAGGTAAGATTACATCGGAAATTATCTTTAAAGCGATGGAAACCGCGAGTGGTAAAATTGCGAAAGAATTTGAGGGAATGCCATTAACGTTCGGTCAAGCCATGCAACAAATGGAAAACTCAACGATGAAATTTGTCGATGAGTTTGCTAAAACGACCGGTGCATTTTCTGGCACAGCGGAAATGGTTAGTTTTCTTGCCAAGAATTTTGATACGCTTTCCGTTGTTATTGGAGGCGTGCTTGTTGGGCAATTAGCTAAATACACTGTATCTATGTCAACCGCCGCAATAGCCACATCAAGACAGGCGATTGCCAGCCAAGGTTTAGCCGGCGTGCTTAAAAATGGGTTAGGTGGCGCGCTTAGTTTGCTTGGTGGACCGGCTGGGGTGATTACGATTGCTGCCGGTGCGCTGTTCTATTTTCATGAAAAAGCCCAACAAGCACGCAGAAGTGCGTTGGATTTGGAAAGTGCTAATCAATTACTGGAAAAATCTTATAAGGATTTAAGCGCGGCCAGTCTTGGTGTAGAACTGACAAAACAGCTTGATGGTCTAAAATTGCAACGTGCTGAAATTGAGAAAATCAAGGCGGCCATTGCAGATAAAAACTTTCAATTAGAAAGTTACGGTGGAGGAAATCCGTTTTTTGATTATAAAAAGACGGAAGCGGAAATCGGTAAATTACAAAGAGATCTAAAGGCCGCTGTAGAAATCAACGATATTAAAAACAGCGCTTTCGGGAATCTGTTAACCGAGCTTGCTGAGAAGTCATTGACTTCTGGTCAATCGGTAAAAAAATTCCGTGATGAGATGTTACTTGCCGGTGTTAGTGCCGATCAACTGAATAATGCTCTCTCTCCACTAAATACTGACCTATTAAGTATTACGGGGGAGTTTCAACGCTTATTCCCAAACATTGACACGTCTAAAATTAGCATGGACGGGTTAAATGTTTCCATTGGTGGGTTCAACGTGATTGCACCAAGTGCAGAAACGGGAGCTATTAAGATCGCAAGCGGTATTTCAAAGATCGCAGCGGTTGCCGCGATCGCAAGTGGAAACTTGGATGTGTTGAAAAAAACACTGCCAAATGCAAACGGAGGAATTAGCGAAAAAGGGCAAAGCATTATTGCCGGATTGAAACTCGACAAGCAAATCCGAGAAACAAAAGACCCGGCTGAGCGAGCAAGATTGCAAGCACAAAAGAGCTTGGAAAACTACAAGGACAAAGTGCCGGAAAGCGATTTATCGGCGATTCAAAGCGCGCTTTATGATAACTACCTTAGCCAAAATACAGTTAAAGGTGTAAAAGGTGGAAAAGGCGGTGGCGTTGACTATGTGAAACAATACACCGAACAACTATCTAGAATGCAGGAGCAATTAGCGCAAATCAAAGCCAATGCGCAGGATTTAGATGTTTTCGGCGGTGTTTCACAATATCAAGAGGTGAACAAACTCACGCAAGATATTGCGGCCAATGCGGACAAGTACGCGCATTATGGCGCAGAGGGCATCGCAAACTTAAAACGTCTTGCCGGTGAAATTGATAGTGCCAACCAGCAATTTAATATTAAGCAGTTCGGCGTTACCAATTCAGACAAAATCAAAGAATTGGAATTCCAGCTTCAATTAATGGGTAAAATGCGCCAAGAGCAGGAGCAATTACAATTTAACCACCAACTAGAGCAAGAGGCCGCCAGACTAAAAATTGGAATGACCAAGGAAAATATTGCTCTTTTAGATGAAGAAATTGCCAAACTTAAACAACTTCACGGAGAATACCAAGCTAACGCCGAGAAAATGAAGTCCGATCCAATGGCAGGCATAAGGGATGGTTTTAATCGTTTTGGTCAAGATGCCGAAAACATTATGGGGAACGTTTCAAACATCACTTTGAAAGCGTTTGACGGAATGTCTGGCGCGCTCACTGACTTGGTGATGACCGGGAAAGCTGATTTTGGTTCTTTGGCAAAATCTATCATTAAAGATATTATCCAAATGACGATCAAAATGATGATCTTTAAAGCGGTATCATCTATGTTTGGCGGAGCTGGTGGAATGAGTGGAGGTGGTGCTGTTACATCTTCAGCTGCTTTATTCTTCCATGGCGGACTTGTCGGGTTTGATGAAGGCGGTTTCACCGGCATTGGTGGAAAATACCAGCCAGCCGGATTGGTGCATAAGGGCGAATATGTAATGACAAAAGAGGCAACATCGCTTTTGGGTGTGGACTTTTTAAATTACCTTAACTACCAAACTAAAGCTAAACCAAAAGGATTCTCTGTTGGTGGCGCTGTTGGTGGTAGTTCGTCTTATGCTGCGCCTTTAATGACAAGTAACCAACCTAGCAATATCAAGGTGAACGTAATTAATAATGGCGCACCTACACAAGCCGAGGTTGAATCAAAACAAACTGGCGATGGTTTAGAAATCACCATTAAATTGATGGAACAAATTGCGGATGAACGTTATCAAAAGAATGTTCAACGTGATTTTGGTCGTAATGGTGGCGCCTACTATCGAGGATAATTACAAGACCCGATTAATTTCGGGTTTTGTGATCTTGTTCAAGGATTTTTTAAAATTTCTTAAATATAATGGGACACTCGTTTATTTTATTTGTGAGTGTCATAATGAAGAAATTGTTACTTATCGGAATTGCCGGGCTGTTTCTAACGGCATGTGCTGGAATTACCCAAGAACAGATTAAAAATGCAGACTATGGACAATATCCAAGCAATTACAAAGAAATTGTAAAAGGATATTATGATAGTATTGCTAAAGATCCTGACAGCTTAAAATTTAAAGAAATAGCCGAGCCTAAAAAAGCATGGTTGAATGATTTTGGAACGCATAAATTCGGCTACATGTCTTGTGTGACAGTGAATGGTAAAAATTCATATGGCGCATATGTTGGGTATAAAACTGACGGCATTTTGATTAAAAACGGAACAGTGATTCACTTTATTGATAATGTGGCTCAGTACAATAGAATGTGGAACGGGAATTTCTGTAAAAAATAAATGCAGAAATAATCCCTCTTAACACATAAAGCCCCTTGACTACAAAGGGGCTTTTTCATGCGGTAAGATTTTATTTCTTTTTTAGTCATTGCAAGCAA
>RBWB01582494.1_pt1 | contig 14995 bp, 11 predicted proteins | sample 2014201 | NCBI WGS metagenome assembly RBWB01 (sample SAMN10133834, study PRJNA383868) | Human oral metagenome, whole genome shotgun sequencing project. | isolation source: supragingival plaque isolated from 88 juvenile twins | host: Homo sapiens | place: Australia
TGACCGCCGCGACCCGCCTCGTGTCCGGCGACCTCGTCCTGTACCGGCCCGCGCGTCGCGTCGAGCTGCGGGGGCGCGAGCTCTCCCTGACGCCGAAGGCCGTGACGCTCCTGGACTACCTCATGAGCCATCCCGGCGAGCTCCACACCCGGGACGCGCTCCTGTCGGCCCTGTGGGGCATCGACTTCGCCTCCTCGACGCGGGCCGTCGACCACCGCGTCCGGGAGATCCGCCAGGTCCTGGGCGACGACGCCTCCGCGCCCGTCTACATCGAGACCGTCCCCTCCGTGGGGTACCGCTTCCGCGCCGAGGTCCACGCGTGACCCGGACCGGCGAGGGCGGGCCGTCCTCCGATGAGGACCGGCTGCTGCGCCCCGCCCTGGTGGGATGGGTTCTCCTCCTGGGCGTCGCGGTGGTGCTGACCGCCGTGACGCACCTGCTGTGGGGCGATCTGCGCCTGCGCATCGCGGCGTCGCCCGCGCTGGTCGTCGGCGAGGCCCTGGTCGTCGTCCTCCTGATCGCGCTGATCATGATCGTCGGCCGGTACCGTCGGAACGCCGACCGCCGACGCCTGCGCCGTCAGATCCAGGAGGAGGCGCGCATGCAGCACCGCCACTTCCTGCGCCGCCTCGACCATGAGCTCAAGAACCCGTTGACGGCGGTGCGCGCCGCCGTCGCCGACGCCTCCCAGAGCGCATCTCCCGCCATCGCCGTCAACCTCGAGGTCGTCGATGCCCAATCCCGGAGGATGAGCCGTCTGCTGACCGATCTGCGCAAGCTCTCCGAGCTCGAGGCGGCGCCCCTCGACCTGGAGGACGTCGATCTCGCCGAGACGGTCCAGGACGCCGTGACCGCCGTCATCGAGGAGGCCGCCGGGCGCGGGGTCGCCGTGCGCATCCGCCTCGACCTGCCGTCGATCCCCTGGCCCCTGCCGCACGTGCGCGGTGACGGCGACCTCCTCTACTCGGCCGTCTACAACGTCGTGTCCAATGCGGCCAAGTACACCCCCGCCGGCGGAGCGATCGAGGTGCGCGGCCGGGAGGAGAGCGGCATGGTGACGATCGAGGTCGCCGACACGGGCATCGGGGTGCCCGAGCGGGAGATGGGACTCGTCTTCCGCGAGCTGGGTCGTGCCGACAACGCCCGGGCGCTGCCCGGCTCCGGGCTGGGGCTGCCCCTGGTACTCACGATCGCCAGGCGCCACGGCGGGAATGCGAGCATGACCTCGCGCGAGGGAGTGGGCACGCGCGTGTGGCTGGCGCTTCCGGTGGCGGGGCCGACGGGAGGTGCCTGAGCGCTCGGGCCGGGGCCGACGGGGTCGCCGGCCCGAGCGCTCGGGCCGGGGCGCCCGGCCGCTCCGAGCGCCACCGCGGTTCTCATGGTTCTACTGCGCGAGCTCGTCGGCGACGTCGGCGGGCAGCGGATCGATCCGGCAGACGTCCCCCTCATCGGGCAGCGAGCCATCGACCAGGTAGTCGCTGACGCGCGAGGTGGCGCATGCGTTCGACAGCGAGGCGCCGTGCTGGTGGCCCTCGACGGTGAGCAGGTGCCCGGCGTCGAGCTGCGAGGCCAGGGACTGCGCCCACGAGTAGGGGGTCTGCGAGTCCTCGGTGACGCCGACGACGAGGATCGGCGCCGAGCCGGGGGCTCGGGTCGCGGTCGGCGCGGAGGCCGAGACGACGCCCCAGCCGTGGCAGTAGGCGTCGGTCCCGGCGGGCAGCGAGCCCATGGCGCTCATGAACGGGTACTCCTCGGACGCCCGCGACGCGTTCGCGTTCCATACGGCCCGATCGGCGACGTCGGGGGAGTCGGCGCAGGTCACCGCGGTGTGGATCATCGCGAAGCGCGCCTCCTCCTGAGTCCTCGGCGTCGTGATCTGGCCGGACTCCGGCGCCAGGGCGCTCGCGCGCGCGAGCTCGCTGCCGTCGCGCCGGGTCATCGCCCGGGACAGGGCCCCGGTCAGCGCGTCCCAGTACTCGGGGCGGGCCAGCCACAGGCTCTGCGCGCGGTTGAAGGCCGCCGAGCCGTCCATCCGGCTGGTCCGTCCGTCCAGAGTGACGGTGAGCGGCGCGGCGTTCAGGCTCTTGAAGAAGGTGGTGACCTGCGCGACGGCCTCATCGACGGTGCCGGTGACCGGGCATCCGTCCTGCCCCAGGCAGTAGTCGAGATACGCCCGCAGCCGGCTCTCCCGATACGCGAACTGGGCGTCGGCCGTCTCCGAGCGGGTCAGCGTCGGGTCCGTCGCGCCGTCCAGGACGACACGCCCGACATTGCCGGGGAAGAGCTCGGCGTAGGCGCTGCCGATGGAGGTGCCGTAGGAGTAGCCGAGGTAGGCGAGCCGCTCGTCGCCGACCGCGGAGCGCAGGACGTCGAGATCCCGGGCCGTGTCGAACGTGCCCATGTGATCGATGAGATCCGGGACCTCGGAGTACCTCCGGCACGCGGCGGCGTCGGCCGCGCCCTTGGCGACCGTTGACGTCCAGAAGATGTCGTCGATCGTCGGGGCGGGGGAGGCGTCGTCCGACGGCGCGGCCCCGGGGCCGGCGGGGCCAGCGGATTCAGAGGGCTCGGGGGGTTCGGCGTCCCCGCCCGCCTCGTCGGAGGGCGCCGCGCCCGCGGCGTCGTCTCCGGCGGCACCGCCGTCACCGCCGTTACCACTGCCGTCGCCGTCCTCGCCGCCGGTGTACGCGAGGTCGTCGGGGGACCAGCAGGTCAGACGGGTCGAGTCGCCGACGCCGCGCGGGTCGAAGCCGACGAGGTCGTAGGAGGCGAGCATCTCGGGGGTGTACGCGGACGCGGCGGACGCGACCATGCCGGTACCGCTGCTGCCCGGACCGCCCGGGTTGAGGAACAGGGAGCCGAGCTCGGCTCCGCCGTCGGAGGCCGGCAGGCGCCTGAGGGCGATGGAGACGGTCTGCCCGGCCGGGTCGTCGTAGCTCAGCGGGACGCTCGCCGTGGCGCACTGATAGCCGACGGCGCCGTCCGGGCAGTCGCTCCAGGACAGATCCTGGTCGTAGAAGGGCTCCAGGCCCGCGGGCGCGCCGTTCGACGAGGCCTGCCCGGATTCCGCCGGTTCCGCCGCGGAGGAGTCGCCAGCCGCCGTCTCGCCCCGCGCGCTCCCGGGACTCCACCGGCAGGCCGCCGTCGGGGCGACGACCAGGACGAGGACCGCCAGCGCTGCCGCCAGGTGCCCGAGACGAGTACCCGAGAAGAGCGTCATACCGCGAAAGTACCACGGTGCGCGCACCGCCGGTTGCGCGCACCGCCTGTCGCAGGACCGCGACAGGGCGATGACATCGCAGCGACATCCCGATCGTAGGGTCATCCACATGAATCACGTCACCCACGCCCGCATCGCCGTTGTCGGAGTGCGCCCCCGGCGTCCCGTCGCCTGCGCGGTCCTGCTCAGTGCCGCCTGCCTCGCCCTGGGCGCCTGCCGCGCCTCGGCTCCGGTGGCGGCACCCTCCTCGGAGGCGGGCGCCGCCGACCCGTCGACCGCCCCCGCCTCCGTTCAGGCGACGAGCCCCGGGGCCGCGGACTCGGCCGCCCCGGCGACTCCCTCCGCGTCCGCCTCCGCCTCGGCCGGCACGACGGTGCCCGGGTACGCCCTGGGCGAGGCGCCGCCCGTCCCCCTGTTCACTCTGCCCGACATGGGCCTGCTCACGGCCGACCGCGGCTCCCTGACCTCCGACCAGACCGCCGCCGTCGACTCCGTCCCCGGCGTCACCGTCTCACCCGCCCGCTGCGACCAGGCCGGGAGCATCTACCTGGGCTCCACCAGCACCGTCCTGACCGGCAACGGCGGTGTCGCCTCCTCCGACGCCACCGGCTCCGTCGTCAACAACGGCGACGGCTCGGGCTCCTACACGGATGGCAAGGCGACCGTCGTCAACAACGGCAACGGGTCGGGCTCCTACACGGACGGGACCACGAGGATCGTGACCAACGGCGACGGCTCGGGGACCTACGTGGACGAGCACCTGTCCGTGACGGTCAACACCAACGGCTCGGGTACCTCCACCGACTCCACCACCGGGGAGAGCACCGTGATCAACGGCGACGGCTCGGGCTCCTACAAGCGCGGCTCCGTGAGCATCGTCAACAACGGCGATGGCACGGGCACCTACAGCGATGGGTCGCTGTCCATCCTCAACCGCGGCGACGGCACGGCGCTGGTCAACGGCCAGAGCACTGCGGCCAAGCCCCTGTCGCCGGTCGGCAAGGTCGGGTCCTTCCCCTCGATCGACGCCATCAAACCGGTGCAGTCCTGCGGCACCGCCATCTCCCTGGACGCCGGCATCCTGTTCGACGTCGATTCCTACCAGATCCGCCCGGAGTCGAACGAGGTGCTCGCGTCCCTGGCCCGGGTGCTCTCCCAGGCCGGTGCTCCGAAGGCGACCGTGGCCGGTCACACGGATTCCGTCGCGGACGACGCCTACAACCAGACCCTCTCCGAGCAGCGCGCCCAGGCCGTCGTCGATGCCCTGCGCGCGTCCGGCGCCACCTCCACCCAGCTCACCGCCGTCGGCTACGGGGAGACCCAGCCGGTGGCGCCCAACACGGCTCCCGACGGCTCGGACGACCCGGCCGGGCGCCAGCTCAACCGCCGTGTCGAGATCATGATCCCCGTCTTCTGACCCGTTCCCGTCCTCACCCGCAAGAAGTTCACAAGGAATCCGTTAAGGAATCCACAAGGAGCATCCCATGACCATCGCCTCCGCGATCCCGGAGTCCCTCGCGGCCCCGGCCCCTTCCCCGTCTTCATCCGGCCCTCTCTCCTCAGCGGGCTCGCTCGGCCCCGCCGCCTCCCGCTCCGGCGCCTCCGCGGGTGGTCCTGCGCCGTCCCGCCCCGTGCGCCGCCTGGTCGCCCTGGCCTGCGCCCTGGCCCTAAGCGCGGGGCTGGGAGCCTGCTCGATCACCCTGGACCGCGCGGGCGGAGGCTCGGGGAGCTCCGGGGGCGCCGCGGAGGCGCCCTCCGATTCCGGTGCATCCTCCGGGACCCCCACGCCTGCGGCCTCCGCGTCGCAGACGCCGACGACGAGGCGGATCGACGACCCGCCGTCGGTACCCGTGCCCTCGACGACGCCGTCGCCGAGCGGCTCGCCCACCGCGCTGCCGCCGCTGCCGTCCGCCGATCCCTCGCGCCCGGGCGCCGGGGTCACTATCACCAACGACGACTGGGTGGCGACGCAGCAGAGCAAGGACATGACGATGACGCCGAGCAACGGTCAGGTCGTCGTCGATCGCAGCTTCAAGGACATCGTCATCGAGGGCGATGTCACTGACCTGACGGTGAACTCAGACTACGTGGACGTCGTGGTCGACTACGCCCAGAACGTCATCGTCAACGGAACCGACGTCCACGTCTACGTGCGCGACACGGGAAGTGTCACCGTCACCGGTAGGTTCAACACCGTGCTGTGGGCCGGCAACACCCCGCAGATTCAGGACCTCGGCGACTACAACACGATCAAGAACCAGGCCGAGGAGGACTAACCGCGCCGGGCCGCTCCGGCGGTGCCCGCCGGCCCGGGCTTTTCCGCGCGAGTCGGGCATTTCTGCGCGAGTCGGGCGACGACGTCGTCGGCCTCGCGCAGAAATGCCGGCTTCGTGCAGGAATGCCCGATTCGTGGTCCCAGCGACCGGATGCGGCGCCGTCGGACCGATCTCGAGCCGGAACCGGACCGATCTCGAGCCGGAATTGGACCGATCTCGGCGATGGCGCGGATTCGCCGACGAGGCCCGCTACGCTGGGACCGTGACCGACAGCGCCTCTCCCCCGCAGGACGTCCTCGAGGCGCCCGACGCGCCCGGCTCCGCGCACCCGGGCCTGTTCATCTCCTTCGAGGGCGGCGACGGCGTCGGCAAGACCACCCAGATCCGCATCCTCGCCGATCTCCTCGCCGCCGCCGGCGTCGACCGCGTCCTGACTCGCGAGCCCGGCGGCACCGACCTCGGCGGCTCCATTCGCGAGCTTCTCCTGCACGGCGGCGACATCGCTCCCCGCGCCGAGGCGCTCCTGTACGCCGCCGACCGCGCCCACCACGTCGCCACGCTGGTGCGCCCCGCCCTCGAGCGCGGCGCCGTCGTCCTGAGCGACCGCTACCTCGACTCCTCGATCGCCTACCAGGGGGCCGCCCGGGCGCTGGGGCCCGAGGAGGTCCGCGCCCTGTCCCTGTGGGCCACCGACGGCCTTCTCCCGGATCTGACGGTCCTGCTCGACGCCGACCCGGGCCTCGCCGCCCACCGCACCATGGCACGCGGCGCCAAGGATCGCTTCGAGCGCGAGCCCGGCGCCTTCCACGCCGCTCTGCGGGCCCAGTTCCTCGCCCTCGCCGACGCCGAGCCCGCCCGCTTCGTCGTCATCGACGCCGATCGCTCCGTCGACGAGGTCGCCGATGACGTCATCGAGGCCGCCGTCGGCGCCGTTCAGCGCCATGGCGCCCGCTTCCAGCGCGGCGGGACGGCCCACCAGCGCGTGCTCGTGGGCCTGGAGGCCTTCGTCGCCGCGGCGACCGCTCACCGTGGGGGCGCGCGGTGAGCGTGTGGGACGACGTCGTCGGGCAGGAGGCCGTCGTCTCCTCCTTCGAGGCGGCCGCCCGCTCGGCCCGCGCCGTCGCCGAGGCGCGCGAGGGCGTCGCGGAGCCCCCTTCGGCCGTTGCCACGGGTGGGGCCGGTGCCGCCGGCCTCGCCGACGGCGCCACCTCCGCCGGCCCCACCGACCCCGCTGACGGATCCGGCGGGCCCGAGGGCTCGGCCATGACCCACGCCTGGCTCGTGACTGGCCCGCCCGGATCGGGCCGCTCGGTCGCCGCCCGCGCCTTCGCCGCCGCCCTGCAGTGCACCGGCCCGGTTCCCGGCTGCGGGCAGTGCAAGCCCTGCCGCGACGTCATGGCCGGCTCCCACCCCGACGTCGTGCGCCTGGCCACCGAGAAGCTCATCATCACCATGGAGGAGGTCAAGACCCTCATCGGTGAGGCCCAGCGCCGCCCCTGGACCGGGCGCTGGCGCGTCATCCTCGTCGAGGACGCCGACCGCATGGCCGAGCGCACCACCAACGTGCTGCTGAAATCCATCGAGGAGCCCCCGCCGCAGACGGTGTGGCTCCTGTGCACCCCGAGCGCCGACGACGTCCTGCCCACCATCCGCTCCCGGTGCCGCCTGGTGACCCTGCGGATCCCGCCGCCCGACGCCGTCGCCGAGCTGCTCGTGCGCCGCGACGGCGCGGACCCGGAGCTCGCCGCGAGGGCCGCCCGGGCCAGTCAGTCCCACATCGGGCTGGCCCGGCACCTGGCCAAGGACCCCGGCGCCTGGGAGCGCCGGCGCCGCCTCCTGCTCGCGCCCGTCTCCCTGCGCAGCGTCGGCGACGCCGTCCTGGCGGCCGCGGACCTCGTCGAGGCCGCCGAGGCGGAGGCGAAGGAGACCACCGCCGAGCGCGACGCCGCCGAGCGCACCGCCCTGCTGCGGGCGCTGGGCCTGGAGGGAGACGCCAGGATCCCGCCCGCGCTGCGCGCCCAGGTCCGCCAGCTGGAGGAGGACCAGAAGCGCCGCGCCAGGCGCGCCCGCACCGACGTCCTGGACCGGGCCATGATCGACCTGCTCTCCTTCTACCGTGATGTGCTCGCCGCCCAGATGGGCAGCGACGTCGAACGGGTCAATATCGACCTGTCCGAGGCGCTCGACGGCGTCGCCGCCTCCACCGGCCCAGAGCAGTCCCTGGCACGCATCGCCGCCATCGAGGAGTGCCGGGCGCGGCTGCGCTCCAACGCCGCTCCGTTGCTGGCCGTCGAATCCCTCATGGTCCAGCTGCGCCCCCAGGCCTGAGGGCGTCGCGGGCACCTCGGGCACTGCCGCCGCCCCCTTTCGCCGAGATCGGTTCGGTTCCGCACCGAGATCGGTCGAGTTCCGGCTCGAGATCGGTCCGCCGGCGCCGCATCCGGTCACCGGGACCACGAGTCGGGCATTTCGGTGCGAGGCCGACGACGGCGTTGTCCGACTCGCGCAGGAATGCCCGCCTCGCGCAGGAATGTCGGTCGCCGGCGGGCGGGCGATCCCGCATCTGCTCGGAATGCCCGCCTCGCGCAGGAATGTCGGTCTCGCACCGACACGTTCGCCTCGTGGCGGGGGTGCCGAGGAGCGCGCGGACCTCGCGGAGTCCGCCTCCTGCGATCCGGCCCGCTCAGGGGCACGACGTCGAGGCGGTTGATCCCTGGCTCGCGGCGGGGGCCGACTCCGTGCCCGCCCAGGAGGCGAGCAGGCGCAGCGCGTCCTGGCTGGGCGATCCCGGCTCGACGGCGTAGACCGTCATGCGCAGGCCCGGCGCCGTCGTCAGCGGCATCGGCTCGTAGGCCAGGTGCAGCTCGCCGACCACCGGGTGGTGGATGACCTTCTCGCCACGGCACAGGTAGCGCACGTCGTGGCGGGCCCACAGCTCGGAGAAGTCGCGGCTGCGCGTGGACAGTTCCCCCACGAGCGCCGTCAGACGCTCGTCCGTCGGGCCCGCTCCGACGGCGAGGCGCAGCATGGCCACGAGGTCCTCCGCGCCCGATGCCCAGTTGGGGAAGAAATCATGGCTGCGAGGGTCGAGGAACATGAAGCGGGCCATGTTGGCGTTCTGACTCGCCTGCGGCATGGGATCGATGAATAAGGGGGAGTACAGGGCCCGCCCCATGAGATTCGAGGCGACGTAGGTGCTCAGGGAATCCTCCACGAGCGCCGGAGCGCTCATCGAGTCGAGGATCCACTGCATCCTCGGCCGCAGCGTGCTGCCGTCCGCGCGGGAACGACGCCGTCGGGCGCGGCCGGTGGGGGACGCGGAGCGGGCGAGGTCGAACAGGTGCCGGCGCTCGGCGTCGTCGAGCTGCAGGGCGGACGCGAGCGCTTCGAGGACCTCCTCCGAGGCGCCGGCGACGCGGCCCCGCTCCAGGCGCGTGTAGTAGTCGACGCTCACGCCCGCGAGCATGGCGACCTCCTCGCGACGCAGACCGGGAACCCGGCGGTTCCCGCCGACCACGGGCAGCCCCGCCATCTGCGGAGTGATCTTGGCGCGCCTGGTCGTCAGGAAGTCCTTGACCTCGGCTCGGGCGTCCGCCGGTGCGGGGACGCCCGTCGTGGATGAGGTGGGGGCCTTCTCACTCATGCCGATCACGCTAATGCCGGGACCGCCCGGACGGGAGACCCTGACGGATCCCCGTTGCGGCTCCGCGGGCCCCGGGCGAGCCCGCGGGGTGCGCGGCGGTGCGGACGCCCCGCAGGAGTCCTCCCGCGAGCCACGGCGGCGGCTGCGGTCGGGCCGGGGAGGGCGCCGAAGTCCCCCTTCAGAAGGAGGAGCGTGCGGAAACCGGGGCCGTAGGCTGTTGACGTGACTATCTTCCGTACGCGTTCCTGTGCCCGTCGCGCGCTCGCGGCGGCGGCCGCCCTTCTGACGGCTGTGACGGCGACCTCCTGCGGCAGTCATCCCGCGGTCGCTCCCACGCCCATCGCCGACGGCGATCCGGCGCCCACGCCGGCGGGGCTGGAGACGTTCTACGGTCAGGAGGTCTCCTGGTATCCGTGCGGGGAGAAGGGCGGCATGCGGGAGGCCGGGTCCGACGCCGATACCGGTTCAGGCACCTACTCATGCGCGCGCATCACCGTTCCGCTGTCATACGACGATCCCGGCGGCGCCGCCATCGAGATCGCCCTGAAGCGCCGCTCGGCGAACGGCACCAGTATCGGCTCCCTGTTCATCGATCCCGGCGGGCCGGGAGGCTCGGGCGTCAATCTGGTCGAGAACGTCAAGGGCTATCTGTCCGACGACCTGCTCGAGTCGTACGACGTCGTGGGATTCGACCCGCGCGGCGTGGGCGGCTCCACCGCCGTCGAGTGCCTGACCGATGCCGAGCTCGATGCGGAGCGCTCGGGCGAGGACGATGACCGGAACACCCGGAAGACCTCGGCGGCCGAGGCGCGGGCCGATGTCACCGAGCGCGCCACCAGGCTCGAGGGCGAGTGCGAGGCCGGCACCGGTGTCCAAGGGCTGCTCGACCACATCGACACCGTGTCCGCCGCCCGTGACCTGGACGTCCTGCGGGCGGCCGTCGGGGACGGCGCCCTGAGCTATCTGGGCTACTCCTACGGGACCTACCTCGGGGCCACGTACGCCGAGCTGTTCCCGGGCAACGTCGGGCGCATGGTGCTCGACGGTGCGGTCGACCCGACACTCACCGGGGGACAGGTCTCCCTGGGCCAGGCGCAGGGCCTCGAGGGCGCTCTGCGAGCCTACGTCGAGGACTGCCAGAGCAAGAAGGGGTGCCCCCTGATGGGCGATGTCGACTCCGGGGTCAAGCAGGTGCGGGACTTCCTCGAGCAGACCCGGACCCTGCCCTTGAAGACATCCGATTCGAGCCGGCCGCTGACGTACTCGCTGGCCTTGGATGCGGTTCTCAGGATCATGTACCAGCCCGAGTCCTGGTCGTCCCTCACCCAGGGCCTGGACCGGGCCATGAACCAGGATGACGGCTCGACTCTACTCTCCATCTCCGACCTGTTCTCCTCGCGCAATTCCGACGGCACCTACAAGAGCAACGGTGATGAGGCCATCGGCGCGATCAACTGCCTGGACTACCCCGTCGCCGGGGACACCGAGTCCTGGGACGCCGAGGCCGAGGAGATCGAGGCGGCCTCGCCGACCTTCGGGGAGGAGCTGACCTACTCGGACCTGTACTGCCAGGCCTGGGGCCATGAGGCGACCCGGGCGCGCGAGCCCATCCGCGCCTCCGGAGCCGCTCCGATGCTCGTCGTCGGCACCGTGGGCGACCCGGCCACCCCCTACGCCTGGAGCCAGGCCCTGGCCGCCCAGCTCGACGACGGCCACCTGCTCACGTGGGAGGGCAGTGGCCACACCGCCTACGGGCGCGCGGGCAGGTGCATCACCGACGCGGTCGACGCCTACCTGCTCGCCGGCCGGCTGCCGGAGGCGGGACTGACCTGCGCCGCCGACAAGTGACTCCCGCCGGCGCGCGGCGGGTCGACAGCGCCTATCCGCGCGGGGCGGCACTCCCCGCGTGACTCCCGCCGGCGCGCGGCGGATCGTCCCGACGGCGGCGCGCGGCTCCGCCGTCGGAGGCGCTGCGCGGGCCGGGGCGGCTCCCGGGCCGCCGGGCGCCGGGCTCAGCGGTCGTGCGACTCGGTGAGCTCGCCCGCGATCGACCGGCTCATCCACTCGGCCAGCTCAGCGCCCCGCAGTCCCTGGGCGAGGAGGAACTGCACCTTGGCGTAGGTCGCCTCCAGCGTCATGTCGCGGCTGCCCACCGCCCCGGCCCGCGCGATTGCGTCACTCGCCTCGTAGCGACCCGGCAGCACCTCGGCCTCGTGGCACTGGGAGGCGACGACGACGGCCGCGCCCGCATCGATCGCATCGACGACGACGTCGGTCAGCCCGGGCTCCGCGCTCGGGACGTTGCCGACCCCGAAGGCCCGCAGGATGATCGCTTCGGGCAGGGGCGTGACCAGTGCCCTCAGCCGGGCGGCGGTGATGCCCGGGACGAGGTCGATGACGACGACGTCGTGGCGCGCGTACGGCAGAGGCCGTGACCAGCCCGCGCCGGACGCGCGGGAGGGCGCCCACCGCCAGGGCGCCCCGGCCGCTGCAAGAGGCTCCGCGCCGGGGGAGGAGAATCCGTCGAAGGCCCACGAACTGGCCTTGGTGATGCGGTTTCCAGCGAGCAGATGGTGCCCGAAGAAGACGCTGACGCCGGGCGCGAGCCCGCTCGTGGCGGCGCGCAGGGCTCCTGTGACGTTGGGGATCGCGTCCGAGCCGACGACGCCCAGGGGCAGTTGGGAGCCGGTGACGACGATCGGCCGGTCGAAGTCGGTCAGGGCGTAGGACAACGCGGCCGAGGTGTAGGCCATCGTGTCGGTGCCATGAAGAACGACGTATCCCCCTGCAGTCCCCGGGCCTTCCTCGCTCCCCCTCCTCTCTGCTCTCCCCGCGTTTCTCCCATTCTCTGCGCTCTGCCCGCTCTCGGAGCCTGCCGCGCTCTCCGCCGGGGCCGCGGCGCGGTGTTCGCGCAGATCGTCGACGATCGCCTGCCACGAGTCGGGAGTGGCGTTGGCGGAGTCGATGAGAGGGTCGAGGACGGTGAGAGAGATCCGCCCGTCCAGGTCGGTGCCCTTGAAATGTGCGAGGAGCCGTTCGCCGAGTTCGGCGCTGGGCACGAGCCCATGAGGGGAGTCGATCATCCCGATGGTTCCACCGGTATAGGTGATGTGCACGCCGGGTGCGGACTCGGACGGCATAGCTGCTGGCATAGCGGGCATAATAGGCGCGACGAGTGCGGGAGTCATGACGGGGCGCGGCGGAGCGCCGGTCGTGGCGGATCGCGACGGGTTGATGGGCTCAGGTGGCGGTCGCGGAGTATGGGGCGGTGCGGGGCTCCGTACGGTGCGCGGACCATTCAAATGAAGAAAGAGGGGTGGTGGGGGCCACCCCCTGTCTTCGATGCGGGATACGTCAATTGAGAAGAACGAGGGAGGCGACTCACGGATCGAGATCGCTTGCGCGGCGCGGGGAGCCCGCGTCCCGGGAATGACGCTTCCGGTGGGTGCGCGACTGCGGGGAACGGCGTCGTGAGTGCGAGTCGCGGTCCCGGGGATCGTCCGGGCCGCGGGCCCGCGCCGCCGTTGGCGGTGCGGGCCCGAGCCTGTGTCCAGAACCACTTCCGCGTGGTTGGCGCGCGGTTTGCGCGACGTGCTCCGAGGCCGGTAATGTGCGACCCGCTGCGCTCGTAGCACGCCACCTTAGCTCAGTCGGCAGAGCGATTCACTCGTAATGAATAGGTCGTGGGTTCGATTCCCACAGGTGGCTCTCCGCAGACGCCTCATCCCGGGACCCCGAGGTCCCGGGATTTTTCGTTTTCGCCCCCTCGCCGCCCCTCTCGGGTCTCCCCGCCGCCGGTGTCGCTGGCGCCCGCTCTTCCCCACCCTCTCGCCGAGACCGGTGGATACCCGCATCGAGATCGGCGGAAACGGGATCGGACGCGGATAGATCGGTCGCTGTTCGGGCTTGCATTCAATTCTCTTTGCGCTTAGCGTTGTCACCAATGATTTGCTCGCTGGAAAGCGGGGACCGCCAACCCGAAAGGTGTGTGCTATGGCGCAGAAGACTCAGATCGTTCTTGTGGACGACATCGACGGCTCCGAGGCCACTCAGTCCGTTACCTTCGCCCTTGACGGCGTAACCTACGAGATCGATCTCAATGACGACCACGCAGCAGCGCTGCGTGAGACCGTTGAAGAATGGACAGTCAAGGCCCGGCGTGTCAGCGGACGTCGCACCCGCCGCCGCGCGGGGGCCGCCAGGACCTCCTCGAACACGCAGAAGGTGCGCGAGTGGGCGCGCGCCAATGGTTATGAGGTCTCCGACCGAGGCCGCATCCCCGCTTCCGTCCGTGAGGCCTACGACGCCGCCAACTGATCTCGTCGTCACACGTCCGCCGCGGCCGACGCGCGACTCGGGCCCCTGCGTCCACTGGGACTCAGGGGCCTGGCCGTGTCTGCCGCGGCCTGGCAAGATAGAGCCATGGCTTACACCCTTGTGCTGCTCCGCCACGGCGAGAGCGAATGGAATGCGAAGAATCTCTTCACCGGCTGGGTCGATGTGCCGTTGTCCGAGAAGGGCCGTGCCGAGGCCGTGCACGGAGGTGAGTTGCTCAAGGAGGCGGGGGTCCTGCCTGAGAAGCTCTTCACCTCGATGCTGCGCCGTGCTATCACGACGGCGAATCTCGCCCTTGACGCCGCCGACCGCCACTGGATCCCGGTCGAGCGCGACTGGCGTCTCAACGAGCGCCACTACGGCGCGCTTCAGGGCAAGAACAAGAAGCAGACACGCGATGAGTACGGCGAGGAGCAGTTCATGCTCTGGCGCCGCTCTTACGATGTCCCGCCGCCGGCGATCGAGGCCGGCAGCGAGTTCTCCCAGGACACCGATCCCCGCTACGCGGGTGAGCCGATTCCCGCCACCGAGTGCCTCAAGGACGTCCTCGCCCGTCTCCTCCCGTACTGGGAGGGCACCATCATCCCCGAGGTCAAGACGGGTAAGGTCGTCCTCATCGCCGCGCATGGCAACTCGCTGCGCGCCATCGTCAAGCATCTCGACGACATCTCCGACGACGACATCGCAGCCGTCAACATCCCCACTGGTATTCCGCTGGTCTACGAGCTGGATGAGGAGACGCTCAAGCCCGTCGAGAAGGGCGGTCATTACCTCGACCCCGAGGCCGAGGCGAAGATCGCCGCGGTCGCCAATCAGGGTAAATGACGCTCACGGGACGCCGGTCCTGATAATGATCCCGGTCATGCGGTAGCCGCGCGTGTTCGTGTGACGGCGGCCCGTCGCCCACCCTCGGTCCTCGCCGTCGAGTTCGGTTCGGTTCCGGCTCGAGTTCGGTCGAGTTCCGGCTCGAGATCGGTTCGTTTGTCGTGGTTGTGCGGTGAGGCGGTTCGCGACGGGGCCGGTGGTGATGGGTGGTCGGTGGTGGTTGTCGGACGGACGTGCTGTGCGGCTTGCGGTCGGGGTGGGTGGCCGTGGTCGGGGTGTGGGGGTGATGGGTCGGGTGGGGTCTGGTGCGGTGGGAGGGTCGTGCGGTGGTGCCGTTGCTCGTGTGGTCGTACGTCCGACGGGGTCGGTGGCCGTTACCTCGGGCCGGTCGTACCCGGGCTCGCGCGGTCGTACATGAATGCGCGTGGTCGTACGTTGCGGCGCCGGGTCGTACTGTAGGGGGGCTTTAAGGTACGACCCCGCGGTGCTGGTCGGGCCCGGCGCGGCGCGATCCGGCGCTCGTGGGGGAACGACTCCCGCCGGCGCACGGCCTCGTTCCCGTCGAGGTCGACATTTCGACGCGAGTCCGACGACGCCGCCGTCGGACTCGCACCGAAATGCCCACCTCGCGGCCCCGGCCCCCCGGGCGCGCCGCCGTCGAACCGATCTCGACGCGGAACCGGACCGATCTCGACG
>RBWB01582519.1_pt1 | contig 14900 bp, 14 predicted proteins | sample 2014201 | NCBI WGS metagenome assembly RBWB01 (sample SAMN10133834, study PRJNA383868) | Human oral metagenome, whole genome shotgun sequencing project. | isolation source: supragingival plaque isolated from 88 juvenile twins | host: Homo sapiens | place: Australia
CCCAATAGCTGTGGGCGAGGAGGACGAAGGACGACGAACCTACGGAACACGAGCGCACAACCATGCGTCCCCGGAGGGGGCGAATATCAGTGCAATAGAACCGGCTGTCGCTGAAGGCGACACCTTTGCATAACCCCACGTCCTCGTGGGGTAGAAGTACGTCCGTGAACAAGCTGACTGAAGGTCAGCCCGATTTCGTTTCGAACACCGACTTCCTGCAATTCGCAAAACAGGAGGAGAAAGCAGGTGCCCCCTCTCCCTCCTCGCGCGCACACTCTACAATAGCGTGTGTTTTTTGCCTTCACGCCTTCACCCGATGGGATAAGTCGCAAAGCATCAGCGAGTTGTGGGTGAAGGCAAGGAATACTTCATCCTTCACCTCCTTCACCGGATTTGCCTTCACCGACAACCGACTCATTGACAAGGAGTTATCAAGCTCGGTGAAGGCAGTGAAGGCAAAAAACAAGGTTTTACATGTAGTGACGCGCGCGTACGCGCGCGAGGAGCGAGAGAATAGGGATAGGAGCAGGGAAAATTTACCTCAGAGATAAATTGAACTCCCTCAGAGGTAGAAAAAACTACCTCTGAGGGAGATAGGTCAGTGTTCATAAATGATTGGGATCCATTGCTGTCGGCTAAGAACGTCCTTCATCCGGGTGCTGCTTCTTGTCGCTTTCAGCGACAAGAGATTGCGAACCGCTCATTTTTGTGCTGTCACAAAAAGAGGGTGCGTCCCTCTCCGCTTTGGAGTTGGGGACGCACCCTGATTGTTTTCGCCACAAGGGGCGGAGGAGGAAGTCGGATTATTTCACCACTTGCTTCTTACCATTCACAATGTAGATACCTGCGGGGAGGTTCTTCGTGCTGTTGAGGCGGATACCGGAGATGGTGTAGATGCCCTTGGCAGCAGCCTTAGCGTTGTTGAAGATAAGTGCGTTGATGCCGGTGATGGTACCGTTGGCAGCGATTTGAGCATCGCCGGTTTCGGTGGTCGTGGGCAGCTTGGAGAAGTAACCTGTGTTAGCAGGAACCTTTTCGTCCTTTTCAGAGAGGAGCACCTTGCTGTGGTCGCTGTTGAACTTACCATTGTTTTCTGCAATCTTGATGGTTTCGAACGTGGGAACGAGACCATTCACAGCAGCAGCTTCCTTGTGGATAGGAGCAAGAGCAGCAAGATTTTGTTCTTTCGGATAAAGTTGGATCACCTTTTCAGTGTTACCACTTTGAGGTATGTAAACATAAGCTTGACCTGCTTCGAGATCACCTTTATGCTTCTTGAGTTGGATGTTGTTAGCAGCATCTTGGCCAATAACAGTATAGAAGTTTTCAGGCTTTTCAATAGCAATGGGGAAAGTTATGATTTGAGCATTGGTCGTAGACTGGAGGTCATAGTTGAAACCATTTTCCAAGAGGTTACCAATGTCAGTAGGATCAGCAACCATAAATTGGAATGCTGAGTTGTCCTTACCGCTGGCTGCGTTCCAAGTTACGAGATGACCTGTACCAGGCTGTGCATTTGCGAAGATGTTATTGCCGTCTGCATCGTTCTTAGAGAGCACGATGTTGAAGCAGCCGGCCGTCTTAGCGAAGCGGAGGGTGAAGACATAAGGCGTTTCGCTCTGAGTCATCACAGACTTACCCTTGAGAGGAGCGAGATAGAGACCTGTAAATACGTTCTTGTAAGTATAGCCGGTGTCTACCTTTTCAACATACCAATAAGCACCGAGCTTATTCTTGAAGTTGTTGTCGTCTTCGTACTTACCAGCATCGTTCTTGATGCGACCAGAGATGCCTACGTAGTCTTCGCGAGAAGAGTTGCCGGCAAAGAGTTTGCGACCAAAGACGGTTTCGTTCGAAGAGTTGCTCTGAATCATGTAGTAGCCGTTTGTAGGCTGCTTGAGAGCAGCTTCAAAGGCAGCAAGACCAGAGTTCAAGTTAGCAAGAAGAGTATTGATTTGAGCAACCGTGGGGGGCTTCACTGCTACGATATTATCGAGGTCGGTTTGCACCTTGTTGATAACAGCTTCGAGGGCCGTCTTCGAGCCGGCAGCGTAGTAACCCATATCAGTGCCTTCTTCGGCAGCCTTCACGAGTTCACGAGCAGCCGTGAGGGCCGTCTTCACGCGAGAGGGATCGGGATAGTTCTTCATGAACTCTTCGTAAGCGGCTTTGAGCTTAGCGATTTGTTCGTCGGTAGCCGCTGCATCCTTCACTTGTTGCTGGGCAACTTTCAGTTCAGCCTGGAGTTTATCTATAACTTCTTTAGGAACAGAAGCGATGAGCGAAGTAGTGGCATCGAAGCCGCCCTTGTAGACGCGCACTTCAGAACCGTGGAAGTATTTGTTTCCATTAGGAACATCGCCATCATTTACACGAGTAACAACTTCGAGACGAACGTACTTGTAGGGAGTAGCAAACTTGAAGTAAGCGCTACCTACGCCATTGGCAATCTTCGTTTCGCTATCCGTCACAGCGAGTTCGTAAGGATAGGTGAACGTGGAAGTCGTGAGCGAATCCCAGTCGGTCTTCCAAGCGTTGAAGTTCGTTACGGTTTCACCGGCAGCATTGGTTTCGTCTTTTTTGTTGACTTCGAGTTTCGAAGCATCGTTCGTACCCCAGAGGACAACCTTCGCAGGAGCACCATTGTTGTTCACATTGTTACCGATAACGCGTTTCGCCCATTTGATGAGGAGTTCGTTTTCTTCCTTGCTCAATTCCATTTGGAGGAAGTGGCTACCTGTCCAAGCGTTGGCGCCATTATGCCAAGAAGAGTGGAAATAAGTGCTAGACTTACTGTCTACGAGATCACCGGTATTTTTACCTTCGTCAATATCGGCCATGGGGCAGGCAAACTTATCGGCAGAGGTCACGAGACCATCAACAGCCGTGATGTCGCCGGTAGTAGAAGAAGCAATCTTGTTGCCGGATTCGTCATAACCAGCATAGCTGTAGCCATTGGCAATTGCGGTTTCAGCCTTTTCTACGAGTTGGCTCAAGTCATTGTTGCGCTTGGGCTGAGCCATTGCAGCACGGAGAGCATTAACTTCAGCTTCAGTGATGGTGCGCACGTGCCAAGAAGAGGGGTCAGAGGTCCAGTCCCAAGGCACAACGTTGTTGACATCGCCGGCAGCGTGCACGCCACTCATTTCAGCACCAGGGCTCTTGACGAGCGTGGGAGAGTAGAAACTGAAGAAGCCGGGCTGACGAGGATTAGCCTTGATGGTATAACTTACTTCGGCATTGGCCGTCATTTTGATAGGCTGATAGAGACGATCTTGCGTACCGATGTAGTTTTCCGTCTCTAAGTTTTGGAAGAAGAAGAGACCTTCATTCTTGGGATCGGCCGTCACCTTCCAGATAAACTTAGCCTCTTGATAGGTGAGGGGTTTGGGATTAGCAGCATCGGGTGCAGTATAGGTCACCTTATTTTCACCCTTATACGTCCAGCGGAGTTGTTTGTCGCTGCTATTGACAGCAGTGCCATCGTAAAGAGCACCACCATCATAACCGTTTTGGTTTTCACTACGCCAGTTGGTGAGGATATAGTAACCAGCCGTCAGCCCTACGCCGGAAGTGGTGAACGCAGCATAAGCCTTGGGGAAAGAGTCGGCCTGAGCATCATATTGTGCGTCGGTCAAGGTGAGCGTACCGGCATCAACCTGCTTGTACTCATTCCAAAGCACCATCAGCTCGTCGTACTTAGCCTTTGAGTACTCACCGGCACCTGTACCCAGTTTGTAGTTCTTGAGTTTTTCGACCAAGTCTACTCCACCCGAAACTTCCGCAAAGACGGCCTTGTAAGCATTGAGTGCAGTCTGCTCACTCGCGGTATAAAGTACCCAAGCATTGCGGGTGTACTCTGTGTTCTTATCTGCCACACCTTGAGCTACGCCTTTGTTGTTGGAGATGAAGAAAACATACTCGCTGTAAGGATCTTTGGAAACATCTTTCGATTCATAAGAAGAAATCGTGATGGCACCACTGTTGGCTTGCTCGTTGAAAGAAATCGTATTGAGGGCAAGCGTTTGGTCATTTTCAGCCTTAGCTTTCTCAATGATAGCTTGGATACCCTTATAGGTAGCCGTGCTGTCTTCGCCGGCTTTATTCTTAAGCGTAGCGGTATAAGTATCTTCCGGATTTTTGTAAACCGCCGTCTTTACCACGACCTTCCAAGCACGATCGGTCGTCGAAGTGAAGAACTGGCCATTGGTGGGCGTGGCAAGATACTCGCCCGAATGACGTTGAATGTAGTAGACAGGAGCGCCGGCTTTATCTTTAAGGCCGCCTTCAACGGGCACAAACTTAAAGAGATTTCCGGTGGTCAGGTTGGCAGACTGTGTAAATCTTTGGCCTCCCAAGAACCATGTGGACCCGTCGGCGGCAGAGTAACCCGGCTGGAAAGCATAGAGCGTGTTCGCTTGAACATTCTCTGCATTATTTACAGGAGTTGCTCCGTCGTAGGTCCAATAGCGTGCCGAAGCACTTGCAACACCGGCCACGAACATCGCAGCGGCGGCAATCAGATTGTAAACCTTTTTCATCGATGGATTGAAATTAAAGTTAAAGATTAAGATAAGATTGATTGAAGTTGTGTGGGCAAAGATAGAGAAAAATATCTACACTTGACAATTTTGGGGCAATTATTTTTCCAAAGACTGCATTTTTCACACTTTATTGAGCATATTGGAGGGTTTACCGCGACTATATACGGTTTTTACTACATTTTTGCGCCATTTACTTGACAAACGGCAATACTGCAGGATGGGAGAATCAGGCAGCCCAATGACGCTGCATTTTTTCGCTTCGAAGGCGAAAAAAAGCCGCGGACAATGTTGAAAAAATCAACATTGTCCGCGGTTAGGGAGTTCAGCGGGGACGAACCCAGTGCTTACTTGCGTTTGGCTTGTGCTGTCAAGCGCGAGCGCCCCACACGATAGCGTGCTTTCGATGCTTTTTGAGCCGTCAGGCGCGACTTCTGCTGTTCAGCACGTGCCTTGGCGATAGATTTCTGGCGGTCGGCACGACGTTGCCATTCGCCCATGGTGTAGAATTTTCCCGTTACGGGGTCGAGCAGTTGGAGCTCGGGCACATTGTCGGCAGCGCGAGGGTAGTCGACTCCTGTGCTGAGGTTGGTCACTTCGACCATCGCCACTCCGGCTCTCATCATGTCAATCTCCTTGGCGGCAGCCTGCGAGAGATCGATGAGGGTATTGGCACGGAAAGGGCCTCGGTCGGTAACCTTTACGAGCACTTCTTTGCCGTTCTTCGGATTGCGCACGTGGAGGATGGTGCCGAAAGGCAGGGTCTTGTGAGCGCAAGTGAGCGAGTCGTTGCTGAAGACGGAACCATCAGCACTGCGGCGACCGTGCCATTTGCTGCCATAATAGGTGGCGTAGCCTTGGGTGGTCTGTGCCACAAGAGAGGCGGCGAAGGAGAAGAGGGCGAAGAGTGTCAGTAAAAGGGGTTTGAAATTCATTGGTTTTTATTTGCGACACATCAGCGAAACAACTTAGCGAAAGTGTGGAGAAGAGAAGAAGCGTGTGTTTCGCATACACTCTATCAGATTCATCATAGAGGAGCGGCATGAGGGAAGTCAATTGGCTCGGACATGTCATGTTTGCGAGGGCAAAAGTACAATTATCTGTCGGGAGGAGCAATGATTTTAACAAGCGCGGCCCCCTTTTAACACTCTATTTCGCCATTTTTGCAAAATAAGAGGTAGCAAAATGAACAGTTTCGTTCTCCACAGCCCAGTAGGATTTTGGGAAACAAGACCTACAAGAAACTGCCTTCAAGCGACCCCGCCGGGCCGTGAAGGCAGTCTGCATTATGAAAAAGAGAATAAATAAATACGTCGTCTGAAGACGGAGTTTTCGGAGATTCGGAAAGATCTTCCGCTCAGCAAGACTGAACGGCCGACACCAACGAATTAGCGGCTTTCATCGGCAGCGGGACGGCGTCCGCGCACGATGTGGAGCGAGGCGGCATCGGGCGTTGCGGGTACACCCTCCAACGAGCGCTTCTGCGTGTAGCCATTGCCCCACGTCCAGTTGTTGTAGTTGCCAAACATATAGTTGCCGGAGAAAGCACCCCAGTTGTTGTAGCGCAGACTGGTGAGGCGGAAGCGGAAACCGGAGTTGCCGACGCGCCCCGTGAAGATAGAGTTGGAGAGATAGTAGTCGTAGATGGCCACGTTGAGGTTGCTGTCTTGCGGATAAGTGAGGTAGAGCACACCGTTGTTCACTTCCCAATAGAAGAGGTAGTATTGATACTCATAGGGGCCGGTGCGATAGAAGTCAATCTGCTTGCCTACCCCGCGGCGCGCCCCATAGTAGTCGTTCTGAAAAAGGAGGTAGGAATAGGCCGCTTCAAAGGTGACGGCTTTTCCCGAAATGGGATGGATGGCGGTGTAGTACATCCCGAAGTCGCCTTGCCACTCACCGGAGATGACGTTGGCGCGCTGACGGTCGCCGCTGCCTCCACCAGGATTGTAGGGGTTGTAGGGGTCGTAAGGGTCATCGACATAGATTTCGCAGGCTGCCAGCGAGAACAAAGTTCCAACGAGCAGGAAGAGTGCGAGGAAGGGGGAAAGGAATCTTTTCATGATTTTCCGGTATTGAGCGACCGTAGCGTCGCGTTTGTCGTAATTGTCACAATTATCGCGTTGTTATCGCATTGATTGTTCGAGGGCAAATGTAGAGGAAAAATGGGATACTGCAAACAAAAGGGAGATAAAAAGACAAAAACTCCTCGAAAATTTCACGTTTTCGAGGAGTTTTTAGTCTTCTTAGTGTCGATATTGACAACTTAGTCGATGGTGATGCTCAAGATTTCAAGCTGCATCACACCGCGAGGCGTCTGTGCGTCCACCACATCGCCCACTTTGTGGCCGAGCAAGGCTTGCGCGATGGGGGTGGTACTGGAGATTTTTCCGGCACGCAGGTCGGCTTCGCTTTCGGAGACGATGGTATATTTCATCACCGCACCGAGTTTCACGTTCTTCATCTCCACGGTGGAGAGAATCTGTACCACATCGGTGCGCAACATCGAAGGGTCGATGATTTTGGCCGTGGCGATGACGGCTTTAAGTTCGTTGATTTTCGTTTCGAGAATGGCTTGTGCCTCCTTGGCGGCATCATATTCGGCATTCTCAGAGAGGTCGCCCTTGTCGCGTGCTTCGGCAATGGCGGCCGATGCCGCGGGGCGGTCTATTTGCTCCATACGGCGGAGCTGGGCTGTGAGGTTGTCATAGCCCTCTTGGGTCATATATGCCATAGTTCGTAGAGTTCTAAATGAGGGGGGGATTATTCACTTTCGTTGTAGGCCGCTGCTTCGGCGGCTGCAATGCGCGCTTCACGCTCACGCTTTTCTTCGGCCGATGGCGCCTCGTTTTGCGCTTCGGGGCGCTGCCGGCGTTGTCCACGGCCGCGAGAGTTGCGCTTTCGAGCCGGACGTTGCTCGGCATTGGATGCAGTTTCTTCAGCTGCAGGAGTGGCAGAATCTGCAACAGGGACGACCGTTTCGGACGCTACTTCCAAAGTCTGGGGTGCAGCCGATGCCGCGGATTCGCTCACTTCCTCGTCATAGAGGTCCTTGCGGGCTTTCTCCACGGCACGAGTTTCATTTTCTTCGCGCATACGGCGTGCTGCCTTCTCGGCACGGTGGCTCTGTTCGGCAGGGGGTAGCGTGGTGTTGGCAAAGTCCGAAGCATTCTGCCGGCGACTTTGACGGCGTGGTTTGCGAGCGGCAGAGGCTTCGTCTGTCGAGACACTTTCGGCGGCAGTTTCAGGGGCCTTCTCCGTTGCCTCGGCCGGCGCGACTTCTGGTGCAGCGACAACGGTCGCGGGTGCGTGCGGTTCGGAGGGTTCTTCCGTGGGCTGAGCGGTAGGCGCAAGGGACGGCGGCGTTACGGGCGTTTCAGCCGGTGCAGCCTTCTCGGCCGGTGCAGCAGGCATCTCAGTGGCGGTGGGTACAGGTGCCGGAATAGCGGCATTCTTTTCGCCCTCCTCCTTCTTCTGCTGTCGGGGAGTGGCAGCAGGCTTTTGAGTCGCAGTTTCTTGTTCGGTCGATGCGGCATGATGCTGTTTGGCCGCTTCGACAAGAGCCACTACGCGCTCTTTCACCTCCTCGACCGGTGCTTCCTCGCGGACGGGAGCGGCTGTCGCTTCGGAAGGTTGAGGATGGGGCGTGGGAGCAGCAGCTGCCGACTTGCGACGCGACCGTTCCTGACGAGGCTTCTGTGCCTCAGCCTTGGGTTTGGGTTCGTTCTGTGCAGATTGTGCCGGTTTTTCGCCGCGAGGCGTCTGTTCCTTCTGCTTGGGCTTACGCTCGTTGCGCGTTTCGGCCGGCTTCTCACGCTTCGGACGTTCGGAGCGGTTGCTCTTCTCCTTGGCGATGGCCGCTTCGATTTCGTCGATTTTGGGCAGCACGAAAAACTCATCGGCTTCCATGGCCGTGCGCTTCTCTTTGGAGCGGAAGATGCTGTCGAGGAAGTCGGGTTCGCGGCGGAGCTTGGTGAGCGCCTCTTTCGATGCGTTTTGGTGGCTTTCTTTCTTGGAGAAACCCTTGCCGTCGCCGGCAAACAAGCCTTCGATGATGATGGAGGTTTGGAAAGACGGTGTACTGCCGTTGTTGTTGCCACTGTTGCTCTCCTTAAACTCCATGCGGATGCGGTTCTTCTGGCTCCATTCGAGCAGTTTGCTCTTGAAGTTCACCTCCTTGTGCGCCACCCCTTCGAGGTCGAGCACAGCTCCGATGATACGCTTTTCGACAAAACGGAAAGCGTAGTGGAAACCACGGTCGAGATAGATGGCGCCCATCAAGGCTTCAAAGGAGTTGCCGCCCAAGTAAGAGTTGTGGGCGCGGGAGTGCGTTTGGCTTTGGATGAGGCGGTCGATGCGGAGGTCTTTGGCCAGACGTCCGAGCGACTCGCGGCTCACGATTTTGGAGCGCGTGTTGGTGAGAAATCCTTCGCGCTTGTTGGGGAAGTGGTGATAGACAATGTCGCTCACCACCGTTTCGAGCACAGCGTCGCCGAGGTATTCGAGGCGTTCGTTGTTGAGGGGTTTGTTGCCCGACTTCTTGGATTTGTATTCGAGCGACTTGTGTGCAAACGCTATGCGATAAAGCTCAATGTTGTGGGGATAAAACCCCATGATGTCGTAGAGGGCAGAGCGAAACTCTTTGTCTTTGCTGAAAAAGAGTTTGGCACGGTCAAAAAAGTTTTTCATAACACTGCTGGGTGTTGGAGCAGACGTCGCACAATAATAGTGTGTACGCTTGGCCATTACTGCGTAACCGCCAAGCGTACAACGATAGAATAATTGCGTAAGGTCTGCGTTCAGACGCTTAGTCTTGGTATTTCTTCACAATGCAGCAAGCGTTGTGCCCACCAAATCCAAACGTGTTGGAGAGGGCGGCACGCACGGTGCGTTGCTGAGCCTTGTTGAAAGTAAAGTTCATGTTGTAGTCGATGTTCTCATCGCGATCGTCCTCATCGTGGTTGATGGTGGGGGGAACGATGTCGTTCTTCACCGAGAGGCAGCAAACGATGGCTTCCACAGCACCTGCAGCACCGAGGAGGTGACCGGTCATCGACTTGGTCGAAGAGATGTTGAGCTTATAGGCCTCATCGCCAAACACCTGTGCGATGGCCTTGGCCTCCGACACGTCGCCCACGGGGGTCGAGGTGCCGTGCACGTTGATGTAGTCGATGTCGGCGGGTTGGAGTTCGGCATCTTCGAGGGCGCGTTCCATGACGAGCTTAGCCCCCAAACCTTCGGGGTGGGAAGCGGTGAGGTGGTGAGCATCGGCGCTCATGCCCGTACCGGCCAGTTCGCAATAGATTTTCGCACCGCGAGCCTTGGCGTGTTCGAGTTCTTCGAGGATGAGGATACCGGCACCCTCGCCCATCACAAATCCATCGCGGCTGGCGCTGAAGGGACGGCTGGCGCGCGTGGGATCATCGTTGCGGGTGGAGAGGGCGTGCATGGCGTTGAAACCGCCCACGCCGCCGGGGGTGATGGCCGCTTCGGCACCACCGGTCACCATCACGTTGGCTTTGCCGAGGCGGATGAGGTTGAAGGCGTCGGAGATGGCGTTGGTCGAAGAGGCGCAAGCCGAAGTTGTGGTGTAGTTCGGCCCATGGAAACCATACTGGATGGAGATGCGTCCTGAGGCGATGTCGGCAATCATCTTGGGGATGAAGAAGGGGTTGAAGCGAGGGCCTTTCTCTTCGTGAGTGAGGGCATATTCGCCAATCTGCTCTTCAAAGGTGTGGATACCACCGATGCCGACACCCAGCACCACGCCAACACGGTCTTTGTCGATAGCATCAAGATCCATTCCGCTGTCCTTCACAGCTTCCATTGCTGCCACGAGTGCATATTGCTCATAGAGGTCCATCTTGCGAATCTCTTTGCGGTCAATGAAATCTGCGGCCTGAAAATTCTTGATTTCGCAGGCAAACTGAGTTTTGAACTGATGCGCATCAAAGCCTTGGATGGGAGCGGCACCGCTCACGCCGTTGAGGAGGCTGTTCCAAGTTTCTTCGATGTTGTTCCCCACAGGGGTGAGGGCGCCAAGGCCGGTAACGACTACTCTTTTGAGTTCCATAAGTGAGTGTGGGATTGGGGAGTGATTGTTGCACCACGTTTGGGACAGACCAAGCGCTACGCTTAAATGTGCTAATATGCCATTCGCGCGCAAGGCGTCAGAGCACATTAGCACATTTTTCGATAGCCAGCGCCCATTAGGGCTGTCTTAGCGTAGCAGTTGTTTAGACGTGAGCCTCGATGTAAGCGATAGCATCACCCACGGTAGCGATCTTTTCAGATTCTTCTTCGGGGATGGTGATGTTGAATTCCTTTTCGAGATCCATCATGAGTTCTACGGTTTCGAGAGAGTCGGCACCGAGATCGTTGGTGAAGCTGGCTTCGTCTTTCACTTCAGCAGCGTCAACGCTGAGCTTGTCAACGATGATAGCTTTTACTTTTTCTGCAATTTCAGACATGGTCTTTGTTGTTTTATGATTAGTAAATCTTGTAATGTTGCACAATTACGGCTGCAAAAGTAGGACTTATTATCAAGATAAACAAACAAATGGAGGATTATTTGCACTATTCTTGCTCATCTTCTTGGTTTTTGTGCAGGAAAGTCGTCAAAATTCCCCCATTCTTTCGGTTTGTCCATGCTTTCTCGCCCCGGAAGTGGTCAAAGGTATGCAAAGGTGTCGCCTTCAGCGGCATGAAAGGCGCCCTCTTATTTTCTCAGAGGTAGTTTCATCTACATCAGAGGTAGTTTTATTTTTCTCAGAGGTAAATGAAACTACCTCAGAGAGAAATCCGCTCCGTTCCGACTTCGCCTCTCGCGCACGTACGCGCGCATATACGACATAGTAAAACCCTGTTTTTTGCCTTCACTGCCTTCACCCAAATTCATAATCCATTGTCAATGAGAGGATTGTCGATGAAGGGAAATCCGGTGAAGGAGGTGAAGGATGGGAGACCTTTTGCCTTCACCCGAAATCCTCTATATATGAGACATTTACAGCCTCGGTGAAGGCAATGAAGGCAAAAAACACGCACTATAGTAGGGTGTACGCGCACGCGCGTGCGAGAAAACAGAAGGTAAAATCGCGGATGTCGAGACCCTATCCTCATCCTCCGCTGTCGCTCTCCCGGTGGCGGCGGTGGGGCGGCGTGAGGGCAAAGGCCTCCGGATTGTAGTGTCGGCCAAAACTCAAGTCGAACCCCGCATCGAGGAGTTGCTGTGCCAAGGCAGGTTTGCCCCGAAATCCGTGGATGGTCCACTTCCGCCGAGGGCGGTGGCGCTTGTGGGCTTCGAGGATGAGGTCGAAGGCCCGCACCACATGGAGGGTCATCGGACGCTCAAAATCCTCGGCGAGGGCAACTTGCGCATCGAACACTGCCCGCTGGCGCTCGATGTCGGCACCGCGCAAACGGTCGAAGCCACATTCTCCGATTTGTTCCACCTCGGGGTATGCCAGCAGTCGGGTAAGCGCTTCGAGATAGCGCGACAGGGAGAAGTCGGCATCGGCCGTCCACCAAGGGTGAATGCCGGCGGCATAGCGTCCCCCGGGCTGCGGCATCCAGTCGTCGGGGTGCTGCACAACGCATTGAGGCAGGCAAACAATGCCTGCCCCGGGAGGTGTGTTGAGGTCGTGGGTGTGAAAGTCTAATTCCATCGTGTGGCAAAGGAGATGGGACCGCACATCAGGGCACGGGGTCGTAGCCGTGGCCGCCCCAAGGGTGACAACTCAGGAGGCGCCGCAGGGCGAGCCATCCTCCTTTGAAAGGACCATACTTGCGCAGCGCCTCAACGGCATATTCCGAACAGGTGGGGGTGTAGCGACAGGAGGGCGGCGTGAGGGGGGAAATGAATTTCCGATAGAACCGAATGGGGAGGATGAGCAGTTCGGCCAGGAGGCGAAAAATCCTGTTCATGGTGCAGCGGGGATGGGCTGTGGTGAACAATAGCGATCGGCGGTGCGGTGGAGGAGGGTCTGCATCCGCTTGTGCACGAGGGCACTGGTTTGCGGAGCGTCGGCAATCCAGATGAAGGCCACATGGAGAGCAGTGCCTTCGGGCAACACATCGAGCAGCAGATGCTTGTTGAGCCGATAGGCTTCACGGAGTTGGCGCTTGGCGCGGTTGCGGTCGACAGCGTGCTTAAACTTGCGCTTCGACACGCTCACCAGCACCTGCACACGCGGCGCGTGAGGGTCGGTGTGTGCCACTTCGCGCACCAGCATCCGCAGCGGAAAGGCCACGGCCGAACGGCTTTCGGGGGTGAAGAGGGCATCAATGTCGCGTTGGCGACAGAGGTGCTCGGGTTTGGGAAAGGTGAAGCGCATGATGCAAGAGAAAATAGAGACAAAGAGTAGAGAGAGAAAAACCTAAAAAAACGGCACAGCCATCAACCTCCTGAGAGCTTGATGGCTGTGTGCTTTATCGGTTGACCTCACGGATGTAGGTGTCCAAGCCCTCAGCAATGGAACCGGTGACTTTCAAGTCGACACGCAACCCGGCGTCTTCCATGGCTTTGGCGGTGGCATCGCCGAAGCATCCGAGGCGGATGTCGCCCTGCTTGAAGTCCGGGAAGTTGTTGATGAGACTCTGCACCCCGACGGGCGTGAAGAGGAGTATCAAATCGTAGTCTTTGTAGAAGTCCGGTTCGAAGTGGGTCTGCACGGTGCGAAACATGACGCACTCCGTGTGCTTGATTTTCTTGGCATCGAGCTGTCCTGCCACTTCCAGCGAGGTGTCCTCGCCATGCGGGATGAGGTATTTTTCACCTTTGTGTTTTCCCATCACGGTGAGAAGTTCAGGCCATCGTCCGCTCGTTCCGTAGAAGACTTTGCGCTTGCGGTATTGCACGTACTTCTGGATGTAGAGAATGACCTTTTCGGAGATGCCGAAATACTTCATGTCCTCGGGCAGGGTGATGCGAAGCTCTTTGCAGAGGTTGAAGAAGTGGTCGATGGCGTTCTTCGAGTTGAACACCACGGCGGTGTGGTCGAGGATATTGACCTTTTGTGCACGAAACTCACGCGCTTCGATGGCTTCTACTTTGACGAAAGGACGGAAGGTGAAATCCACGCCGAGATTGCCGGCAATTTCGTGATAGGGGGATTTCTCAGATGACGGTTCGGGTTGAGAAACGAGAATTTTTTTGATCATCTTCTATCGTGTATCGGGAGGGGATGGGTTAGGCATTGGCCATCAAGCATTGGCCATCAAAAAGCGGTTGGAGGCGAGAAGCGTCATCCAAAGTATCAAAATGGGTACGACTTCAAGGGCGCAAAAATACAAAATTAAATGTACATTGCCTATCAAGGTGCTGAAAAAGATGCGATAAGCCTTATAAAAGAGTAGCATTTTGACAATCGCCATAAGCAAAACGTAAGTTATCAGCGTTTCGCGGAACGGCAAGTCGAAATAGACAACGAGCAGCGTCAAGGGCAACAGGAGGGCACCGGTGGCCAAGATGGAGACGAGCAAGTGGTCGTCCCATTGCTTGTTGCGCTCGGGCGAAAAAAAGGTGAGATTGACCATGCGGTAGAACATCACCTTGGTCAGATAGTACACTCCAAAAATGAGGGTCGAAACGCCCAGAAGGGTGTAGGGCGAAACTTGGGCGAAGACTTCGGGCTGCAGTTTCTGCGTGTAGTCGAAGAAGAGGATGCCCTGCATGAAACACGCCTGCGCCACCAAAAAGAAGCGCCCTCGCAACACCGTGTTGGCGCGGTCGGTGAAGAGGTTGGGACGGAGGCGATGGTAGAAAAAGTCCTTCGCGACCTCACGGAGGAAGCGCCACGACGAAGCCATCACCCAAACGAGCAGGAAGAAACTGAGCATCAGGGCCGAAGTGACAAAATCGTCGTTGCGAAAGCGATAGGGCACAGGGTCGCCGGCAATGCCGTCGGGGCGATAGGGCACGGACTCGTGCTGCCAAGTGATTTCGCGCGAAAGTGAGTCCCAAAAGCTTCGCTGTTCGGCCAGGAAGACACTATCCTTCGGGAGCGGAAATCCCCAATTTTCCACCGACTTGCGCTCCACGACAAACCGCCGGAGCATGGCCGGTTCTCCCGCAAAATAGGCTTGCAGGGTGGAGTCGGCCGGCTCCATGACCAAGTGCTCAACGGGCTGCGGGGCAACCGGTTGAGGGGCGGTGAGAGTGGGCGTTTCGATGTGCAGGGAGTCGGTCATGGATTAAGGGGTGTCAGAGTGCGGCAAATTTTCGTACGGAACTGTCCCAAAGGGGCGTTTCTTCGCAAAGGCGGATGGCTTCGAGGGGAGTGGAGGCTACGCGCCAAATTTCGCAGTGGACGGGACGCATGAAGTGCTGGTCGGTGCAGCGTTGAAATTGCTCCAACAGGG